>TARA_R110000823_G_scaffold42227_7_pt1 | contig 11593 bp, 17 predicted proteins | sample TARA_R110000823 | Tara Oceans TARA_R110000823 (sample SAMEA4397722) | marine metagenome | biome: Polar Biome; feature: [DCM] deep chlorophyll maximum layer (ENVO:01000326); material: water (ENVO:00002006), including particulate matter (ENVO:01000060) such as... | depth 20 m | reverse complement strand
ATATCAAGAATGCCGCCAGCCGTAATGTGTTCGGATAAAATTGTAAGATCGGGAGCAACCAAACCATCTGTATCCAGGTTAAACGCAAGTTCCCGCAGTTTAGTTCCGGCACGCTGGATGTATAAAACAGCGCGGCCAGCTTCAATCGGGGAAACATTGTTTGAACCATATCGAGTTTCTGGCAAGACCTGTACGTTTGTGGGTGTGACTGCGGACGATCCTCCGGTCAATGAAAACTCACCACCGACCGTTCCAACTAATAGCCCGGAACTGGATCCGACCAGCCATTGAATAACATTGACCTGACTTGCGGCCAGGGCGAACTCAATCGCATCATCAGCGGCACCTGTTCCCACGGCCATGTTTTCAAAGTCACCGGACTTGGATGCCCAAATAGTTTGAGGATTATCGTTCGATCCCCCCCAATAAAGTCGCTCCTGAAAAAATGTAACGCATCCCGGATATTCATCAGCCGATCCGGCAAAGCTTGCGGGTGGACCACCAAAAGAAATAGTCGCAATCGACCAGGATGTGTGTGAGCTCCGGGTGATCTTTCTCGGACTATGATTACGCGAGGCAATATAAAGTGTGTCGGCCGATTGACAAAATTTTAGATCCAATAATTGTGCTTCCGTGAACGGTGTGGTGACCTCTACCGGTTTACCACCGGATCTTATCTGGCCATTATCTTTATAGACTCTCATATAAAGATCGCCGAATTCCAACATGTACGATTGAGTCGTACTAAATTCAAATTGAAACACTCGGGTCTTTTTATCGTAGTCACCCGTTTTCAATGTGACCGTATCGAGTGTGTGAGTTGCGCCGGTTGTATGCTTCCAGCCTAAATAAGTATCCACGGATTGAGCCGTAAATTCCATCGTATGTGTGCCGATCGCAAACTCGGTGGATTCGTAAACTTGTTCTCCACCACTACTGTTTCCGATCTGCAAACTCATAGCCCCGGTGCCGATTATAAATCCTAAAACATAACGCTGGCCTTTTACCGTGGTGATTTGTTCTTCCGCCCATCCATAATTGGATGCATCAACCGAAACAATATTCATCAGGTTGGTCGAATGCGCGATCGAGGATCCGGACCCAACACTTTTGTTTGTCCACCCGGTAATGTTCGATGCGAATGTGCCGTTCGGCATCATCTCGGAACCCGTGGCCGTGACCTTGGTGTGTGCAATAAAATGCATCCCGCCTCTACGTTTAACACCACCATGAGGAAGCACAAAAGCATTCTCCATGGTCTTGAGTGCATTGCCATATTTGGCAACATCAACGCGGCCCAACAATCTGGGAGAAAATTCACCGGCTGTAAAATTTGTTTGGACTGGGAAAACTTTAGCCACTAACGCAACCTCGCATCAAGTAGAGTTTCACTTTGAATTTGTTCCGGAGTTCTTTCCGCTGAATCCACACTCATTGCATCGGCCATGGAGTTCCGAAACATTTGGAACATTGCCTCGGTGGTTTCCCGGCTTCTTGTAATAGGGAACGCCATTCGATACGCTAAAAGATCCACTAGCGTTTTCATTAACATGGAATCGAATTCGTTTGGATCAGTAATGCGCCCGACATAAGTGATGTCGATGGAGGAAACATCCGCATAAATGTGTCGGCCTCTGACTTCAAAATTTTCTTCGTTATCGGAAGTGTCATACACATTGATCAAGCGCAAGCAATAGGGATCGGTCGGCAATAAAAATTTATATAACCATCCAACTATTGGAGTTCCAGTAACAGCCGCCAGGTTGGCTTCTTGCATTGCAGAATTCCAACGATGTTGCCGGAGTAAATAATCAACTTCCGTATCATAGATGCGATTGCAAAGAACCGCTGTCGTACTTGTCTCTGTTAAAGAGGCAATCGTGTTTGCCCCTAAAAGATTTAAAGCCTCATTACAAATGTCAACTTTTGATGGCATAAGAGTTCCTTGTTAAATTTTGAATGTAACCGAGCCCCCGGAGGCTCGACTACAAACAGAATCAATTAACCTTTGCAGTACTGAAGATGTACATCAAAGGTGTCAGCGGCGACAGATGTTCCCGCCCCTAATGCTATCGTCAAAACCATTTCACCCGTTGTGACATAACCAGCATCATGTGTGCCAGATTCGTCAAAGTCGGTGGTGGTTCGCGCTGAAGCAGCCGCGATTGCAGAACAAAATGCATCCGCATCGAGAGCTACGGCTGAACCATCAGATTGACTGGTATGAGCGGCATAACCAACGTTAACGGTTGCAGATGCTTCGAGATCGGAAATAATGATTCTAGATTGAGGCAAAATGCGAACACCCGCCGGAATCTTCATCAATTCAACCGAATCGGACGTTGATAAAGCTTGTCCGGTAAATTGTGCGTATTCATACACCACGCCGTTAGATGTATGCGGAGCATTCTTGTCCGGACCATCACGGTGGATGGTGTACTCAGTACTGTAAAAAGTAGCCATTAGTACACCTCCTTAAGTGCAAGCAATTTCAACAACGTGATTATCCTGGACACGCACACAACCTAGTGACATCTGGGCGTAACACTGTACGGAATAATTCTTATCTGGACGTTCCGAGATTTTAGTCTCGATGTTTTGTCCGATAGAAAGTCCCATTCCAGATTTAGCCCAAGCCATCACTTGCTGGTTACCGTCCGAATCGTTGCCGAGTCGCTCAGTGTGAATAATATTGAAACCCATGAATTTTGAAATCGTGCCATCGACCAGAGGTTTCTGATCGTTGTAGTCAATCGAAATTACAGGAGTTCCAGATTCAGCAAACAAATCCTCAATCTTATCTCCGCTAATGGCGAGATATAATTCTTCATCAGGATCGATGTCTGCTTCTCTTAAAATTTTACGCGCATTGCGTAGTTTACTCAGTGACATTCCAGATGATCCATGTACAATTTTTTGCGCTGCCGGAAGGGCAACATTTGATGCGGCATCCGCCGAGGAAACCGATTGTGCATTTCCCGTCATTGCAGCAAGTACTAGATCATCTATTGTTCTACCCATTGCCCATACACCAGCCATCATGTATTCAGAGCCAGGATCAGATAACATCTTGATCTGATCAGCTTTGTCTACAAGGTCCGCCCAGTTGTAATCTTCCATTACAACTTTTCTGCGAGAATGTGGAGTGGAAATCAAAGGAGTATCTGAATGACGGCTTGTCATTTTTTGTGCGTTGGTACTACCCAAGCGGTCAAAATGATCAGCCTTCCCGACAACTCCCTCATTCACCCTCACAAAATTTCTCAAGCGAGAACCTTTTTGTTGAGCCAGGTGTATGAAATTTGAGCGGTACTTGTTTACGAAAGCCTTATTGACTTCAGTGCTCATTTCATTACCTCTGTATTGAGGAGTTAATAATTAAGAGAGGTGACCGACCATCGGGCTCTCGGATACTATAAAATTAGGTGGGCCCTTTTACGGGGTATCCGGGGTGTTGCTATGTAACTTTGGAGGGACCGTTTCCGGGTCCGCCGTCACTAAACTCGGGAACTCAATTTTTACCGGAATGCGCTTTGCTACCTCGCACAATCCATAAAAATCGGTTTCCTTCGCTGGTAAATCATAATGCAAACAATAATCATGTTTCCGACCTCGCAATCGTCCGAGGCGAAACGGGTTTTTAGTTCTTGAAGTAACAATTCTTTTCTTTCCAAATTTGTCGCAGTCACCGCAAAAGATATTTTGTTCCATCAGTAATTATTTTCATCAACTAATATGGTGCCGCTTGAACTTGTGCCTTTTCGGCGGGGTCTAGTTACATCTGTTTTCTTGTTGTCAGTAGGGGCAATCGCCGCATTCGCTTGGTATGGTTGGGCTTGGTATGGTTGGGCTTGCTGTGCAACCGGCTGGGCAATTGGTGTTCGGCCGGGGTTGAGGATTTCCCCACCCCATATTTTAGGATTAGCCCAAGTTTTTCTATACATATCCCAGTGCAACGGCTCCCCTTTTCCACTGAAAGGTGTCATCATGCTACCCATGTTGTTATTCCTCCGGATATGCCATGTCAAACAATCGATCACGATATGCAACCGCTTCGGCGTGCTTCGGATCGTCCTTGTTCCAGTAAGCCTTATACATTTTGTGCGCTGGCTTATTAAAATTTTCTATTTCTTTCTGCGCCGATGTGATGTCCAGAAAACTGGAATCGTGTTCGGCATCCAATGGCCGAGCTTCCTGGCTCTTTAATCCCATCTTATAAAAAGCCTTGATGAGTGCCGGATCGGAACCACGGGGGTCGGAAGTTAAAAGTTTCTCTAGATCCGGACCGCCAAACTCTTTCATAGCACGCTGGGCGATTGCAACATTCCGGTCGTAACCTTTCATGCCCCATTCTTTTTGTAGGGTCGCTTCGCCCTTGAAATAGGCTTCGTCCATGACAAGCTTTTGATCAATTTGTGAATCAAGCGCAAACTTGTTATAGAAATCTAAAATGGTTCCTAACTGTTTTTGCGATAGCCCCTGATCGTGCGCCAGTTGTTTAAATGCAGTTTCGGAATTTTCGTCATACGACATTCCTTCCGGCATGTCCGGGCGATCATACTCATATTTGTCTGCCGCTTCTGGCCGTCCCAGCTTTGTATAAAAATCGTTGCGTTCGTCATCGGTGGCATCCTCTCCTGGAATCTTTACAGAATTTCCCATCATCCTAGAAAGATGCACATGACCTTTTGCCAGGTCACCGACACTTTGATACTTACTTAATGTTTTTTCTTCGCGGTAATCTTCCGGAACATCATCCCGCCAACTAGGGGGAGCCTCAACCGTTTCGGCCGCTTCGCTTGAGGTGTCGGATTCAACCGGCTCTTGCGTTTCAGTAATCATTAATTATTCTCCTTTAGATTTAAGTTCTTGCCCCAGCTTCACCGTTTCGGCAATTAACAGGTAAACAAATCGGCATCCCTCCTGGAAGTAAGTCCCATGAGGATCGTTTGCCACCACGCTGGATTTATCTTGGTACATTTCTTTTAAGTCCTTTAAAACTTCTTGTCCCGCTTGCGTATCAAAACAATGTAAATAATTGATCGCTACTTTCTTTCGCGCCTTGTCATTCAGTTGGAGTTCCAACTCGTTCGGCTGTTTCATTTGCCTCCATCAATGATTTAAGTCCCGGACCCGCCATGCCTACACCCTCGGCGGCCGTCATCAAGTCGTTAGTCTGTTTTTGTTGTTCCATTTGCTGGGCCTTCATCATTCTTAGCTGCTCCAGATCCTCTTTTGATTTCAATGCAGAACCCGGAACTGATAACCGGTCACCAAGAATTCTTAACGCTTCTTCAAAATCTACCATGTCCAATACTTCAGGATTAAACTGGGCCGCCTGGCCAAGCATTCCAAACCATTGCGTAATAGCAGTCACATCTTGTAGTTTTTGAGCTTTGGCCAGGGAGCCCACAAATTCGACATCGATTTCGTTTAACCCGAACAGTTTTTCCGGAGGAGGCGGGAAAAGCCCGGTACGATAGCCGATGCCGAACGTGCGTAAAACGATAGGCATTAGGACTTCTGATTCAAAACGTGAAACCGTGGGCCCTAACATTCTCTGGAATTGTTCTCTAAGTTCGATTACTTCCTGGGCGGTCATGTTTGGTTTTTCAGGCATGACCAATTGGTCTGCCATGAACATGGACCGGATACCGCGTTTGAGTTCGTCACCTTTTAAATTGGTAAGATCAAAGCGGCCTTCAAAGGGCAAAAATTTGATGCGTTCGGGTTCGCGTGAATAATTGATCGCTCCCGGAATGAGTTTGAATGCGCCGACTATTCCCTGGTGAGGGGCAATCAATGGAGGATCGACCGCTTTCGCAAGAGCTCTAAGTTCCAACTCGCGAATTTTATTTAATACTTTAATATCCGCCATAGCCACATCGGCCGGAGAACGTCCCCACAATTCCCCAGATTCTTTTGCGAACCTGCCGATTGCGTACGGGAATTCGTTGTATCCGGACTCGGCAACTTTTTCTTTACCATGGACAAAAATATCTATCGCTGTCCATGCTTGCGTTTCCTTGCCTCGGCGTTTTTTAGAATGGTATTCTTCCGCTGGGATTACTGCCCTAACAAAATCATATTCTTCGTCCGGCTTATCTTGAGCGGCTTCTCTAATAACTTCGGGTAAGTTTTTCAAACCAAATTGCTGGGCGGCTTGCCTGGCTGTTAGTTTGTATTCCCAAAAAAGAGTATCGACTACACCCCGGCGGTCCTCGGCAAAAACAAACTCACCGATTGGCATAGACTTGTAAATGACCCCGTTAAAATTCGGATGTGTCAGATCATCTTCATCAACCATGACGCAAATGGTGCCGAACGATGTGTAATCCAGGAACGCTTCACCGATCACCGAATAAAAATTCGATTGATGCATGGTGAAGAACATTTTCTGAACGGCCGCATCGAACCAAGCCTGGACTTCCGGATCATCGTTGAGCTCTGCCATCGGGTGAGCATCCGGAATTTTTAGCTTGTACCAAACCACGGAGCTCGGGCAAAGAGAGTTCTGCATTGATAAAGCCAGAAGTCTATTCGCTTCAGTCGCGGTGGAGTCAAATCGCTTGTTAGTTAATGGCTGCCCGTATTGTAATGTGGACGAATCGACTTTGCCTTTTCTCGGGCGAATATAATCTCGAACATCCCTAAAGAAGGGCTCCCATTGAACTCGCCGCTGTTTTAGTTTTTCGTGACGTTTTAGGAGCGAAATGATATCTGGCATTTAATCTCCTAAAAGTTTTTTCTTATATGAATCGGCCCCGGTTGTGTCACCCAGTGGTCCTGTCATAATAGTTGATCTTCTTCCGCCTCGTTTTCTTGCGAGTAATGCCTGTCTAGCCTCGGTTTCTTCCGCTGTTTTATCAATTTCTGGAGGAGCCTTTGGAGGCTCGGGCGGAGCGGGTGGGGGAGGCAACATAACGGGTCTTGGGGCAGGCGGAGAAGGACTTGGTTTTGGTATACTTGGTGGACTAAAGAATGAACCCATCTGTAAAACTCCTAGTAAGTTATTATCAATTTAAAGAAAATCATGTAACGCTGGCAAACTCATACGCTAAATAAATCACCCCTGCCCGAATTAAAAACATCAAAATCATTCATCGATTGAGTTTGTTTCATATTTGATGTTTCAAATCCATCTAGATAGAAATTATTCGAACATTCAATCAATGCATCGACCCCGTGCGAACTCCAATCATGTACCGGAGAAGAGAATGTTCGGGTCTTATCGTTGAACGCCTTGTGAAAGTTGCGTAGTGCCGCGATTCCCAGTTTGCATTTCTCGGCATCGAACCAGCAACGCCCAAGGTAACGCCGGAGTGAATCGATCGACTCCATCTTTTCGACCTTCTTGCCGACCATAAAATCAATTCCGAGATTCAGCGCGGTGTCCCTTCTTGATCGTCCGGTTGAAAACTCGCGCACCTGGATGTCATGCGGCGCATGGTGTTTGCCGTATATATATGGTTTGCTCCGGAGTGTCTGGATGTAATGCACCAAACCTTCACCGGAATTTTCGTAATAATCAATCAGGCGGGTTTCATTCCCAACATGCTGGGCGAACCAGATTGAATTTTCATCGGCCACACCAAGATCCCAATAGGTATCGACCGGGAGTTCCGGTTCATAATGCACCTTGGTGATTCGACCTTGTTCCAGGGCGGTTTCCATTTCACTTGCGAAATACGCTCCCGGAAGTGCAGACTGCCAGGAACAATAAAACTCCTGGGCAACCATTTCTTTACTCATGCCAGAATCGCGTTCTTCCTGGACATCCGTCTGGCTGATTAGCGGTTTGCCCTCATGGTCAACCGTATTTTCAACGGTTAGCAAACTGGCAAACCATTCTTCATTATCCTTGGCCATTTCATACATATCGTATCCATGGTTTTCTCCCCAGGGGGTATAGGCAAAGATCGCCCACCCATTATTCTCCCGAAGGATCGGACGAATCGTGTCCCATACAGCGGGGCTCATTCTCGAATACTCCGAGAAGATCACGCCGACCGGGTTGGTTCCCCGGAGGTAATCCATACCCTTATCGGTGCCGACCACCTGGTAAATAGAATTCCCCTTCGCTCCTTTGACCTCGATCAGCATTTCCTGATCATTCTTTCGAGCAATTATCTGTTTCGGAAAATGTGACATGAAAGCGTGACCGTCTTTCCCAATCCCTTCAAATATCGCTTTCCTCCCCTGTCGGGCTGTCGGAAACAAGTGGTAATAACTCCCCGGTCTTTGTAGCATCTGGTCGATCATTACGTTGAGACTTGTTGTGTCCTTTCCGCATCTTCGGTGCCACACCAGGACCAGCCTTTTTACTCCGAGCTCCATCGCTAACCAAACCGGCTTTTGATAAGTACGCGGTCGGTATAGATGAGGTATCGAGATTTCTGACATCAATTGTCTCCATAAAGTTTTGTCGTACCAGGGTGATGGTCTGATCGACCGCCACATCCATGGCTTTTTTCTTCGGGTGCAAACATGAATTGATCTCGATGGTGGCGCGGATCCGTTCACGCCACGGGATCTCCTCATTCGATGCCACCTCGATCAACCAGCTTACCGGGTTAAATCCCTTCTTCTTGCAAAGCTCATCAATCTTGACCTTTTCGTCTTTATTCGTATGTCCGCGCTTCTTATTGACCTTTCCTGTATCCGCGAACTGCCCTTTGCTATCGCGCTTCATTAAAAACCTCCGATTGGGCGTTGCATTTCTCTGCCACACCTTCGAGCTCGACAACGTACTTAGTCAGATCAACGAATTGATCCTCCGGTAATCCAATTGTTGTGCCGGACGGAACCGGTTCAATGACCGGGCGATCCGGCACATAAAATGTTTCAAGGTTTCTTTGACTTATTCCCGCGCAGCCAAAAGTTAACAACGCGATCACGGTCAATGCCGCTAACTGTTTTCTTAAATTTTGCATCGATCTCCTTAATTTTTTCCTTGGCCTCATTGCTGAGTTCGTTTGAATTTATGAGGGTGTCAAGATTTGCGATTCTTTTTCCCTGCCGATATGCATAGATAAACACACCGGCAACAAACAGGACCGCACCACCAATCAAGTAAAGTGTCATTTCATTTTCCGGTTGAGTGATTTGCCCATGATGGTGAGATTCTTACGGGCATTATTTTTCGGGTTACCATCCTTATGGTGCACATCCTTGCCGTCACCCTTGCTGGCTTTCCCGGATGTCACCATTTTCCTCCGGGCTTTGTTCCGGGAGCTCCTATTCTTGCGTTGCTCCGGAGTACCCTGATAATTGTCGTACTCTTTCCGGTAATTCCTCATTCCTTGTTACCGGGATCACTCATAAAGAACCCGAGAACTCCGGCCACTCCCATGCCGATTTGCGTGATGTTCTGCATCATGGATTCTGGAAGATTAACACCGACCAGGGCCAGCATAGCGGCAAGTGATGCCCAGCTTGAAGGTTCTCTTAATCGTTTAAAAATTGTGTTCATAAGGATCTCCTTAATGTGTGTGTTTAATCATGGACCGATCGGTGGACATCCCAGCGAATTGCAGTATCCGGAGGAGGAGGAGCCGGAATATCTTGAGAGTTGACAAGTGAGGGACCGGTCAACAAGATTAGCATCGCTAGAAACATCCACCTTCGGGTCATTAGTTTTTCCCTAACATGTCTACAATGAATTGATTTTCGCTTGATATATAGTAGTAAGGCTTCGATACGTTGTACTGGTGCTTGACCGACTCTTGCTTCCCACACTTCTGACATATAAATACAATATGACCAGTTCTGGCATCGCCTAAAACCGAACTGGACTTACATTCGGGGCATAAGAAATCCGTGAACATTAGTAATAATCCCACATGACATTGGCAGACTTGTTGGCAAGATCGTTGTCGGCGTGGATAAATCCTTCACCAATTCCTATTCGGGTGACATGCTTTAAAAGGTGCCGGATAAGATCGTAACGTTGGCGGGATCCTTCACATGAAATATCGACCGCTAACCCCAGGCAATGGCTGGAAGACGATTTTGCTTTAATCGCTTCATTATGTTCACGGCACCGGAATGAACTATTCAGTTTCATCGGCTTCCCGTACTCCTTCCGGACCGCCTCAAGAATCCCCAAGAACTCCTGGTCCATCCCCATAACCCCACAACAAGGGCAACTCAATTCCAGTTTGCTAAAATGCTCGGTTCGCTCTCTTGTCATACGCCAGACTTACCCCCTCAAGTTTTAAGCATCCGATATTCATGTTTTTAGGCAGTCCCACGGTGAGGGCCCGGTTCCTTTCAGAGTTACACTTTTTTTCTCCCTGGAAGGATCCGAGGATTTCAAGACGGTCAACCTGATACGGTTGCGCCATTATGATCACCAGTAGGATCCACATCTCCCTACCAGATTACCAAAATGACAATATTCTTGGCATTCTCAATACTTCTGTCAAGCATTTTGTTTCCCCGAACAATCAACCTTTGGGGGGTACCGGACGAAAAATACTCATTCTTCATGTTATAGTTTTATATCCCCCTATGAGTTAACCGAGTGACTAGATAAAAAGAATTTATAGTCACATAAAAGATCCACGCAAAAAAAAACAACTGCGTATACTTTTTCTTTTCTTTTTGTATTACTTTTTCTTTTCTTTTTAATGAATTTTTTGAGTCGGGCAAGGGGGAGTCTTACCTTTTTTTTTCATCCGGTACAGGGTTGAATTTGGGTCGAGGACTAGTGAGTTTTCCGAAATGATCAGGGAGGGTTCCGGAATGTCAAGGGATCTATCTTTGCTATTTTCCAATAGATAGATCCGATGCAACCAAAAGGGTCTTGTGTGAGTTTGCAGACGTGTAGGTCCCCTCGGTGTATCCGGCCCCCCCCACAATTCGGGTATCGCCATTTCAGGACCCCCAGCCATAAAAAAAAGACCCCGGGGGGGGTGCCATGGGCACAAAGTCCCCACAATCAGGTCATCGAGTTCCGGATAAAACGTTTGTTTGCTTGCAGTTACGGGAAGGGATGACAATTGAATGACAATTCACATGCGCGATTCATTTGCCTGGGCGCGAGGGTGGGGTGGGGGCAGAGCCCGGGCCATACCATGATGCGGAACCCCAGATACCCTCACGCTATCCCCATTGAATCTAACCAGGTTTATCCTCAAGGACTTACCGCTATGTTCCACCGTGCACAACACTACTCTTCCGCCTTAATAACCTCGGAGGTCATACACATTGCGAATTGTTTGTATGTGTGTTCCATTAATGGCTTATGGCACATACAACATTCGGGGGATTGCTCGGTTTCTTGGATCTCTTTGAGTTCCCTCTTTGCAAGCCGTAGTTGCTCTTTGAGTACTTCAACGCGCCCATTTGCCTTCCAAATATTGTTATCCCTAATCAACCGACCATTGGACATGAACACATTGTATTGCTCTTTGGCAATCTCCCCGGTTTCACTTAATGAGTCAAGCATGTCCTCTATGATAGTTTCAGCCATACCTTCTTTGCAATACCAGTTAACCAGCACGGGCCAAACAGTTAATTTGAAACCATCTTTGCTTTTGATCCATCCTTCCTTGACTGCACCCATAGCAACCTCCATTGAATATTAAAA
>TARA_R110000823_G_scaffold12573_20_pt1 | contig 11678 bp, 14 predicted proteins | sample TARA_R110000823 | Tara Oceans TARA_R110000823 (sample SAMEA4397722) | marine metagenome | biome: Polar Biome; feature: [DCM] deep chlorophyll maximum layer (ENVO:01000326); material: water (ENVO:00002006), including particulate matter (ENVO:01000060) such as... | depth 20 m | reverse complement strand
GGGGTTCATTAGAATTCTTGATCTCCATTACCAGCTGGCCAATCATCATCCATAGCTGCATTGATATGCATTGATAATTCAACTGAAGTATATCTTTGAGTTTCTTGAGTATTAATGTGAATATCTTTAACATATAGCTGAGGTACAGTCTTATGTCCAGCTTCTTTTAAAAACTGCTTAGCTTCTACTACCTCAGCTATATTAATAGTATAGTATGTATATCCAGTTTTATCCAGCAGTGTTTTCATAATATCACAGTATGGGCAGTTAGGTTGGGTATATAAATTTATAGATCTATTCATCAATAGTTATTCCTTATTAATATTAACTAAATTATTAGATAGTGTAGCAAAAGATATGATAGCATTAGTTTCATTATCTAATTCTTGAGTCAGTAGATAATGAATATTCTTTTTCTGTTCATCTGTTATACCATTTCTGTTTGCAAACTTATTATGCATATGATAACAGTAGTCACACCCATTCTCAAAACTAACATAAGCAAAGATGTATTCACGTTCAGCTCTGGTATATTTAGAACTAACACCATTAATGATTAACATTTCTAACAACGGTGTTAAAAGTTGTTGATATTCTCTACTTAACTCTTTAGACAATTGTCATGCTTTGGTTAACATTGATAATATTCACATAATCAAACGGACTCATTATCTCTCCATCAAAATATATTTTATAATCCAGCCTGTAGGATCGAATTGGTACCATTTAACCTGGGTAGTATATCTTTTACTGTCTTCATGATGATTCTTATGCCAGCCCTCGCCCAACGTAAGTATCGCACATAAGACATTGTTATTAGGTTTACCTCCCAAATGGTTTAACCAATTAATAATTATTCCAGTAGAATAGAATGCATACAAATTAACAGTGCCCATAACAAGTCCAGGTAGAACTGGATCAATTAGTAACAGTAAGAGGTTAATTGATAGTATCACTCTAAAGTAGTGTTTTTGACAACGCTTAATGTGCTTATCTGTGATTAGATCCTTGATCAGATTTCTATGTAGCTTAGGCTCTTTGTAGAATCCCAGTAATATTTGCCACCATTTAAGGGTTGTTGGTGAATGAATATCTTTATCTGTGTCGCTATGTTGGTGATGATAACGATGAATTGCACAAATAGTAAGAGGTTTCCCGATACCCTGAATAGCACCTAACCACAATAGAATAAATCTTCTAACACTTCCCGTCTCATAGCCTCTATGAATAAAATATCTATGCCACCCTGCATATCCACCCATCACTACTACTAAGATTGCCCATACGATTGATATGCTTATAGCAAAACCAGATGAGTTAAGAAAACTGTATATCACAGTAAAGTGACTACTTAACCACAACAATCTTAGTTTAGATCCATACGTCATGCTTTTGGTAACCTTGATATGAAACTCTCGTCTATATTATCGTAAAACTTCCAAGTGCTAAAGTAGTATATAGTTTGATCTATACCTCGAAATGGTTGTTCCGTCCACTTTATATTAGTGCGATCACCCATGATTAATTGAGTGAGTTTCTCATTCTTCCATTTACCAACATCTTTGTTGGCGCCTAAATGTCTGGTGAAAAAAACAGTATCGATACCGGTTGCTTCCAGAATAGGTTGAAGATGCTTACTATACATACTATGCTCTTCTCTTAAAAATCTAAGATCTAATGTTTTAAAAGAGTTTAGCTTATACCATCTACTAAATGCTCTTAAAACATTAGAAGGTAGATTATCATACTGATTGGCGAACCACCCCATAAACGGTACATCTTTATCTAACCAAAGCACAGCATACTTAAAGTTGTAATTTGAAAGTTGTTGATATGTGAATGGGTCGTCAATAAGAGACTTTGTGTTTCTTGTCTCCGTCCCTACTGACCAAATGAACTCATCAACATAATCATCTCTCTGATCTGTGATGTAGAGTTCGTACCCACTTTCACTAGGTTGCCGAAGTAACAATTTCTTGATTCCTCTTTACTTTTCTAAGATTATCATCAACTTCAATGTGGTCAACTTTCTTAGCAACAATTTCATAACCACAATGATGCTCTTTTAAAAACATTTTTGTGTTCATCTCACCTGTATAGTAAACAACGCATTCATTACGAACTCTCTTACATAACGCTAGGTTAGCTCCACTTTCAATAGCTACCTTTTCAATTTGTTCAGGGTAAACTCTGTCGCCACAGTTTTCCATTTTAAAAGTATTATGCTTCCTACCAGCAAAGTAGAATTCACCGTTGTTATTATACTCGATTAAATCACCACTATACCACCAATCATCTTGGTCTTTATATTTACACGCCCACTCTATAGATCCATCTTCGTGATTAATATTTTTATAATGTATCAAAGGATTAACATCATTAAAGTGATAAATGTCTTGTTGTTCCGTAGACATTATCAGTGGAGGTACCTCAGTACTACCATATGCTGTATTAACTTGCTGAGCACCTTTGGATCTCAGATCTTCCATCATCCCGTTAGGGGTTACATCACTCCCCACCTGAACTTGTTTCATGTTACTTAGATCTAAATCTTTCCATTTATTATGACGATGCCATGTCTTCCACACATTAGGAAGCATAAGTGTATGGGTTGGATTAATTTCCTTAATTCGATCTGGATAATTTGCCACTGTTGTTTCAATGAACACATCACATTGTGCAACCGCACATGGATATAGGCTCATTGAAGTGAACCCAATACCTCTTGGGTTATAGAGTGCCATCATTGAGCTAGTCGAGGTTAATCCAAAGTAGTCAGCATTATGTTCTGCAATCTTTGTCATAAGTTTTGAGTCATGTGTAAACGTCTTAGGTTTACCTGTAGTACCACTTGTACTAACTGTAACATTCCAACTGTTTAAGTAACTTACTACCGCAGACTGTACATAATCATTAGTACTTTCAGTATATTTTACACCATCAATGTAGATCATCGTTCCGCTAACCCCTCTTCTAATACTTCATTATGTGTTCTTCCATCATGAATATTGTCTTTAAACCAATCATAAACATGAGGTGCGTGCGAAGCTATTGCCAAACTTTTATCATTTAGATATTTAAAGTCAGCTTCAGCCAATGGCATTAATGATTCTTCTACATCTAGCTTGCATAGATTATCGTCCCACCTGTCCAGATACATCTGTTGATCAGCCCACTGAAAATCTAAAAATATATTTCTACCTAAATATCCACGCGGTGCTCTATAGTCTTGCCAGTTCTTCTCAATGTGATTATTCTCAACACCATGCGTTCCCCACTTACGCCAGAATGGAGTGTCACGTCTTTTACTTAATGTAAAGTGATATGTAATAAAATCGCTAATCTGATTTTCAAGTTTCTGCACTTGTCGTGAGTACGCTTTCTTAGTTGACTCCGCAATTGTCCTATCTTTATATTTGGTAAGAGCTTTATCTAACATTTGAATACAGCTTTGTGCAACGTAGATGCTATTTGCTTCCATAGGGTCAATAAACCCTTGGGCCATACCAATACCTACAACATTCTTGTCCCAAGCCTTATCATAGTATCCCTGTTCCCATTGAAGTAGTCTTGGGTCTCTAATGAAATCGTGACCATCCCAATATTTTATAAAGTCTTCTCTAGCAACGTCAACATCTTCTACATTAGCATCAAAAACGTATCCTGATCCCATTCTACTAAACAAGGGGATGATAAAGTTCCACCCGCTCTTTTGCGCATAAGATTGGGTGTATGGTTTCATTTCTGCATATGGATCGTTGTATTTAACAGGAGCAACCCACGCTGACTGTGTAGGTAATTGGCTAATGCCTTGCCACTTAACATCCATTGTCTTCATAAGCACACGATTAAACCCAGTACAATCACAGAAAAGATCTGCTTCATAAGCTCTACCATCATCTAATTGCAAACTAGTGACGTATCCTATATCATCTTTATGAATATGTTTAACATGCCCTGTTACATGATTCACCCCTAATGGCAATGCTACCAAATCTCTAACAACTTTTGGGAAACGCTCTGCATCAATATGCCATGCATAACTGTTATATCCACCTGTTACAGGATATCCATCGTTATACCGCGCGGCGCGATTGTTCATCGCTGGGTGAAACTGTTCCATAGTATAAGCATCAGTTTGATCCCAAGTATACTTACCGCGACGAACTAACTCTAACCAGTAGTCATGACTCTTATGATCAATACCAAATTTACCACAGTTATCATAGAAATAATCTTTAGTAGTTCTATGCTTATAGAAGTTATTACGAATAGCATCTGTGTTATGTGAAAAACTAAAAGAGTAGAAATGAGACTCATCAGGAGATGCATTCCAATGATCTGTTACATGAGTCATTGGTCTTTCAGTATTCCAACCCACAAAATGATTACCTAGTTTATGAATACCATGTGTAGCTTTCATCCAAGTGTTTTCATCGATATCAAGCCAACTTAGAAGTTCTCCTAACTGAGGTACTGTACTTTCACCCACACCTAAAATAGGAACGTTTGGTGATTCGATCAAGGTAATCTTAAGGTCGGGGTGTCTCTTTTGTAGGAGAGCAGCAGTAAACCACCCAATGACTCCACCACCTAATACTACAATATCTTTCATTTAAATTGGACTCCAGCCATTATTTCTGTCATGCAAGCTACAGTATTTAGCTCATGATCAGCTACAAAAGAGTCTTTGTATTGATAGTCAGCTAAGATAAGAACTAATTGAGGTATACTACTCGCATCTACAAGCTCGTTCATATTATTATATAGCCCGCGATAGATAGCTACAGTATCGATATCCATATGATTAACAACCCAGGTGCGCATCTTCTTAAAGTCTTTAGCTTTCAAGTGCGAAGCAAGAGTAGCAAACGTATCAACCCCGGTAGAGATAGTATTAGAAGTAATATCTAATCCAGAGATACCTTGACGTTGACCTTCGTTAAGCACTCTGCGCCAATCAGGGGCATGCTTCATAATTAAATCAGCAGCTGCCTTCTGCTCATACACGACTCCCTCATCATCTAAGATAGAAGTAAAGCGTTTAAAAAACATCCCAGCTAGCTCAGCCATATCTTTCTTAGTAGTATTAAATTCGTATACAGAACATCGAGAATGCAAAGGTTCAATAATACGATTCTTAAAGTTACAAGTAAGAATAAAGCGACAGTTATTAGAGAACTCTTCAATAAAGCCACGTAACGCAGGTTGAGTAGACTGAGGGTTAAGATAGTCAGCCTCATCGAGAATAACCACTTTATAACCACCTTGCAGAGATACAGAAGAAGCAAACTGCTTAATCTTACCACGTAAGGTCTCAATATTACCCTCTTCAGATCCGTTAACAATAATATAGTCTAATTCTAATTCATTACATAAAGCCTTAGCTACAGTAGTCTTACCAGTACCGGCAGTTCCAGAGAACAACATGTTAGGAAGCTCTCCAGTCTCTACCATCTTACCAAATACAGCCTTCAAAGAAGAAGGTAGGATAGTCTCACTAATAGTCTTCGGCCGATACTTTTCGACCCACAGAAAATCACTCATATTATATTCCTCATATTCACATTATATTATTATAGTAGCTACCCAGTCAAAGTGCCACTAGTACTGCAGTCAAAGTGCCACTACTAATAACTACTATTATCATATTAGTTATCAACATAAAACAGGTATAACTAATATGATAATAGTAGTTGATAGAACTCAGCCTTGGTTAATATATAATAGTAAGACTCTGTTATATCAGTCTCTGCTACCATTTTAGCTATTCGATGACCTCCATCTACCATTCTATATTTTCTATTGTATGGATTCTTTACATCAAGTGCAAGTATTCCTGGTAAAGAATAATCAGCTTCTAAGTATCGTTGATCATATTTTTGAAAAGGTTCCATTCCTTTCCACCCAATATCACTATGAGATACCAAAACAGGCAACCTATCTTTCAATAGGAAGCCTGCTTCACGTACATTTATATACGAATCTCTATCAGAGTATATTTTCCAGTTATCACAGCATATGTGATAACTTTCATTCAGATTGAGCAGCAACGTCTTGCTGATAGGTTTCACCCATCTGAATTAATTGTACTGCTTGATCACGAAGTTGGCCAAGTGTAGAGAGTTCTTCACCTTTAACAGCTCCTCGCTGCACCATAGTATCAATCACCGCTACTGTACTACGACATACTCGGTTTGCCAAATCATATACAGGTGCGTGTGACTCATGTGCCAATGCTACTTCTTGTTCCGTCTTATTCGCCATTTTATTCTCCATAAGTTGATGACTTTTCTAATGCAACCCAGTATTGTACCTTAGTATCAACACCGGCAAATTGCGAGATTAGCTTCTTGCTAATTGTAACCTCGTAGGTATCCTGCACCATACGAAGGTTAGCAATATTTAACATAAATTTAAAGTTAGTATCAGTGTAACCACCATCTACATCAATCGAGAATTCATTAGCAGTAGTATTCTCAGGGTCAACAACACCGAGTTTAATACACCCTTCGGAAGCTTCGATAGATAATTGAGAGTGACCAAATACGGCAGCTGCTCGTTTAATACTAGATAGAGTAGTTTCGTCTAAGGTAAACCAAACATCAGGCTCAGGCATGACGATAGGTTTAGTAGGGCTGGTAAGCATATCAGTATCAGCGTAGTAATATTTAACTAATTGACGTCCAGAAGTACCGCCAATACTCATGAAGTTATCATCAAAACGTACACGAGGCTTATCTACAAGTCCGAGAACATTTAGAAACTCTTGCAAGTCATAGATGCCGATGACGTTATCAAACTGCTCAGGCACTTCTGCTTCAGCAAGGATGTTCTTAGCCTCTGACATAGTCATAATCTTATTACCAGGTCTAATAACAATATTACTATTAATAGAAGCGAAGTTCTTTAACACATTTACAGTGCTAGCACTAATTTCCATTCATTCTTCTCCACATTATATATTCATAATTTAGTATAGTGTAATTTAAAGCAATGTGCAACTACTAACTAACATTTTTAAGCACACTAAAGTTTTTTTCTTTTGATATTTCAATCTTTCTCTTAAATTTACCTTCTAGAATTTCTCCTTTATGAGAGATAACAAATACGTTAGTATCTTCTCCTAGGGTGTATATAATCTTCATTAGGTTATCTACACCTTCATGGTCGAGAGATGAGTCAAAAGTCTCATCTAGAATAAGTAAATTAGTAGCAACACTATTCTTCATCTTAGCGATTTGCCGCCACGTAAACAGTAAGGCTAGATCAATACGCTGCTTCTCTCCTTCGGAGAACGAGTCATACGAGAAGCTATCACGGAATCTAGAACGAATAGTCTCTTGGAAATGCTCATCAAGATTAAAGGATACAAAGAAGTCTAAGATCTGAAGATATTGATTGCTAAGCTTATTTATAACAGGTAGATATTGCTTTACAATTTTAGTTTTAATACCTGTATCTTTTAACATCTGAGACATAACTTGGTTATAATTATACTGCTCGTTTAGATTTAGTTTAAGTTCTGTAGTATTATCAACGGCTAGTTTTAGAACGTCTAAATCTGCTTCTGCTAAGTCTAAGTCACCGCTATTAATTAACTTATCTAACTCTGATTGAACACGATTTACTGCTGACTGAAATTGATTAATTGATTGGTTATTAGCATGAATCTCACTCTGCCATTCACGACATGTATTTATAACCTCAGTAGCATCTAACAACTTCTTTGTTGTTGAGAAGATAGCTTCTTCTGCTTGATCTATAGATACTTGTAGTTCTCGAGACTTCTGCTTACCTTCTACAATATGTTCGTTCTTTGTCTCTTCATTAATATCCTGAGTACATGTAGGGCAAGATGAATTAGACTCAAAGAAATGTACATCCTTTACTATCTTCTTAGCATCCGCGTTGAATTTCGCTTTGAACCTTTCAAGTTCCGATATCTTAGTGGTCGATTTTTTCGATTGGTCTGTAGCAGAGGGTAGCTCGGACTCAACGTTGGTGGAGAGTACCCCATTCTTTGACTGTGCAGTCTTAATCTCATCCTGAATATCTGAAATAAGTTGGAGCTTCTCTTCACGTTGCGTGGAGTTGATTGCTTTAATATCACGGATATACTTCCTTTGACTTTCTAACTTCGTCTTGTTGACCTCAATTGTGTGTGTTGCATCTTTAATCTGATCCTTTAGTAGTGATGTTTTCTCTTTAAGAATATTATTCATTTTAGAGAATACATTTATATCCAGAAGATCCTCGATAACATCTCTACGGTTCTGACCAGAGAGTTGCATGAAGGGAATAAAAGAGGAGGACCCCAGCACTACGATCTGATGGAAGCTCTTATGATTAAGCTTCAAGATGTTCTGCTCGAGGATCTTCTGGTACTCTTTAGCATGACTAGACTGATTAATCATCGTCTCTCCACGCCAGATTTCGAATTTAGATGGCTTAATACCTCTAATAACTTTAAACTCAGAACCTAATACACTAAACTCAATATGCACTTCAGCATTCTTATTGTTTATAGAATTGACAAGTTGAGGTTTAGATATGTTACGATGAGCTTTTCCAAACAATGCGAAGCTTAATGCGTCAAGCATAGTAGACTTACCTGCTCCGTTATGACCTACTACTAGCGTTGTTTTAGCAGCTTGAAAGTCTAATTCAGACCACTTATTACCAGTTGAAAGAAAGTTCTTCCAACGTAATGTCTTGAAAATAATCATATATTAAGCTATCTCTAAGGTTTGAGCTTCTGTCATAAGGTTTGCCATCTGCACTTTTATCTTATCTTTATTAAGATCAGTATCTACAGCGTCTATGTAAGTATACAATAAAGTAGAAGTATCTTCAACTGATATTTCCTGATCTTCTACATTTTCTCCCATAAACTCGTTAAAGTTCTCTGCAATTTTAAGCTCAAGAATAGAACGGTTCTGAATACGGTCAATAAACCTATCAAAGGTATATTGATCTGACTTATTAATCACTTGAACTTTAACAAAACGCCCATCAACATCTGATAGATCATAATGAAGATAATCAGTGGCAGTATCATCATACCTGATACGACTGAAAAGGGTATAAGGATTATGAATAGCATCCAGGTTACGAGTCTCAGTATCCAAAATATGAAAGTATTTCTTATCGTCAGCATCGTTCCAGCTAAGCTCCAATTGTGATCCTAGGTATGTAATATTATCTTGAGTAGATTTAGTATGAAAGTGACCTGAATATACTGATTCAAACCTATTAAATACTGAACGATCTATTCCATGCTCACACTTAATACCTCTGAGCATCTCATAGCCAATAATATCAAAATGACCTCCGATAATATCACACTTAGCGTTTGATAAAAAATCAAGAGATAGCTTTTCATTCTCTGCGTCGATCCACGGCACAAGACCCATCTTAAGTGAGCCATATTCCATAACTGTAGGTTCATGAATGATATTTACCTCATTCATATAGTGACCAAGAAGCTCTTTAAGAGAGTTTAACTCCCCTGTATTCTTAAAATAGGTGTCATGATTACCACGAATAATATCCATAGTAATACCATATTCTCTTAGCTTCTTAAGAAAGAAAGAGCGGTTGCGGCTAAGAGCCCGGAAATTAATGAACTTCCTGTTATCGAAGTAATCACCAAGGTGAACGATATGAGAAATATTATGTTCCAGAAGATAAGGGAAGAATACATCAGAAAAGAATTTCTCTGCATTATCGAGAAATATGTCAGAGCTATTCCGAGCACCGCAATGGGTATCATTTATTAACGCTACCTTCATAAGAACTTTCTAAGATCACTATCTGCACTCTTAATCTTTTTAAGACGTTTTGTTCGCTTCTTCTCATCAGAAACAAAGATTTTAAATTCATCATCTTTCTCCTTAATTCTATCAATACGGCCTTTCAAGGTATTAATAAAAGCAGTAGCTACATGAGTAGAAGTCTCATCGCCGCCAGTTACGTACATATCAATACCTGCGCTTGTCATATATTTCATCTTAACATCTTGTTGCTTTTTCTCTTTAGCAATCCGACGAAGGAACGCATACCATGAGATCTGAGTAAAGTAAGCGAATGCATTAGGATTACCTGATCTTGTAGCAGCTTCTACGTTATAGTTCTCGATAGCTTTTAAGCAATTCTCTACTGCATCCATAACCATCTCTTCACGGTAAGTGTACCTAATAAAGTTAGCTTTATGAGAGAGACCTTCACCTATCTTTAAAAAACAAGAAGCAATATAATCAGGTACAATAGGTAACTGAATCTTTTCTGCTTCCTTAGCCGCTTTTAGTACAGTACAATAGTCTACAACAGCTTGAGAAAACTCTCTGTTATTTACATAATGAATACTTTTTTTCTTAGCCATATTAAATTAATCCTTTTCACTTCTATATTATAGTATAGAAAATAATATTGTGCAACTAGTAAATAACAGTTGCACTTCTCGCAGATCCGTATATAATCATATAGTAGATATGGGAAGGGGGGTATATGTACTTAATGAATTGTATCTTTATTACTGGGAAAAGATACGATATTACATTCTACTTGATCATCTTCGTTATCTAACATATCTTTCATCTTTTTTATATACTTCTTCACCTTATCATCCATCTCTTTATCTGTAAGCTCTGAATTATCTACTGCATCGCGATAAAACTTAAGCACTTTTAGAGCAGGGTTAGCTTCAGAAATAATATGCTGTGAGCTTAAAGTTATAAGCATATCATTACCCTCTTGCATAGCCATCCAAGGTCTAAAGGAATGGTATCTATGACTCTCTTCTTCTACACTAGTATGTATAGTGTATGCTCGTCTTACAATTATATCAGTATATTCTTCGTCAGCCCACTCTACTACTTCACACACTAACTCATCACCGTTTGTTAACTTAAATTGTTTAATCTCATTCATTAATATCAACCTTTATAACTTTATAATTGAACTGCTCTTGTCTATAAATCTTTAATCGAGCTGCACCGTGAAGCAGGGTATAGTTCTTCCTATCTTTCCAATGTAAATCATCTGTTATATCATATAGTGTAGTAGTTCTACCATCATCTGATTGACGTAAGCCCCGACCAATTGATTGTAACACTTTTATTTGAGACTTAGATGGACTAGCGAATACAATATTATGTAAGTTTTTAATATTAATACCAGTAGAAAAAGTACCTAGACTAGCTACAATAATAGCATCTTTTTGTTTCTCTACAATCTTTCTGATAGCTTCCCTATCAGAGGTAACAACTTCACCAGATACATAAAATACTTTTCTACCCTCTTTTACCTTACTATTTATAAGCTCGTAGAGAGGTTTGCCATGAGACTCCACACGGTTAAATAGGACGAGAGTATTGCCAGAAGCAGATACAGCCAAATTAGAAATGAGCCTATTACGAACGTTGTTTCCAATAATAAATTCAATCTCATCTTGATATGTTTTCTTTCCAAATTCTTTCCTTATTTCCTCAGAATAATTAAGCAGTAATACTTTTATATCAAGAGGCGCCAGAGTGCTGTCATCTTGCAATTTCTTTGTTGATGTTACATTATATACAGGCCCAAATAACCCTTCGAGCACTAGTTTATGAGTAGTAGTGCCATCTAGTGTACCGGTACAACCAAACCGATATTTAGCTTTAGTAGCTTTGTTCATA
>TARA_R110000823_G_scaffold27609_7_pt1 | contig 11710 bp, 10 predicted proteins | sample TARA_R110000823 | Tara Oceans TARA_R110000823 (sample SAMEA4397722) | marine metagenome | biome: Polar Biome; feature: [DCM] deep chlorophyll maximum layer (ENVO:01000326); material: water (ENVO:00002006), including particulate matter (ENVO:01000060) such as... | depth 20 m | reverse complement strand
AACGCCTGACACACCGGTTCGGGCCGCACGCTTGCGGCCCGGGCCACCTGCACGCCCAACCCACAATGAAGCAGCAAGACAGCGGTGCGGAGCTACAATTGCGGCCGCGCCAGATCAGCCAATGCTTCCTTGCAGCGAGTAAATATGCCGCGAGAACGCCAATCTTCATAGCTCAGGGTCTTACAGCGGCCGAGGTCCTGCTCGAAGACACGTTGGTGATACCGCGCAAACTCTTCGCTGCACACGTTCAGAACAATCTCGTCATTCAGGGCGAACGATCGGTTGTCAAAGTTGGCAGACCCGACGATCACCCACTCACCATCGATAATCGTGACCTTGGCATGCAGCATGGTGGGCTCATACACGTGAATGCGCACACCGGCGAGCAGGAGTTCGCCCCAGGCAGCGCGCGAACTGTAGCGCACAACCCGGGAATCGTTATGTCGGCCAGGGACCATCACGTCGAGCCTCACACCCCGCTTCACTGCGGCTGCCATCGCCGAGATGGTATCGCTATCCGGCACAAAGTAGGCCGTTGTGAGCTGTATCGAATCGGTGGCTGTCTCAATCGCGTAACGGAAGAGTCGATAGATACGCTCGCTCCCACTTCTCGGTGAGCTGCTTAGCACCTGTGCGTCCACCGTGTCCACGTTGGCTGCGGGCTCTGGTAACTGGGTCGACGATTCACCCTGCAGCAACATCCGTGGTTCTTTGAGAACCTCGCACCAGAGCGCGCTGAATGCCTCGTGAAGCTTCTCTACCACAGGCCCTTTGATAGCGTAGTGGATATCGTGCCATTCGTCGGGTGATCGCGCATCACCCCGCCACTCCTCCGCTATTCCCACACCGCCGGTGAATGCCAGAGACCTGTCGACAACCAGAATCTTGCGATGCGTGCGATAGTTCATTCGCTGCAACTGCCACCAGCGCAGGGGATTGAAGTACCTGACCCTGGCGCCGGCGTCACGCATCTGCTCGACAAGCTCAGCGTCCATGTTTAGCGCACCCCACCAGTCGAGCAGAACCTGCACTTTCACCCCGCGCCGCGCCGCCTGGCTCAGAGCCGTGGCAAACTCATGCGCTATGTCGCCAGACCAGTAAATAAAGGTTTCGAAACAGATCTCCCTGTCGGCATTATTTATTCCCCGCAACATTGGTGGAAAGATTTCTTCGCCATTAATCAACGCCTGAATGCTGTTCCCGGATGACACAGCGCAATCAAACAAAGCCTCCAATTGGCTGCGTACACTCTCAGTCTGAACAGGCTCTTTCGCTTCTAACGGCACGGTTAGTCCACCGATGTCTTTTTAAACCAGAGGGGCGACGCGATTGCTTGTGCGGCCAATGTCCAGCCTTCAGTGCGAGGAAACTCCCACCGCAGCAAAGCATCTCGCACGCTATTTATCGGACTGTTCGTCGTCTTCAGGAAGATCGACGTCAACAGTGGGCACTTCCATTTCAACAGTTTTCGTATCCACATCCACCTCAGGCGTCTCCACGTCGTACTCGGGCATGTTTCCGCCAGACACGTCCACATCGACATCGGGCGCCCTGCCTTCTTCAGTTTTGATCACTTCGTAATCTGGCAGCTTGCCGGCATCACCGCTGACATCCACGTCTGGCATTTCTGCTTCTTCAGTTTGCTCAATATCGCAGCCGCCGGCCAACAGCGCTGCAGTGAGTACGGAAGCGGTCACGGCCACTTTTGAGATTTTCATAGCTTGTCCTCCTCTTCGGGTGATTCTCCAGAACGCGGTGCAAGCAGCGTGCCAAGCATGATCGCAAGCGGCACCGAACTTGCACGAAACTCGAGCCCCCAAGGCATACAGAAAGTGCTTTTCACACTCTGCTATACAGCGAATGCGAGACCACCATGGCATCTTGCTACCAGTTCACCAACCGTACGGACGCAACGGCGAGCCAGGCGCCGGTAAATATTGCATCAGGCTTGTAACTCTTGCCCGCTGCCCGCGGCTTCTGCCACGCGGCAAGGTCAAGGGTCGCGAGGATCGCGCGCGCCGATTGCGCTGAGTTCGAGACATTTCTCCCCAAACCCCTTTTATCCGTTTTATACTGGGAAAAAGGGAGTGGCATTGACCACCCCCCGTGCATTCCTATAAAAACAACGGGAGAAGAACATGAGAATTACACACGCCGGCACCTCGCCGGCGGTTTCCCCTGTCCGCGCGTTGCTCTTCTCCTTCTGCGCGGTCTTCCTCGTCGCCTGCATTGCAAAAGAGCCCGACTCGCCCATCACCGTCTCCCGCGCCCAGACCAGCGGTGGCCCCGTCGTGTTCCAGAACGTCAGCGTCTTCGATAGCGAGTCACTGCAGCTCGTTCCCAACCGCGACGTGATTGTTCGCGGCAACAGCATCGAGGCGGTCGTGCCCAGCGGTGGCCAGCCGCTGCCTGAAGCGGCGCATGTGGTCGACGGCGAAGGCACGACACTCGTTCCCGGCCTGATCGACATGCACGGGCATATCTCGATCACAACGGGTCCGAGCTGGGAAATCGCCACCCCCAATCCCGAGAATAACCTGCGCGCCTACGCTTACGCTGGCGTTACCACCGTGTTCGACCCCGGCGACAGTTCGGGCGAGGCGGCGATTCGCCGCGAGCAGGTGGCCGAGGGGGAACTGCTCGGTCCGCGCATTTTTACGGCGGGCAGGATCATCACCGACCCACACGGCCACCCCCGGGCGATGGTGGAGCAGCTCGCACCCTGGTGGATCAAGTGGTATCTGAAGCCGCGGGTGGCGACCGGCGTCGCCACGCCTGAAGAAGCCGTGGCCGCCGTGGAGGAGCGGCAGGCAGCGGGTGTCGACGCAATCAAGGTCGTGGTGGACAGCATCCCGCTGGAGGCCGACATACTGCCGCAGCCGTTGCTGCGCACGATTGTGGACGAGTCGCACCGGCGCGGCCTGCGCGTGGTGGCGCATATCGGCACCACGCGCGACGCGATTGCGGCGGCGGAAAACGGCGTGGACCTCTGGGTGCATGGCATCTACAAGGAGCGCATTCCCGACGAACAGATTGCGACGCTGGCCGCCTACGGCATCCCGATGGTTACCACCAGCGAGGTGTTCGACCGCTACGGGCGAGCCGCGGCGGGACCGATCGACCCGACGCCACTGGAGAGGGAAACGGTGAGCGCGCAACGAATGGCCACCTTCTATCCGCCGCCCGCGGATTTCGATGCCGGGCCGCTGCAGAACTGGGTCACATTGATGCAGCAGACCCGTGAAGCGCGCCTGGATAACGTGCGGCGGCTGCATGCGGCGGGGGTGACGATCCTGGCGGGCAGCGATACCCAGTCGGGCGTGTTTCCCGGCGCCGGCCTGCACCGGGAACTGGCCACGCTGGTGGAAGCCGGGCTCACGCCGGCAGAGGCCATCCGCGCCGCGACCCTCGCGCCCGCGAGATTTCTCGCCAGCGGGAGGGAGCCGGATGCGGGGGTTATTGCCGCGGGCAAGCGCGCCGACCTGCTGTTGGTAGAGGATGATCCTACGCGGGACATCGCGGCACTGGCGGAAATCCGGGAAGTGATGTTGAACGGCAGTTTGCTTACGCGGGTCCAGACTGGAGGGCGTGAGTCCGTCGCCCCTTAGGGGAAGCCACCCTTCCCCCGGTTCGGGAAATGTTTTTCGCCGCAGCGGTGGCCCGGGAATACTCCAGGCACTGTGACCTGCTTTGCAATCTTGCACGAAACCTTCATTGTGCGCCATTCTTGCGCATGCTAGTGTCAGCCATGTCAAGGAAGACTACCAGCCCGTTTACAGCTTGCCGGGCATATACACCAGGTTGTTTGAAAGTATTTTCATAATATAAAAAGTCGCGTGAATCTCGCTGGGTAAGGGGACACGTGACGCAGGGGATTCTTTCAGGGGTTCACAGCGACCAGACGACTGCCCGGGTTCGGCAAATACGTGGGACGCAAGGAAGTGTTGCGCGAATGGACAAGAACGGGCTTTTCCGCCGGTGCGCCTGGCTGTGCGTACCTGTCATACTGCTGGCTGCATGCAAACATCCGATTGAACTGCACGGCGAGGGGGATGTTTTCTCCGCCTCCGGAGCGAGAGATTGCGCCCTGGAAGACTACCTCGCAGGTGCGGAGGCCTGCGCTTCCAATCTGGTAACCGGCGACTACGCGGAAACCTACACGGCGGTGCCGCGCCCCGGCTGGCAGTTCCGCCGCTGGGATATCTACTGCACCACTGCACTCGATAACACCTGTTCCTTCAACATAGGAGCCGATGTTGTCCAGCAATTTTCCGGCTCCACGGTGCCGCCGCTGAAAGCGATATTTCGCTCCACCACCAACGACGGCTTCAATGCGCTTTTCATCGGCAACCACACACTTGTGCCGTTTTCAGGCGGGTTCGGCGCGCACGCCGCCAGCGCAGGTTACAGCGCGCACACAACCAGTGTGTTCAGCGCGCCGGGAGCACAGGGAGCGCCGAAGGCATTGTGGGACAATGCCGTCTCGCGAGCGGCTATCCAGACGGTGCTCGATTCCGGTGCTATTGAACTGCTGGGAATGGCCTATGATCCGGCTCACCCGGAGGGCGCGGCCTATGTAAAGTGGGTGAAGTATGCGCTGCAACGCCATCCCGATACCCGCATCTTTATTGCCACACCGTGGAGTCCCGACCCCGAAGGCGCCAGTAGCGCCGCCTACCTGGCTTCCCATGCGAGCCTGCACGGGAAAGTACACGACCTGATCGATGCGCTGCGCAAACGGTTTCCGGGAGTCGACTTCTACTGCCTCCCCTCGGGACAGGCTGCCGCAGAGTTGCATTCCCTGCAGACGGCGGGAAACCTGCCAGACGTGACCGCACTTGTAGGTGACGCCAGTGATTCGGTATTCGCAGACACCGCGGGCAGCGCCGGCGAACTGCTGTTGGAGCTGGGCGAGCTGCTGTGGTTAAGCGCCATCTACGACGTGGATTTGAACGACTATCCCTACAACCCCGGATACACCACGGACATCAAGGCGCTCGCCGGGACGATCCTCGCCGGCCACGATCGGGCCTACGACGCCCCGGCGGAGGTGGATATCGATACCGACGGCGACGGCATTGTCGATCGTCTGGATTCGAATCCCGAGGGGAGAACCAACATCCTGCTGATTGTTGCGGACGACCTCGGCTATAACGACCTCGCCATCAACAACAACAATACTGAAATCGATACCCCCAACATGGATGCGCTCGCGCAGCAGGGGATGCGTTTCACCCGGCACTACGCGACAGCCGTGTGTTCGCCGGCGCGCGCGGCGCTGTTGACCGGTTTATATCCCGAGCGGCTGGGCTTCCTTCCCGACGGGCGCGGCATTTCGCCCCAGGTCATCACCCTGCCGGAGCGTCTGCGGGAGGAAGGCTACAGCACCTGGCATATCGGCAAATGGCACATTGGCGATCTCCTGCGCAATGCCTGGCCTGACTATCAGGGCTTCGATCACTGGTTCGGCTTTCTGAGCCAGGACTACCTCGCCGGAATCCATGTTGGCGGCAAACTCGTCCCCAGGCAGCCGCGGTACCAGGATCCCTGGCTGATGGGGGATACCGAGCCCGGGGCGTATTATCCCGGACATCTGCAGACAATCCTCACCGACAAGGCCAAAGACGTGCTGACGGACCTCAAGGCGACGGGCGAGCCCTGGCTGATTCAGCTCTCCTACTATGCGCCGCACGGACCGATCCAGCCAGCCGCAGAGTTCGCCGCGCTGTACCCCGATACGGACGCAGGCAGATTCCGTGCCCTGGTCAACCAACTGGATTCCGATATCGGTCAGGTCGTCACCCATCTCGATACGCTGGGAATGGGGCAGGATACGATTGTCGTTGTCGTCAGCGACAACGGCGGCACCAACCATTGGGCTAACAACAACGCACCCTTCTCCGGCAGCAAACAAACGTTGCTGGAAGGTGGCTTGCGCACCCCGCTGTTCATCCGCTGGCCGCAGGGCGCGCTCGGCGGGCAGATTGTCGAAGATGTCGTGGCAGTGGAGGATATCCCTCCCACCTTGCTCGAGGCCGCCGGCCTCGCGGTGCCTGCGGATCTCGACGGACAGAGTTTTTACCGCCAGATACAGCAGTTGGAGCCGCCCCGAATGGCTGACAGGTTCCGCGAGTTCGGCCGCACCAGTTACACTGTGCTCTCGGCGGATGCCCGCTGGCGGCTGGTACAGTGGTATTCCTTCTTCAACGTATTGCCCCCGCCGGAAGTGTACGATTTCCTGCTCGACCCGTATGTCGCGCAACCGGTGAACCCCACGCCGCCGGACGTGCTGGCGAGCCTCGTGGATAGCTATCGGTTGTGGTACCGGCAGGTGCACACCGTTGCGACGCAGTTCTCACCCATGGGCTCGGGCGGACGCGGCGTACTCACCGGGATGGATTTCGGCCGCACCCCCGGCCACGGAACCTATACCTTCGGCATCGGCATAGCGCCGGGTGTCGAGGGTTTGATTGCCGGACAGGCGGACCTCTGGGATCTGCGCAAGCAGGGCACTACAGTGACCGCACAATTCGGGCCAGTGTTGCTCACAGGTGAAGTCTCCGGCGTCAATGCCTGCCACAGTGTTGTGGTGACGGGGATTCTGCATCGACAAACTTTGCAGTCATCGGGCGCGAGCTATATCGCCCTATCGCTGTATATCGATGGTGTACTGGCGCAATCACAGCAGGCACCGGGCGCGTTGCTGGTGACTGACGCGGCAGTAGTTACCGACATAGGTGAGCCCTTTGCATCCGGAGATACCCTGTACCCGCCCGTGATACTCAACAGTGCGCTGAGCGACACCTCAGCCTGGACCCTGTCGGATTTCAGTGCGTCGCTGTGCGATGGTTAAACGGGATCGGGCCTGACAGCGAGAATTGACCAGAATACCGTGAGGGGGTGTTCTGCACCTGTAGGGCCCCTTTGCTCGGCTCAGTCAGGCCTCGCACCTCAGACAGAGAGCCGAACAGCTAAAGATCCGAGATTCCATTCCGACAGCCTGCCCCATTCATCTCGGAGCGTGCCGCCGCCGCGACCTGGTATCAGCGCGGCTGAAGATCCCAATGCTCAAGCGCATGGTAGCTGACACCCTGGCTTTGCGACTTGGATTCAAACAAGGTGAAGTGGTCGTAGACAAGCGGGATGTCGGGCAGGAGCGCTGGCGCGGGCGGCGGTTCCGTGCAACCTCGGTACAGTGTCACATGCGGGGCGAAGGGTTTTTTTTCCAGCCTGGCTCCAAACTGGCCCCCCAGATGTTGCAGCTTGCGGGCCAACGCCGCGAGCTCCGGCGTCGCATGCGACGGCCCCGTCCAGTAGATTCCGGCTTTGGGCCAGTATCCCGTCTGATCCAATATTAATTCGCCAGCGCCGGTGTTCGGCTCCCAGGCATCCACGGCCCGGCACAGTGTGTCCAGCTGTCGCTCACCCACCTCGCCTACGAATGCGAGCGTGATGTGGAAATTTGTCGCCGGTACCGCACGACCGGAGGCAAAACAGTGGCGATCGCGCCAGTCAGCCAGCGCCCGGCAGGTGTCGTTGTCGATATCCAGCCCGAAAAAAATACGCATGCAGATTCCCCCGCCTCGCCATGCCCCCTAATGCCCGCATAAATTATGGAGACAAAAAAATAAGCGCGGCATTGGAGGGCATCAAAAGGTGTGGAGATGGTTCCATGGTGGTCCCAAGAATATCCAATACAAATTCCAGGGAAGCGCTCAAATATCGTTCTACTAAATCATACACGCCCCCTCTCACTGACAACAATATTGATTGTGTTGCGTTGGCTCTGCTTTCCGAAAACAGCAGATTAGAGCTGCGAAGACGCGTTGGAGAAAGGCGTTGTAGATGAAGAAATCGCCTTCGTCGAAAACCAGCGAGAAATGCGACTGCGACTACTTGCGCCAGGGATGATTATCTTTGCCGCGCCGCCGCTTTACTGGCGGTCCTTTGATTGAGGCTACGCAGCCCGAGGAGACCCAAGAGGCCACCTGATAATGAAGTCGAGCGGCGGAAGGCCGTCCCGCTCGAAGATGAAGTGCGTCGTGTCGTGAAGGCACGGGGTCTTCAGTTGGTACAGGACGTTGCCGTTCGGCGTAGGCGAGAGGATACAGAACGCTCCCGTCAGGTAACCTCATCTCGATGATTCCTGCTAAGCTTTCATCTCACGCCGATGACAACAGACCGTTGAACCAAGGCTGTAACGAGAATTCCTGAGCAGAGCGCATGTGGCAGTACACAGGCAAACACCGCCCTCCCTTCGCCGAACAACCCGGGCCCGGCCAGGAGTCGGTATGGGACTACCCGCGCCCGCCCGCCTTGGTCGAATGTCAGGCCCTGGTCGAGGTCGGGGAGCCGCACCGTCCTGTTGCATCCAGCCGCCGTGCCTTTCGCGTGCTGGAAACGGCCAGCCCTCCTACCTTCTACCTGCCGCCGGACAGCATTGACTGGACGCAGCTTGCACAGGCCCCCGGCTCGTCCTTTTGCGAGTGGAAAGGCGCCGCCAGCTACTGGTCACTGGCTGGGAGCGGCGACGAAGTTGTCATCGGCTGGAGTTACGAGCGTCCCACCGGCGCATTCGACGCGATCCGCGGCTACGTGGCTTTCTATCCGGGCCGCATCCCGTGTTTTGTCGACGGTGAGCGGGTGCAGCCGCAACCTGGGGGCTTCTACGGCGGCTGGATCACCTGCAACCTTGCCGGGCCCTTCAAGGGTCCGCCGGGCACCGGCCACTGGTGACTGTTCCCGGCGCCGGGTCCCGGCCGGCAACCGGCAGTGATTCACCTACAAAATTATTTGCAAGCCCAGTGCGCCACACCGGCGCCACAACAGACCGAGGATAATGCGCGTCGCCACGACCGTGCAGACGAAGGTCGCCACCAGGACGGGTGGGCAGCGATAGCTGCCTGGCCGCATCAGGCACCCCTGAAGACGGCAATTTCCACGGCGTCGGGTACATCCGTGTACTCAATGGTCGCCTGCCTGTGCTCGCAGTCATAGCGACCGCAGTTGCGCAGGTAATCGAGGAATTCTCCCGGGTCGAATATCTCGCCGACATTGTCCGCCACCACGATGCTGCCCGGGCCGATCAGCCCGCGAGCTTCGATCAGTTGCAGGTCACGCTTGTAGAGATCCTTCCAATGGTCGAGGAACACCACGTCGAAGCGGCCCTGCAGTGACTCGATCTCGCGAGTCGAGGAGCCGTGTATAAAGCTGATTTGTCCGGACAGCCCCGCCATTTCCACGTTGCGGCGTGAACTCTCTACCGCGGCGGAGTCGACCTCGATTGAGGTTACCCGAGCGCCCGGGCCGAAGGCGTCGGCAAGCATGATCGAGGAATAGCCGCAGTAGGCACCGAGTTCGAGAATGCGTGCATCGTCCGGCAGCCGCTCCGCGAGTTCCCTGACGAGGGGCCCCTTGTCCGGCCCGATGTTCATCAACCAGCGCTCCTCCCGGGCAAAGCGGTCGATGGTACGCAGCACGTCCGCCGCATCGCCGCGCGCCGCGTGGCGCTCGACGTAGTCCGCCGCCTGCACGGTTCGGGGAGGCGCACCGCGCAATTTATCCAGCATAGCCTGCCAGGCGGTTTTCAGGATGAAGCCGAGGGCGGCGGGACGCAGGAATCGCGAAAACTTCATGCTCGAATCTCCGTACTCAGGTGGCGTGATGCCAGACATTGCTGGCTCGTTATCACCAGCATAGTCGCAATCGGAACCTGGCGCGTGTTCAGCCCGAGCGGCGTCGCATATCCTCCAGATAATCCGGCAAGATCGCGCGCATCTCCGGGAGTCCTGGTCCACCATGGGCGCCGTGACCCCCTGAGCCCTTGCTGTAAAAAGCCCGCATGCATTCCGCGACGGAGTAGCGCCCAATATCACTCACATATGTCTGAGCGCACCATATAGATATCCAGATCCCCCGGGCCACTAAACGCCACGAGACCTTGCTGATCATTCCACAGCAGGATGTTCATGACTCTACCTTTTAGCGTTGCTTCGGATGACATTGACCATCCCGTTTCAATCGCGAAAGCATCTATCTTGCACTCGCCCTTCCACACGGGAAAGCTTACCTGCTTTTCTTCCAATACAGTCCAAAGCGCACCATAGGACGTTGTTCCGCTATTCCCGACTGAAAGTGACTTCGGGACAATTAGAAGCAGAGTAAAGGGAAAGATTACGCTTTCAGTGTTTGTGTCAGCGATGTCATCTGTACGCATCTCGTAGCTGACTACATCATATTGAGCTAATGCATATTCCGCGGATTCAATGTCATACAAGACTGATAAAAAATGTCGCTCCGGAGTTCGTAAACAAAAACCCCTTCTACCTTTGCTGGAGTGATCTGGTCGGCGACCGCAATAGGTGCATAATAGAGTGCGGCCGCAAATACTAGTCTCACCATCGTCAACTACCTCGGATTGTGGAGGAAGAACTTTCCCGGGCCTGATCCCAGCACAAAGATACCTGCCCGGCAGCATTCATTGACCAGGAGAGCCCGATGTCTGCACGACAAGAGTTGATTACAGTTTGCGTCCTTTGCTCAATGCTTATCATTGGGTGCTCTGATGGCAGGGGTGGCGGCAATGGCAGTGCCACCGCCCCGTTCCAGGAGTTGTACGACCAGGGTGTTGACCGCTACTTGGGGATATTTACACCCATGACCTCGGAAATCCTTGAGGGAGGCGTTACCCGGCACAGCTTCGGCGCCGGCGAGGGGCCACTATGCTACACCGGTAACGAATTCAATATGTCCACACGAGCGGGTGCGAGCGAGGAACTGCTGATATTCCTGCAGGGCGGCGGCACCTGCGGACCCACAAGCTGCGCTGCTGTTCCGGTTGGACTGCCCCTGTTCAACGCAGGGATTCTCAGCACAGACAGCGCCACCAATCCCGCGGCAGATTTCGACCTGGGCTATGTACCCTATTGCGATGGCACACTTTTCACCGGCGACCGGGACGTCGACAGCGACGGCGACGGCAACAACGACCGGTTCTTCCGGGGCATCCAGAATCTATCCGCCTCTCTGGACGTTATTGTCAGCACCTATCCCGCGCCTTCGCGCATACTCCTTGCCGGCAACAGCGCCGGCGGCTTTGGCGTCCACTACGCCCTGCCGCTGGTCCGGAAACTGTACCCGGAGGTGCCAATTGACCTCGTCAATGATTCCGGTGTCGGCATCTGGAATCCCGGCACGCAGGAGAGACTGGTCGACTATTGGAATTGCGCGGCCTTTATACCCGCAAGCTGCAATGCCTGTATCGGCGAGGATGGCAATCTCACCGGGTACCATCAGTACCAACTCGACGAGGATGAAAACGTCCGCCTGGGCTTCATCAGTTCCACGGCGGATGAAGTCATCACGGGGTCGAGCATCGACCCCGCGGTCTTCGGCGCGGAACTGATCGAGGCCGTCGCTGAACTGGAAGAATCGCACCCCGAGCGTTTCCGCAGCCTGATCTCCTTCACCGACGAGCACACGTACATTATCAAGCAGTTCGACTTCGTCATCGGGGACACGACTGTGCGGCAGTGGGTCACGGATATGTTGGACCGTAATGACAGCTGGAGATCCGCAAGCGACTAAAAAGAAGAGGAAAAGCTGATGCGATCAATTCGATTCTGGATATGGTCAGTACCCATTGCACTTTATGCGCTGTTCTGGCTCTGGTATAGCTCCTGTCGGGTCCGATGATGCAAAGTGAGATTGA
>TARA_R110000823_G_scaffold281755_2_pt1 | contig 11754 bp, 3 predicted proteins | sample TARA_R110000823 | Tara Oceans TARA_R110000823 (sample SAMEA4397722) | marine metagenome | biome: Polar Biome; feature: [DCM] deep chlorophyll maximum layer (ENVO:01000326); material: water (ENVO:00002006), including particulate matter (ENVO:01000060) such as... | depth 20 m | reverse complement strand
TAGTTGGCTCATCAGGTTTTTCATTGGGAACAGGCTTTCCATCTATATCAAATCCCCATCCGGTTAGAACCATTGGGGAGCGAAGACCTACAGATCTAACATGCTCTACTTCAACCTTTTTTCTTCTAAAGAAGTCTTTTTGAAAATTATAGTCTTTTGGCCCATCATCATAGACACCAGTACCAACTGTAGTAAATCCTAGCCCATGACTATACTCCAACCAACCAGATGGATCATTTAATTTTGCTAATTCACCAGAAGTTGCCACACCAGTATCCGCAAGTGAATGAGTCCATAAATCACTTCCGCTTGGCGCATAATATAATGAAAGTTCATTATTTGGATTAAATGGATTTAATGTTAGGGAGTTTGGTTCAATTTTATTTGTTGGTATTTCAAATTTTGGAAAAGTTTCATGAGAAAAATATGTTGTATATGGTGAAAAGATAGTGTCAAAACTAGAAGCAGATAATTGGTTGAGAGATGCAAGGCCTCTATCGGAATCTTCAGCGACATTAGCCGCGTTTTCCATAAGGTGTGATATCGTGGACGTGCCAACATTTACCTGCGGAGTTTCAAATTCTTCAACATTGCTCAAGCCTGAGTCTGGGATATTCCCACTAGACATAAAGACATTTGATATATCTGAAATTATAGAAAGATTTGGATCTTGTGCTATATTAAAAAAACTATCTTTTTTCATTTTCTATCCTTAAGATGAATCACCCAAAACTATTACAGAATAACTCGCCCCACTACCACCAACATCATTTAATTGAATATTTTTGGATGAGGTTGATGTCCTCAAACTGTCATATGGATCGTTATAAGAAAAAGCAGACGTTGGATTTATTAATAAGTTTCCACTACCGCCATTAAACAAAGGAGTAAAAGCATTTGAGCCTGTTGCGGTTACACTAATATTATATCCAGAAGGTGTAGAGTCGTTAACAATACCTATAAATCTAACACCAGAAAATTGGGCCACACCATCAACATTAAAAGCATCTTTTTCTATTGATGTTAAATCTATATTAACATAACCACCAGAACTCAACACACCTGTCTGTTGAACAGATAAATCCGCTTCTGATGAACCAATTGAAACACCAGTAGGATATGTATATGATGATACTATTTGTTTATCTATAATATCCGTAGATGTTATAACATTATCTTTTGTTTCTGAAAAGTTTATATTGAAACTAGACAATATGCTTGCGTTTAATGAAATTGGCATTTCTATTCCTTTTTCTAATAATTTTGTTGAATTCTTTGACTTGCTTGTTCTGAGAATTTTTGAATTTTTTCAGCGTATTCTTTTGGTATATCATCTAGTCTAGGCTGATTTGATCCAAAATTATATGTTGTTGTTATACCTTGGGGTGAGGCTTGCACCGTCATTCCAAGTATATAAGTTTGATCATTTGGGTCACTACTAAAGAAAACATCCCCTATATTTTTAATCAAGGGCGCACCTGGAATGGTTATACTGCCGTTTTCATTTGCGAAAAGTTTAAATCCGTCTATACTATTGGCGAAAGCTTTCGCGGCATTATTCAAGCCGACAGTTCCGCTTAAATCATCAAAGTAATTAAATGCGCTAGACTCTATATCACCGTATACTGGCATTACAAAATTTTCAGGAACTAAATTCGTATCATGTAAAAATTGTGTTTTTCCGGCGAATATAAATTTATTATCTGTAAACCAAGGTCCATAATAATATCTATTAGAAACTTGCGGAATACCAACAGATAGTGGAGGTATACAAACTGGAAATGCGGAGTCTTTTAATGGGTCAATATTTAACGCTGTTTTGTCCTGTTTTATTTGTTTTAGTTTAATCTCTTCTTCATCAGCAACACCAGCAGGAAGAAAGTCAACCGTGTCCCGATACCTATCAACTATTATTTTACCATCAGTAAAACCAAAACCTTTAGCCTTTGTTAGTGGGTTGAATACTCTCTCTGTTTGGAATTTAACAAAATGAAAACAGTCTTGAGCATTATCTGGAAACCTCAAGTCTAAAAAATCATCAATTACTTCCCATGACTTTTTAATCAGCCGCTGCCCACCCGTAAAGTGGTCATCAACATTAGTAGATAAGTGTGTACTTTTCGCCACATCGCATAGAACATCGTACTTATCAAAAGTCACAGTATCAAAGGAGTGAGTATCATCAGATATAACTGAATTAAGTAACCTGGTATTGGGCCTTAGTTTTTGAGCATTGCTTCTTCCCCTCTTAGAGGGCACATCGTCGTAGATATCGGCAGCGTCAGAATAGTTTATCAAACCGTCAGATCGTTCCGATAATTGATAATATGATCTCGCGTCTGTTCCACCAGTAGGCGACACAAAAGGGTTATATGTCCTTAGATACTGGGCAAAATAATCATACGGTAGATTAACATATTTTTCATCAACCTCTATTTTTGTATGAGCAATGCCGGAATCGGAACATTCAGAAATATGAATTGAGTCAGGATTTATTTCAGAAAAATCATAAACATAAAAACTGTCATTTCCTGGACTTTTTTTGAAAGCCTCGATATCACCCGTTTTTGTAAAAGCATCATTGAAAATGTGTAAATTATCACCTAAAGAATATTCAAAATTTGAATAAGAACTAACTTTATGATTTTCTATAAATTTAGAGCTTTGTGGCGCATCGATTATTTGATAACCACTTGGTTCTAAATAAGCATTCTGGGAGATACTCCAAGACTTTTCGTAACTAGATATAACTTCCTTGTTATTATTAGTTAATTTTGTTTCCATATGGGGCATCCATGCAACCCAAGATTTACCATAATGAGCATCCCCAATACTTTTAATCTTTTGATGTATCTTTTCAACTAAAGTTTTAGTATCCAAAGAATTGTGATAATTTCTATCAGTAGACGATACTATAGGTTTTATCCTTCCAATTGTTGTATTCTCGCCGCCTACTGGATTTATACCACCAATAGCATTCGCTTGATTTTCATAAGTTGGTTCGACGGTTTGATCTAATATGGTAGGAGTACCATTAGTAGCGCCGGTTACCGCATATAGATTACCTATATCCCGCATGATTCCTTCTTCATCTATACCAGCACAAGCTTGAATTGCAGCCCATTTGCATGGCTTAAGTATTTTAAGAAAGTGCCTCCACCTACCTTTATTTGACATCGCCATTCTAATTTCTGATATACTGGCGGAATATATCCCCTTATATGCAACACCTTGACAAACATTATCCGGCAAAATATCTTTCATATCAATTAATATATGGTCATAAATATCATCATGCGGTAATATCTGAGTTATTACCGGATGCGATCTAGATGAAACGTTATCTACGGCACAAGTTGTTCCAGTTGGATAAATATTAATATCGCCCCAATATTGGTAGATATGCTTTCTTGGAACATCAACGATTCTACTAATTGGTCCACCAAGAACCATTTTAGCGGTTACAGATTCCACATTAACAATTGATAAATCTGATGACTGCGCCCTGTTTAATACTGTTTGTAGTAAAGTTCCCGCACTGTCAAGTTTAGTTTCAACCGGGAATTTACCCCCATAAGGAGTAGAGCCTTCCGCCTGCCTATTATTATAATCATCATCCAAGGGGTCAATATATGATGGACCCGCACTTGTTAAATCAAATGCTGGGGAGAAAGGATTTCTTATGCCGGGATTTATATTTCTACCCGCAATTCCGTAATCACCAAAATCTGGAACCTCTAAACCTAAAAGATTGTATGCTATAGAACTAAATGGCCTATCGCATCTCACTTTGCTTCTATCTAATAAGTGTATTGAGATAACACCACCAAGCTGTGTAGAGTTTCCGAATCCTTGATTTGTCTTTTCCAAAACAAAGTCGTTAGAGGGATCACTATAATATGGACCTTCTGAATAGTTTGTTGTCGAACCAGCAGTGTATGAAACTTCATTTAATCTTACTATAAATTCAATGCCGAAACTTGAGCAAATACTTGTTATTAAACTGGCTAAATCTGTTGAGCTTTGAGAAAGTTCATAATTGTCTACTGAACTTTGTGCTTTAGCCGCCGCGTCACTATAGCCAGAAAGTGAATATCTAGTTGTTAGTATTGTTGTTAATTGACTAATAAAGCCAAGAAAGTCAACACCATAATAATATGGATTTGAATTTATAATATCGTCACGAATAGCGCAGATATTATAAGAACTAGTTCCCGACAAAAGATTGCCCCCAAAATACCTTTGAGCACTTGATGAGCTGGTGCGGTTCATCAATTGGTCTAAAGCTGCAATCACATAAGAAAGCTTCATTCCAGATGAATTAGAACTTGAATAACCATACCCTCTGTTGCCCGCAAAACCGTGGCTTTCACTTTCAAAGAAACCAAAAACATTTATTAAGTTATAAACATCGTTCCATATAATATCTCTATTGTTTGTCGCTAAACTTAAACCAACTTCGTGACCTGTTGGTGGAATTGCGTTTATATCTAAATCAAATGTAGTTGCCGCTACTGGATTAACATCTCCAGTAAGATTTTCATCTAGTCCAATAAATCGGTGTTGATAGACTAAAGTATCAAAATGATTAAGTTCATATGCGTCTAAGTTAGACCCAACTTGATAGTAACTATTTATTGAATTTATATTTGGGATACCCTCTTGGGCAAAACCAAACCCTGCGTATTTATCCAATATTATTGTTGCATTTGCCAGTATAGACATTGGCCCCGACAGGGCTACTGAATGAGTTTTACCGCCATTAGGTGAGACTCTTCTTCCAATAGATTTTAGTATTCCATTATATTGAAAAACAGTGTTAGAGCTTGTATCTAATACCTTAAAATATTGAGGCGAACCAACAAGGGGTAAACTGCCATTTGAGTTAGTGGCGACATCATAAATATTTGGGTCTTGTAACTTCTGTCTAAATCCTGATACCGGATCGGTATCTTCTATAAGATTAACGTTTAGTTGACCACCTCTACCCGCTAAGTCCGCAGAGACATTAAAACTAGCAACTGTACAACCAAGAAAGGTTTGAGCGCCAATATTTGGATCTGGAGCTTGAGCGGTATCCCAAGTGGATGGAGATATTGGTTCTGGTAAGGAATTGGTATTGTATGTCGCCATTAATTAGTCCTCTCATACGTCCATTGTATGGAGTATGAATAAGCTCCGGTTTTTGGATTCCACGATTCTTGTGGTGCAGAATGAAAAACTTTTGTGGGTATAACTGGATTTGCATAAGATCCACCAACTTCATTTGCGGGGTTGGCGGCGTCAAATATCTTTTGAAATTGAACAGAAGAAGAAACACTTGGTTTTTGTTGTAACCAGTTTCTAATTGTGGTTTGATTTGCTCCAGCCCAATAACCATTTGCGGCAGCGATAGCTGAAGTGTCTCCAAGAAATGCGCCAAAAATACCATCAGTCAAATTTGATTGTATGCTACCCCAATTTGATGAAAAGGGTTGCATATTTACGGTTATGTTTAAACCTCTAGTATATGCGGTTCTTGAGTTTACAAATTGCAGTATAGGTTGATTTCTACCTATAACCGGAATATTAGCAAAAACTTGCCCCGGATAAGTATCTGAGACCGAAATATCCTCACTTATACTTCCCGGTATAATGTTTGGGGGTCTATCATCATAAGAATAGGAGTAAGTAACCGTCCCGGCATTATTGTTAATTGAAAATGATTTACTGAGTGGTTCTGGATGTAACCAAGTTCTACCAGCTATGGCAACCGCTTTTTTCCATATTGTATTTGCGCTTAAACTATTAAAGTACCTTTTAGCATTTAGTATTTTATTTTGTTCAAATCCGGTTCCCGTTCCATCAGCTCCGGTATTAGAAGTTCCACCAGTGTCTATACCTTTAATAGTACCCTGTAAACTAACAGAAGTTATGGATGTTGTTCCTTTTGATACACTCGCTTGAGTTTCTTCAATAACCGGGAAGCCATTTCTATATGGGTAAATTGTAAATTCTTCAGATATTGAATAAGAACCCGCTGTTTGATCTATATTTTCAGTAACAGTTCTATTTGCTGCGCGATATTGTGGATGAGCTAAATTCAGCGTGTTTAAATTAAATATTTCCGAACCAAAACCTTTAATTTGTAAACCAGCCGCCGTTGGATCAAATCCGATACCGATAACATTTAATACATATTCTTTTGCTTGCTCCCAAGGTTCTGTTGGTTCTACGAACCCAGTAAAAGAATTAGTGTTATCTTTATACTGGATGCTGCCATTATCACCTTCAAACACAGGTAACCCAACCGCTGATGCGTTGTGGCTAATTTTAAATACTTTAAATGTTCTATTTGCCCCACCACCAGTTTCATTTAATATGTCTGTAAAAGTATCAATTTCTTGAACTGACCAATTTTCAGAAGCTGAAGAAACATAATGGGAGGTATCGCCTGTGTCTTCCGACCCGTCATCAGAAAAAGTTCCGTCTATTGATTCTTTAAAATTATTTGCAGTAAGAGATATTGAATAATTACACGGTAACGCCCATCTACCTTCTGATGGAAAATTAACACCTTGAACTTTACCAATAAACTTTATACCTCTAGTGCCACCATTAAGATCTGTAATCTCAACATCGGCAGTTCCGCCATTTAAAGCAAACAGATGTCTAATATCTTCTTGCTTTGCCATGAGTGACATTAACTCCGCGCCCTCGTTAATGCCGTGGGCGGGGTCATCATCTGGTGACTTTGTAGATGTCCAACCGGAAGTAGAAAAAGCTGAATTTGTTCCGTCAGCATCGTTAGATACTGGGTTACCTTTATTTGGTAGAATTTGTCCCGCTAAACTTATGTTGTAGGTTGCACCAATTGTTCTACCGTCGCTATTGACAATATAACTTTTGTCAAAAGTAACCAGAGGTGCTGGAACTAGATATTTATCATTTACTTTAACAGGCATATTTTCTCCATTATGCTAAGATTGAACTTGCATAAGCTCCTGGTGTATTATTAAAATCTCTAGTTTGTTCAAATCTACTTAGTTCAGATTGTATTTCGCCTATAACCATTCTCTGCACCATTTGTGGTAATTGGGCTAATAATTCAGCACCGTTTAAGTTAATATTTATACCCATTGGCGCAACTTCTAAAGTAATAGCAGAGCCAACAAGTTCACTAACAGAAGACCCAAAATTATTTGCAAACGAGTTAAGTGCTGAAGTATCTACACCCCCACCTCCCGCAGAACCTCCACGGCTTAGATATTGTGGCGACTTTCCAACTGGACCGCCTTTATTAAAGAGCTTTTTAAATGGGTCGGGCATTTGTACAGGAGCAACTCTTGGTTGCGGCAAGGGGGGCGAGGCAGGACGTAGAGGTGATTGTCTTTTTGGAGGATTTAATTCTTGTAATATACTGGTCTGTGGCGGGGTAGGAGAGTATTCTGGTCTTGGTCTGGGTTCCGCCAATGGTGGAGGTGCTGGTCCTGGTATTACAAGGTTTTGACCTAAATTAGTGGTTGCTTGTTTTTGTGATTCAAATATCTGCGGGGTGCCTAAACTCTCTTGTTTCGTATTTGCTACTTGATCTAAACCAGCTTGATCAGTTATATTTGTAGTTGACGTTTGTCCAATTAGTCCTTGCACATTCATTTCAGGCAACATATCGCCTATAGAGCTAATTGCACTACCCATAGACTCAACTGTTCTGGCGGCGGTGAACGCATTTCCCAAAGTGTTAACTGTGCTCAAAGCCGCTGTTCCAGCGGAGCTAAGTGCTCCAGGCGCACCCTCTATCAGGTTTTGAGCCATTTTTTTTCCAGGAGCTAATCTTCTTCTTTCTTTTTGTCGTCTCCTAGATATAATACCAGCGGCTCTTTTCTTATTTTTCACTCGCGGATCAGCAGTTCCAAAAGCTAAAGAACCGCCACTGATGTTCGCCATAAGCTCTTGCTTTTGCCTAGCAAAATCGCCCCTTCTGGTCTCTTGCGATTGTCTACTTGCTGCCGATCTTCCTCCCGAATAAGCATAACTCCCGCCAGTAGCAACTGCGTTTTTAAACAGTTTCTGTCTATAAGCGGCTCTTTTCTGATCAGAAGACTGTCGAGTCTCTATACCAAAGAAAGACTCTCCGATATCGTTACCGAAACCTTGGAATGATCCATCTGCACCGATATTTGCTCCCGCACCACCAAATTCTCCAGTTATCCTCTTGGCTTTTTTTGCCGATGCGGCTTTAGCGTCTTGGAAATCTTTTTCCTCCTGTTGAGAATAAGGTCCGAACCTACCCGCTCTTGAGCCACCTCCATAAGATCCAGCATCTTCTTTCGCTGATGTTGGTGCTAATCTATTTTGTTTTCGCAAACCTCTCGAAAGTGGATCAACCGCACCGCGTCTCTGAGCGGGGTTTGCTCCTGTATACTTAAAGCCAGGTTGATAGCCTTCTCGTCTTACTTTTTCTTTAGCGGCTGCTAATGATTCACCTGTTGTTCGTGTTGGCTGAGAGTTTATTCCAGCTTGCCTGGCCCTCGTATTACTTGCTGCTTGTTTTCTAGCCGCCTCAACCCTTCCTGAAGAACGAATCGGTTTGAATATTTGGTTAACTCTAGTGGTAGTTATTTCACCCAGAATGTCTTGCATTTCTGATACAGAATCAGGTGCCTGGCTTGATTTAATTTTAGCCTCTTTGGCTCTTGTTCTTTCAAGAGCTTCATAAGCTTCATCTATTCCAGCTTGTGCAGCTTTTCGTCTTTGACCGGTTCTAAATCTAGGGTCTTCTAATTGATCTGCCAAATTTGCTAAAGTATTACTCGCACTAGCTTGAATATCGTCTCTCTCATCCTCATCCACTTGATTTCTTTTAGATCTTCGAAAACGGTTTGGTCCAACATATGTCCGACTACCCCCGCCAAGATAAACAGGACCGCCTTTGGCGTAACCATTCAGTTCATTTAAAGTACCAAGTCCAAGTTTTGAAGCAGACCCGGCGTTTATTACAAATTCCCCAGGAGTTAACATAGCAGGTACTGTATCTGTACCTTGTGGTTGCATGTTAACTAATGTGCCTTGTGAGGCGTAGATTGGGATTGGCCCGCCCTTAGAAACAGCTACCCCTTTTAGGGCCTCCAGATCTTCCGCATCCTTGATCTGACGAGGAGTTTTTATGAATAAATTCTCAACTTTCTCAACCTGTTGAGTGTCTATTTTTACAGCATCTTGTATTGCTGTATCTAACTTTCCCTTTGCTTTTAAATCTTTATCCTTGTCTTGAGCGGTTGTTTGCCTCTTAAGTTCTTCATAAATGTTTTCTAAAATCCTAATCTGTGCTTGTTCTGGGAATAATTGTTTCTGAAGATTTTCCCTTGTAATTTCTCTCAAAACCTCTTTTTCGGCTTGTTTCTTCTCTTGTAAAGTAATAAAGCCCTTTTCCCCTGCTGACTCAAGTTTTTCATTTCTCCTCCTTCTTAGTTCTGCTGGGTCTACATCTCCCGCTAATACCGTTTGACCCAAGCCCTGTTGTTCGAACTGTTTTAAAATAGTATCAATCACAATATCTTCAGATCTCTGAACCTTTCCATCTGGACCTTGAAATCTTGCCCCAGGCGCACTCTTAAGAAAGCTTAAAATTCTACCCCTGTCTTCACTTGCTATTTGGAGTGAGTTGATATCATTTCCCGAATTAACTAGCCTTTGAACCGCCTCAATATCTTGACCAATTTGCTGTCTTGATTCATCTGACCCAAAAGTAAATGATTCTAATAAACCGACAAACGCCTTTTGTTGTGTGGCTAAATCTGCGGCCAGCGACTGTCTTAAATTTGCTTCTCCTAACAATGATTTTGTTATTTCTTTTCTTGCCTCTATTTCTGTCTTACCACTTTTTGCTAGGGCTGTATAAGATTCCCTTAGTATCGCTGATTGTTGTATAGTTTCAAAAGATAATACACTAAAACCATCTACGTTTACGAGCCTCAATTGTTCTCTTGAGATGCCTAGCACGTTTGAAAATTTTGTTAGATCTCCACCGACACCAGAAAAAACTTGAGAAAATCCAGCCAAAACACCTTCAATATTTTGTTGTATTACAGCCTGCTGCTCTTTACTAGTTTTTAATAAAGCTTGTGCCGCGTCTTTAGTTTCTTTATTAAGATCTACTCCTAGGGGGTTCTTTTCAGAGAACGCAACCTTAGTGCGACCAACAACACCATTAGCTATATCCTCTAACGCTTCGATTCCTTTAGCCGTTTGTACCGTACCAATATCCACCCTGTTTTTCTCAGCATCTGCTCCTACATTTGTTCGAATTCTTTGCGGGGTTAACTTCTGAGTGAATTCGCTTAAAGCTTTGTTATATTGTTCTACAAATTTTGCTTGATCTTGAACTAATTTTAAATCCTCCACTTGTTGATCAAAAAGCTTCTTTCTCTGTGCAACTTCATTTTTTAGAGCTTGTGTACTAGCATCAAGCCCTGCTTGAAATACTTTTAATTGCCTCGCAACCGCTGGATCTACCAAACCTCCCAAAATCTCATCTCTAATTTCGGAATCCACTAAGCCTAAAGAATCTAAAAGCCCAACCATCCCTTTAATGAAACCATTAAAAACCCTTTTCCCCGCATCAAATGCTTTACCTAAAACACCCGTTGCCGAAGCCAAAACCAAAAACGGCTGCACAAGTCCAGCGAATGGCCCAAGAAAACCTTGAACAACACCACTGGCTACTGTTAAATCTTTTGCATTTTTTTCATTTTCTAGAGAACGTAAAGCTTCTCTTTGAGCTGTCCCAACCTTGCCTTCTTTAATAGCTTCTTCAGATGCTTTTTTTGCATTTTCTCCCGCAACTTTAAACGCACCGATAAACCCAGCAGTAACCACCAAAGCCACAGCGTTAAGAACTTTAAGCCCTTTAACAACCGCGCCTATCGGACCAGGAAGCTTGGCGAGTGCTTTAGAGCCTCCCGTTAACACCTTATCAAAAGCTTTACCAGCCGCACTCCCTCTAAGTTTTCTTCTTCCCGCTTGAACTACCCCACGCGCCCTTCTTCCAAATCCCCCTTCTGTTTCACCCGCGTCCTTAAATGTTCCACCCGCTGCGGCTGTTGCTGCGTGTCTTCTTGCTTTTTTCTCTGCTTCAAATTTGTCAAAAGCTGCCCTTGTGGTTCTATTATCACCGCCTGCAAAACCACGCTCATCTCGCGGTGGTCCTTCTTCGTCACGAATTTTCTGTTTTAGCCCCTTTACACTAGTCTCACCAGTACCTTCAAATAGCGCATCCTTTTTCTTTTTTAAGTCTTCTTTCTTTTTACCTGTTGCGGTTCTTATCTCTGCATTAAAAAACTGAATTACCTCCAGTGTTTCTTTTAAACCCTGACCAACGCCATCACCAGCTATTGAAATACCTTCACCAGTTCTTGTTATAGCATCTGCCGCTTCCTTTTTGCTTTTTACAATTCTGTCTTTCTTTCCAATAGTTTTTACAAAATTAGAAACACCGGTTTTTAACTGTTTAATCCCCGCTGCTATAATAGCAATTGCAAGAAAAGAATTTCCGAAAGCTTTTAAAAATTTACCTATTTCACTATTTGCCCCGCCTATTGATTCAGCAAGGGTAGAAAGTAACTGAGGAAGAATAAATAAGACCGTTGTAAGCTTTCCAAAACCGCCCCCACCTTCACCAACATCTCCACCACCAGCAAATTTCTGTACTGGTCCACCTTTAGCATACTTATTAATCTTGCCCAATTTGCCATAACCAAAAGATTTAGCTGATTC
>TARA_R110000823_G_scaffold30106_4_pt1 | contig 11766 bp, 18 predicted proteins | sample TARA_R110000823 | Tara Oceans TARA_R110000823 (sample SAMEA4397722) | marine metagenome | biome: Polar Biome; feature: [DCM] deep chlorophyll maximum layer (ENVO:01000326); material: water (ENVO:00002006), including particulate matter (ENVO:01000060) such as... | depth 20 m | reverse complement strand
CACCAAGGCAGGTAAGCAGCACAGCGCACAGCCCAAGAAGATTGCGAGTAAGACCAAGCCTTATAGGGCTTAGGCTATACAGTTCGCCAGACCCGTATACCCATCTTACCCTTATCTACCCACGGCAGTATCCTACATGTCCAACTTTGCGTTTTCATGTAGGCGTAAACTTGCCGCTTTGCCTCTTTGATATCTAGGCAGGGTATGAATACTGACGTACCCCTTGATAGTCTGTCCCACCGCACTTCCATAAGTACCCCATCAGGGTCTACTAAGTAGTCGAACAGCGGGGGCATTTACAGATCACTGCTTTCGTTATCGGCACTCCCAAAAGAGAAGTGTATCTGCAAGACTCGGGCTTTAGGTATGTTTAACTTGGTACCCTTACCCATCCGTTTTTGGACGTACCTACCTTTGTGGCCCTCTTTAAGTCGCTTCACCAGTGCCTCAAAGTTTAACTGTAAAGGTACACACCACTCACGTAATGCCTTGGGGTTAATAAAGAAGTCACCCGTATCAGTCTCATACCTAGCCACTAGTCTACCCCGTGCCAATGCTTCAGTAGGTACAGCCTCCGTAGACTCCCCACTCTGCCTAACATCTGCGGTACTGCGTATCTGTAGTATGTTGCTAATGTTCTCTGAGAAAAAGTCAGCCATGATATCTTCTACGCTAGCTTCCAGTTGCGATACTGACAACTTATTCTGCGGAAGTAGGACATTCATTACCCACCTATAGATAGCCTTAGTGTCGTAGTCTACTAACCCCAACTTCTTAGCAATAATTGCTCCCGTAATGGTGCAGGTTATACCCGCAGACCAAAAACGATTCTCTTGCTTAAGCTCCCCATCACGGTCTACTCGCTTCTGTACATCGTGATATAAACCCTTAACTGTTTCAAGATTATCAATGGTGTACTGGGCTACTAGTGGCCCTGCATGTCCGTATACCTTAAGTACACTTTCAGTGAACCTGTCGGTCTCAGCCTTGTCCGTAAACAAATGACCTACGTTAGGAACAAAGCATTCTAGTACGCGTTGGGCCTCTGCCCTAGGCATCTTCTTCTCCTTGGCAACGCGCTCCAACATACTAGAATTACCAGTAGTAATAGTTCCTAGCTTCCATTCCCTACCACGCCACCGTTCAAGGTTACTGTTAGAAGTCATACGGTTACGTTGCTGCCCATCGGTAATCGCATAGATTAAGTCTGAGGCTCCTGCAGGATCAATATTAGTTAGCTCATCAAAAGTCCACGGCAAGTTATGGAACAACTCCCCCCTGTTAAACTTACTAGCTATAGAATCTTTGTTGGTCAGCGTCAGCGCCTTGGGGTTACCCCATACACCTTGCGCCGCATACATAGCGGTAGTCTTAGCTACCCCAGAAAATTCATTATGCAAATGTAATGTTGAGGCATTGACGTTAGAAAGCTCCATGAATATAGACCCTATCCCTGCACAAAGGACGTACTGATATAGTTCACAGCCGGGACGATTCCATATAGCCATAGCCCCCTTCCATTCTTCCAACGTACCCCTAGGTTCATAGTGGGGTATAAAGTGTTCAGTCTGTTTTGTAGGAGGGTTGGCCTTTGAGCCTGACTTACTGTAAATACGATCACCCAATACAAACTCCTGCATTGTGTCATCTGTCCACCCAAACTGCTTGTGGGCTACCCCCGCCTTACTCTGCTCTTGCAATTGATTCACCCATGTAACTACGTAAGACATAATTGGATTCATGTTGTTTGCGACTACACCCTGTACAGCCAACGCTTTACGTAACTCTTCCCTAGAAGTTACTGTAGCTAGTGACAGGGTAAACTCTTTAGTCCCATCCATTGGTAGGTGTAGCCGCATGACAACCGACTCCCCATCCTCTGCGTCATATATCCGCTTAACTACGTATAAGTCGTTATGGTATACAAGGGCTTGAACGTCATCCCCATCGTCATCCCGAGTAGTTAGGTATATACCCCCGTTCTTGCCTCGCGTGTAGGGCTTAGGGTATTTAGGTATTCCCCCATCTCCCACCTCAAGTATATCTACAGGCTCTTCAACCTCTTCAACCTCCTCAACTTCCTCAACCTCCTCAACTTCCTCAACTTCCTCACGCTCTTCACTGCTGTACCCCGCCACTGGGGAAAAAACAAATGTATCAGGGCCAAGCTCCACAACTACTTTACCCAGCACTATAGGAGATTTTATCTTCCCCCAGTGTGGGCATTTAGGGCATACGTCTGTATTAAGGCCATCAATTACCGCACAAGTGTACGGGCCTTTTACGTTATCCAGTTTGTTGTGTGTTTCTTCAGAGTTGTATTTGGGGTGCTTGTTAGATATTAGTCGAGAGGCTTTATCCCCATCAGTGCAGAACCTAGCAATAGACAGACCTGCCCTCCACAAAGGTTCAGAGGTACTATCTTGGTTTGTTATTATAGTCGCTAGTTGTTCACACCCCTTACCTGCTGCGGTCTTATCCAGTATGCGCTTGAAGCAATTCTCTGTGTTGCCCTGCATTCGCTGGGATACCGCATTCTCTTCACTGTCATAGTTAACAATGTCCACCCGTCCCACTTTCGCCTCAAATTCTGTAAAGGTCGTAGTAGGTAATTCTTTAGGGTCACCATAAATGGTTACTTCAAGAGGGTTTTCTGTCAGGTGGTTATGTGTACCGGGGATACGAAGAACCCTAGCTACATCGTCTGTTACTGCAGCATCTGCCTTGAAGCCGTGTTCGGCACAAATCTTCTTCAGCCCCCTAGCTACAGGTATCCATGTCTCCCTAGGTACAGGCTTATCCAATACCCAGTAAACATGTACGCCGTAGCCCGAGTCAACAATCGTTGGCTTAGGTAACTTGTAGGTAAGGCAGAAATCCCTTAGTGCTGACACCGCCTCCGCTTGATCAGGGTAAGACTTATCCGCTTCTTTGTGAGGGCCAGCATCTATGTCTAGGAAGAACGTATTTATGTAGTCTACGTTACTTCCCTTACGGTTTAGGTTTGATACAAATGTACCTAGCCCAAAGTATGCGTTCTTCTTCTCTGCGTCTGCTTGCTCTGCCGCTGCTACTAGATCAGGTATGTCCTTAAAGAACTGCTGCTTTACCTTCTTATCTTTTATAGCTAGTAGGCAATAATATTTATCGTCGTGCTGCGTAGTACCCACTACCGTGGATATAAATTTTTCTGCATCCATTACAACTGCTCTCCAATGGAGCAATGGGGGTGCATGTACACCCCCACCACTTGGCTATATGGTCGTTATCAGTCATCCCATTCATCAATAACTGAGGCCATATCTCCACTTGGCTTACCTTTTTTACCTCCCTTCTTCTTAGCGACAATAGGCTCATCGTCTTCATCGGCATCTTCTACTACGGTTAGTACAGGAGCAGGTTTCTCCTTAACAGGCTCATCGTCTTCAAGCGCAGTCTCCCCCACAAAACCTTCTGGTGCGGAATAACCTTCTACTATTGAGAACGGTGACTTGGCAGCTATAGCCAACAGTTTAGTTACCTGTACGGAATGTAGCCTTAGTGATACACCGTGGTTCGTACTCATCGAATAAGGTACTAGCGTAAATGCTACGTTAGCGGTGCTACCTGTACTCAATGGAAAGTCTGGTGACGTTACGTCTACGTTCTTCGCATCAAAGACTTGGGGGGGATCAGTAAGTTCCCCATCGTAAGCAGCTTTCTTCTTGGCCTTGACTACGTAAGTCTCGTTACCTTCTTCATCTTCCAATATCTTAAAAGGGATAGGACAATCTTCAGGCCACTTAGGTTTGCGACGATCTTCGTACAGAGCTTTTGCCATCTTGTTCAAGGCTTTAGCTTGGTCTTTAGTTACCTCAAATTCCATCAAGTATTCTGCACCTTGCTCCTTAGCCCCACATGGGAGGGTACGATTTTCCTTATCGTCAAACTTATAAGGTTTGTTTATCTTAGGGTATTTAACTTTTACACTTCGTGCTACTGCAAAATTTTCACTTATTACTTGCATTAATTTAGTACTCCAAATTAAGTTGTTGTGAACCCACTCTCGCTAATGCTGAAAGGTGATTCGGTCAGGTCGATACCTACATAGGTACCTGTGTCCATCGCAGCCATAGCTGCATCAGAACTGATTGCTTCTACTACGATACTCATTTCCTCTTCTTCTAGGGGGCGCTTAGGGTAGAACAATAACTTTGGCGCTTCCACATCTTCTGCAAAATATATCCTTGTGAACAACGTAGAGGCTGCAGTACCGTGCTGTTTTAAGAACTTGCTGTACCCCCGTAGACTACTTCCCTTCTTACCAAATATAGATACTGCTGATACATGTAGCTGATATACCTCATCCAAACTGCCCTCGAAAGAAACAGCTAGCTTTTGGAAAAACCTACACGCCCTGCCACCGTTAACGGCACTACCTAATATGTCGTGCTTACAATCCAAACATCTAACGGACTGTTTGCCTTCCTCAGATACATTGGCTGATGGGGTTTGTGAATCACTAGACCAGCAAGTAGGTATGGACACATCGCTAAAGAGGTTATCAGCGTAGTAGTTCCTGCTTAAGGGGGATGCCCCAAGGATAACTACGTTGATCTCTTCGCGGGATACACCCTCAATACCTTTTGGTAGCCCAGTAAATACCCCATTACTAGTACCGATCCGATTCATACGTCTTCATCTGTATCAAGAGCATGTATCCCAGTGCGGCTATACTCGTCGCTCTCTACCTCGGTAACCCTCTCAGTCTCACCCACTGCACGTAATTGCTCTTGTATGCCTTCATCACCCGTAGATACTGGTGTAACTGTCCACTCCGGTGCTGAACTCTTCTCATCTTCAAGCAGAGCTTGGTAGGCAAGGTCAATACAAAACCTGTAGGTGTTACCCGCTTTTAGGTAAGCACTCCTAGGTATGTGTCCGTTCTTTACCCACAAACGTATGGTAGCGATTGACACGGAAAACTCCTGTGCCATATCCTCTGTCGTAGCGTTAAACTTCGTCGCCATTATCTTTCCCCTTCTTTACTGTAATAGTGTATTGAGTATCCGTTTGTAACCCCTTGATAGTTTCTTCGGGGTTCTCTGCTAGATAAGTCTTCATATTCTCTTGCGATATTCGCCGCTCAAGCAACTCTGGTACACCTTTACTTAGTATGACTTCATACATAGGTGCCCAGTCGGAAGTCCAGTAACGAGTCTTTGTGCCGCGAGTAAAGCTACCACTATCAGCCTTAGCACCATTGACGTTTGCTGTTACGCAATACTTCAGTAGGGTGGCTTTCAAGGTGTCCTGTTGCTTACTCAGCCTATTGTCCTCGCTAGTGTATTCCTTCTTGTTCACTGCCCGTTTGTCTCGTATCTTGCGGAACACCTTGATCAACTTATCAAGGTCTATCTGCTCTTCACTTTCTGACTTATCCATGACTCGCTCCTTATAGGGGATGCCGACTATATTTAGTATTAGTCTACTAGTCAAGTATTTCTTTATATAAATCTAGTATTCTTGAGTGACTATCTATTCTTTTACTTAACATTGTGTATATATGTTTCTCTACGTTAGAACCTCGTATATGAACTACCGTACACTTGTTAACTTGTCCCGCTCTATGCACACGGGCGTTGGCTTGCAGGTAAGTCTCCAGTGAACTGGTTGGCCCCCACCACACCACGGTATCTGCAGCAGTTAGGGTTACACCATGCGCTGCCGCTTGAGGCTGGATCAGCAGTACTTGCGGGTCAGGCGTAGTCTGAAACTTATTAAACAAGTCAGTCCGTTTGTTAACCGCTACGTCCCCACGGATAATGCCATTAGATACATTGTCTTTTTTAAGGCGTTCCTCTAGTACGTCAATGACATGCTTGAAAGGAATGAACACTAGAACCTTATTACTGGACTCATCAATAACTTCCTTCAGCACCTTGTACCGATTGCTTATATCAAACTCTAAGGTCTTGCCATCGTCTGTATACACAGCACCACAAGATATCTGCAAGAGTTTGTTTAGGTTCACCGCTGCATTCACTGCCGTAACCTGATGCTCGGCAGCAGACATGATCATGTCTTTCTTTAGCTTGTTGTAGTATTTAGTCTGTTGGCTAGTAAGCTGAACTTCCCTATCTACGTAAACCATTTCTGGTAAGTCCAGACATTCTTCTTTGGTAAACCTAATAGCTGGCTGCAAGACTCGGTGAACAGTCTCTGTAGACTCCTTCTTGGGTACCCACTTGAACTGAGTAATCTTGCTCATCACTGTGTCACGCCAGCTACTTGCAAACTTAGGTACATTGTTTGGGTTAACTAGTTTAGCTAGTCCATAAGCGTCAATGGGTGACTGTGCTGCGGGGGTGCCCGTCATAAGCCATAGCCAAGTATTCTTATTTATCAGCTTGTTAAGTACTTTCCATCGGGCAGTGGTGGGGTTTTTATAGTGGGTAGCCTCGTCTACAATGATCAAGTCAAACCCTCCTTCGGCTATTTCTTTCTTGACGATCTCTATCCCGTCATAGTTAATGATGACGTACTCTGCACCACTCTCAATGATATCTTTACGCTTCGCAGCGTTCTTGTTATATGCAATTGAGACCGTGCGGTGCATAGCCAGCTTGAACAAGTCAGCCCTCCACGCGCTGTCCATAATAGATAGTGGGCATACTATTAATACCCGCTTTATCTTGCCTATGGACATGAGGTAGTCGGAAGCCCATATAGCACTACCTGTCTTACCTGTCCCTTGCTCGTTAAAGCAGAACGCACGTTTGTGGAGGGTGAGGAACCCCGCTGTTTCCTTCTGGTGATCAAAGGGGGTGTACCGTCCGGGCCACTTATAGGTGTTCATAATTGGGGATGGGATAGTTATGTTTAGGTTCTTTAGGACAAGTGCCTCATCTAGCCCCCACTTAACAAGAACCTCGTCGTCAGACATCTTTTTGCTCTTGGGTATTACGTCTGTAACCCTTTCAGGGTCGCGCAATCGGAGCAATACTGCTCTGTCATCTACTATCTGCATACTATTCCTTAATACTAATTACTTTTATGCACGGGATTTTGACATGGCTCCACCCGCTGCTCGGTTTTTACTACGGGAAGCTAACTTTGTCCCGTCCTTGTTTGTGCCGCCCTTACTGATTGGCTTGGCATGACTTATATCTTTACCAGTGCGGTCAACCCCTCGCTTGTCGTAATCTCGCCTAGCACGTTGGCGCTCCATCCTGCCTTCATGCTCCCCACGGGCAAGTGATTGCTGGTACTCTTTCTTGTAGGGTCTAGGTGTCTTTGTATATGCCATTAGTTCCTCCCGTTATGGGGACACTCAAGCACAGGGCAATGGTTGTAGCACAGGCCGCTGGGGTTGGGGTTCCACACATCATTATCAAATGCGGTATTCATCTGGGAAAACTTACCGTTCCATTTGTCCCACAGTACCGCTTCATCGCTGACCTTATAGGTCTCACTTACTATACTACCGGCAACTACAAATAGCAGTGCCCCCTTAACTGTTTTAACAGCAGGGAAATGTTTGAACACAGCCATTGCCATAAGCTCTAGCTGGGCCACATCTGCATACTTATCCTTACCTGATTTATAGTCTACTACCCGTGCTACCCCATTATCTGCATCCAGTATCAGCAGGTCTATGATGCCTCGCCACCATACATCGGGACTGAAAAACCCACAGGCTTCTAGGTCTACGGTAAGGCCCATCTTGTATTCACATAGTCGGGAGTCACCCTTAGCCATAAGGCTATCCAAGGTAGGCTTAAGGAACTCAAAGTCTTTCCCTAGCTCCTCTCTGTCACGGACATATAATTCTGATGCTTTGTGTAACCTGTTGCCGTAGAACATAGCCTCGTTAGTAGACTCCGGGTACTCAGCTACTACCTTTACGTGGTAGAACTGCTTAGGACAAGTCTCAAAAGACTTTAGCTTTGAGTAAGACCAAGGTGCTGCGGTTACTGCCTTGCTCATCCTGCATCTCCATAGTTATCTGCGAACCCTGATTCACACTCAAGAGGTAAACCCTCTGCCCATGTGGGTATACGGCGCATACACTTCTCAATAAACATCTGGCCTTCTACTACCTCATCGACTGGCACTAAGGCACCAATACTGTCATGTACTGTCAGTACGGTACGGTACTTCCTAGCTACCTTGACCATCTGTTCGGCAATAATTATCCGTGCTAGGGCTTGGCATAAGTTCTCTATAACCTTACCGCCGTATATCTTAGTCCTGCCACTACGGGTCATGTAAGAAAACTGTGGGCCTTTATGTGTCTGCTCACATACCATGTCCTCGTAACGTAGTATCAATCCAGAGGGTAACGTAAACCCACAATTCTTTATCTCTGCACCTATCTTTGATGGGACGTTCCTTAAAAGTTTGTCCCTACCAAAGCTGAATGCTTTGCCGTTAAACATATCTTCCAAAGCATTCTGAGCGTTACGCCATAAGTGACATACCTTCCAGTTAGTATCTCGATAGACCTCAATAATCCTTCTGGCCTCGTCTAGCTTAACCTCTACCCCAAATATGCGTAGCTGTTCTTTAAACCTGACTGCACCCATACCGTACCCTGCACCTAGTATCGTAGACTTACCTACAAAGCGTTGCTCTTTAGTTACTTGCTCTTCGGGGATAGCGTATATCTTTGAGGCCATCTGCTTGTATACGTCTTCACCGTTAGTAAATGCAGTCACTAAGTCTTCTTGTTCCGCTAACCACGCCAGTACTCTAGCCTCAATCTGAGAGGAGTCACAGTCAACAACCATGTACCCTTCGGGAGCTTTTATGCTCCGCTTAAGTTGTTTAGCGTCTTCCCCCCTACTAGGTAAGTTCTGCAGGTTTATGCTGTCATCCCCACCAAACCGTCCAGTGTGTGCGGCGTAATACTTTATGGGTACAGGTAATGCACCGCGCCCTGCGATATCTATAAACCTCTGAGTACGAGTCTCCTCAAGGGTAGACTTGTTACCTAGCCTAGCTGACACCAACGCCTGTACCGCAGGGTTAGCATGTTGTAACAGGGCCATAAATTCTTTGTCGCTTTTGGCAAACGCGTAAGTTTCTTTCTTAGTTGTTGGGCTAGTCTTCATGGGTGGAGTAGCCCCTGCTGCTATAAGCAATTGGGCAAACTTTGGGTTGCTCATCAGGTCATCTTTATGCACCCAACAATCCTCTAGCATGGCAGCTTTTCGCCCTTTGATAGCCTTTAAATGCCCGTTAAGCAGTGCCATGTCTAGCTCAAGTAGCGGCTCAGTAAACATACGTAGCGTAGTGTCTATTATCTTTAGCTCTGACTTGGGGAACCCATCGCCCATAATATGGAACAACTCATAGCATAGTTCTGTATCGTTAATACAGTAGTCGCCATAGGCAGATAGCTGCTCGTCCCCGAAATCAGTGCGGTGTAACCCTAGGGCATCGCCTATCTCAGTACCTTTTGCACCTATGCCGTACCTCGTTGCTAATACTTTGAGTGAGCCTCCCACCTCTACACCATGCAGCGCACGGGCCATGCATAGAGTATCTGCTAATACCTTGGGGTGTATGTCGAATATCCAGCTAAGTATGGCTCCGTCAAACATAGTATTGTGCGCTAGCAGCATACTATTGCCCCAATCAAACCCCTGTAGATAAGCCTTAAGTTGTTTATGGGAACCACTTGCCCACTCAGCTTCCTCATCATTAACCTTGACGCTTACACCGATAACTTCAAACTCATCACTACGTATGTATTCTTCTGTGGTCAGCTTCTTAAGGGAGTACTTACTACCATAGTAAGTCTCAAAGTCTACTGTTATTAGATCCAAGGGACATCTCCAACCATGACATCTTCACAATCTGACTCCCAACCTGTGGGGTCATCTTGATGTGTCTGAGTTACGTTTGATTCAAAAAAGTCTGTGGTGCATTCTGATAGGTTAACGTGTATAAGTGTGGTACTTAAAAGCCCTCCGCACTTCCTACAACGGAGCTGCTTACCTCGTTCCCACGGGACATAATCACCTATACTAAGCTCATCACCGTCTATAAAAGGATTACTGTTGTATGCCATCGGCTAATTCCTTTTCAGTCCTGCATCCTGATTCGTCAAGCGCACAGCATAGCGTTTCTATCTGTAGGCTAGGGTTACCCTCAAGGATATGCTCCCTAGCGGTGTTACATACTTCAAAACTTTCGTAGGCTTCAAACTCTATCCAACCAAAATTAGCTAGGAATAAGTACAGTACTACCTTCATATCATTTCTCCGTTACGGATATCAGCCTATGTAAGTACCACTCAGCCTTCTTTAAATCTTCTATAGGCCACGCCTTGATCTCATAGCGCCACAAGTACTTCAGGCAATTACCTTTTAAGTACCCTTTAAAAGCGTCCTCGCCCATGCTTGCACGTATGGCTTCGATGCACTCTATATCGCCTTGCTTGTAATGTTCTGGGTTTACTGGATCACTCATTTTTTAGCTTCCTTTCCATATATCTGCGGCTTTCATAATCCTATCCAAGTAGCTCATTGCTATCCCATCAACTTCACGATCTTCTATAACCCCGATTATCTGCGTTTCAAGCAACGCTAACTCGTAGCACTTAGCTACTATTAACTGCTTGTGGTCTATGTCCTTATTGCTCATCCTCAATCTCCTGCTCAACAATTTGTACTACTCTCTCAAGGGATACAGCAATACGTTCTAGTATCTCTATAACCTGCTGGTCTCTTTCAGCTTTACTCGTTGCTCTAGCCATTGTCTTTCGTTGCCCTCGTTGCATTATGCAGACCATCCGTAAGGTCTGACCATCCCTGACTCCAACATGAAGGCGTTTAGGTCACGCCCATCTACGAAAAGTGTGCCAAGGACACGCCCAAACCTACCTCGATTATCATATGAAGTTTTTATTGTTACCGTCTTATTTGCTACCTCACGCTTCAGCCACGCTTCAACCTCCTGCCCTCTCTCTTTCTCTACAGGGTCAGTAGCCCTACTCTCTGGAGCGTCAATACCTAGTAGGCGAACACGTTTTGACATATGCACATCAAACCCAAGGTCAATACTGCAATCAACAGTGTCCCCGTCCACTACCTTAGTCACTACGGCTTTATACTCGTACATGTATCAAAACGCTCCTTAGTTCGTCTATGTTCTTCTCGTTAATCACTAGGGCTATCCCACCAGCTTCCGCTATATCGGTAAGGTTCTTCTGCTGTAATGCGGTAGGGGTATTCTTCCCAGCCTTGCATTCAATACCTAAGAAGTTACCTCTTACACAGGCCACTATATCTGGCACTCCACTCCTCCCGTACCCATGTGTTGCAGGGTAGAAGTAGTACGCGCCAAACTCTTTTAGTACCTTAACGACTTCTTTCTTAACTTTAGCTTCTGGTGTCATACCGCCTCCAGAGGTTGGGGTTATTAGAATAAGTAGTATAGCTAGAGACCTTGACATCTAATTCTTCGTCCCCTGTCAGGTAACGGCTTGACCTAGCAGGTAATCTGCCTCGCGTCCTTTCAACACCCCAATACTTCGCCAGCAATTTATCGGCTCCTTTTATTGGTTCATCTGACGAGGCATCCATCTGCCGTCTTTTGGCTGAAAAGACTTCCCACTCTGCCTCTGTACATTCACTCTTTAACATTAACGATCTCTTTATTTTGAATAAGTCCCCAGCTACTCAGGTGCGCATCCTGCTGGGGTAGGACGTTTACGGGGATAGGAGTACCAAAACCCCCGCACCTGCTTAAAGTGCTTCGTAAAACTCCTTAGAATAG
>TARA_R110000823_G_scaffold4223_14_pt1 | contig 11793 bp, 15 predicted proteins | sample TARA_R110000823 | Tara Oceans TARA_R110000823 (sample SAMEA4397722) | marine metagenome | biome: Polar Biome; feature: [DCM] deep chlorophyll maximum layer (ENVO:01000326); material: water (ENVO:00002006), including particulate matter (ENVO:01000060) such as... | depth 20 m | reverse complement strand
TGCGTGTCTATACCTTTATATAAACCAGCAGCAAAAGTATATGAAAAACGTATTCCATTATCTGACCATCTTATTTGTTCTAAATTTTCTGCGATTTCATTTGAGGTCTTTGCCATTATATTTTTATCAATACGTTCTGACATAGCCTTCGAAAATCCATAAATACCTATGTGTCTTTTAACCATAACTGAAAAACTAACAGAAGGGCTCCTAGTAAACATTATTATATCTCCATTATCAATTATAGCTTTAACTGTATTTCTATCAATCCCTTGATCTTTTGTAAGTTGACCTACTAGCGTTGCAATTCTAGAAGGTTCATTATTTAATTGCCAAATAATACTATTAATATCATTTTCATTAATTATAGGTTCATCTCCTTGTATATTAATAACATAGCGGTATTCATTTTTATATTTTTGATAAGCTTCTAATACTCTTTCTGTGCCTGTTTCATTATTAATGCTTGTCATAACAGCTTCTCCACCAAATCTTTCTACTTCTTTTAAAATATCTTTATGATCTGTTGCTATTACAACTTTATCAACATTAGATTTTTTAACAGCTTCATATACCCATTGAATCATCGTCTTACCATTTATATTAGCAAGAGGTTTACCAGGTAGTCTTGTAGAACCCCACCTAGCAGGTATAATCGCAATTGTCTTTTCTTTAACATCCATCCAATCCCATTCTCTTCCTGTATTAATCATAAGTAACTTTATTTAATTTCCCATTTGATAATCCGAAGGTGGCAATTCGTTTAATAAACTCCCCTTAGGATATTTTGATTCTTCTTTACTTTTCTGACCTAGGTAACCACTATGATGTCTTTTAGAATAATCTTTCTTTGTAAATTTAATCTTCTTCATTGTTTCTACTACAAGTATATCACCCATGACTGTCATAAGAGTTGTTGAAATTGTTGGAGTTAGCCCCAAAGGACAGATTTCTTCAGCATTTCCTATGTGTAAACATATATCTGATTCTTTTGCCAATTCACTATCTTTTTTGCCGGTTATACTAATTATATGTATTTTTGGGAAAAGGTTTCGTGATAATTTAATTAATTCTAAAACTTCTCTAGTCTTACCAGAGTTTGATAAAAGAATAAGAACATCATTCTCTTGAAGTATTCCTAAATCTCCATGCTGTGCTTCACTAGGGTGTAAATATACAGAAGGTGTACCTGTTGAGCTAAATGTGGTTGAAATATTTAATCCTATCTGACCAGCCTTACCCATACCTGATATTACTAATTTACCACCAGAACCATGAACTTTATTTCTAATTATATTAATAGCCTTTTCATATTGATTATCTAAAGGAATATTTCCTATAGCTTCAATTTCTTTTTCTAAAATCTTTTTTATATTTTCTATCATCTCATTAATTTATTTTTAACCAAATAGATCCACCTGACATTGGGATGGCTTTTGTTCTATTAATATTTTCATATGTATGCCTCTGTAGATAAGTTAATTTCTCTTTGTATTTATATCTAGCATATTGGCAACTAAAATCAATTTTAAATTTTTCATTAAATTGTAAAAATGTAAATAAGAAATAGTGTTCATTCCAGAACCTACCTTTATGTAGCCATTCTGGTGGATAATCATAAGGTAAAAATATATCATGAAAATGAACTTTTACACCAGATTTTAATACTGGTAATACATCTCTAAATTCATACAATACATCGCTGTTAACTTTTACCACATGTGATGAATCTATAAATAGAATATCATTTTTATTTAATGATTCAAATATAGATAAGTCAACATCTTGTATTTTTTTAATGATTAAATTAATTCTACCTTCTTTTTGTAATGATAAAAGATGTGGGGATGGGTAAGGTTCAATACAGGTTATTTCTAAATTTAAATCAAACATCTCTTTTGTATTAAGAGCTAATAAAGTTGAACTACCTGAACCAACTTCAATATATTTTCTAGGTTTATTCTTTTGTAAATAATAATGTAGCATTCTACCATCTAACATTGCAAATGCACCATTGTTTAAACTATATTTATGCTGTGATTTTAATTCTTCTACATTACCTTCAATACCGAATGCTTTATCAAATTCAGTTAAATATTGTTCAAGTTCATTTAATATATTTAAATGATTCTCATCGTTATAATCAAGTCCTAAGTATTTAGGTTCCCAATTTAATTCTTCATTTTCTACATCAGGTAATACCGAATAGAAATGACCAGGGGGAAATGCTTCTTTTATCATGTTATTTTATTTTTTTCATATCTTGAATATTACCAGAGCTTATTATTGTTATATACTGATTAATTTTTTCATCAGGCCAATTCCACCATTCTAGTTTTAATAAGAATTCAATATCCTCATCACTAAATCTTTTTCTTACAAATTTCATTGGGGCTCCAACTGCAATTGTATAAGGCGGTATATCTTTACTTACAACAGTATTAGCTCCAATGCATGCACCGTCGCCTATTGTTACACCGCTCATAATCAGTACACCTTGACCAATCCATACATCATTACCTATATTAACAGTTCTTGGTGTTCTAGGATAAGGTCTTATCTTACTTGCATTACTCCATTTATTTTTAAATGCTTCAAAAGGATAGGTTGTAACCCAATCAGCATTATGACTCCAACCAGCAACCATTACTTCTACCTTTGAACCTATTGCACAAAAGTTACCTACTTTCATCTCTGTTAAAAGATGAGACCCTTCAACAAATATATTACCATAAGAATGTTTACCAACTTTAAATTGTTGAGTATTCTGATGTTGTCTTGTGTTTAATAAATGACTTGCCATTTTGTTTTTATTATTTATTAAAATCCCATTTTTGTATTGCATCATTTACAACCAGGGATCCTGTAAATTTATTAAGATTAGATATAGCACCATAATGTACTACACCCCAATTATAATCATCTTTCCATTCAGGTGTTAATACATTAAAGTCAGGTGGAAAGTTTTCGCATTTATCTGATTTAATTAAAGCTAAGCTCATAATTATCTCAGCTAAGAAGTGTCTGAATTGTGGAAATGTATCAAGTACACCAAACTCTTTCATTACAATATCTCTACATTCAAAAATAATTTTCTTAAATGATTCTTTATAAGAGTTCTTAATAAGTATAGCTCCATTATTATAATGGGAAGCTCCACCAAAATCATATCCAGCTTTAATTTCTAGTAAAGGTATATTAGCCTTATCATACAAATATCTCCATACTATTTCTGACTTATCTCCAAAAATAGGTGGTACTTCACCTTCCCATAATGGCATATTTTTTCTAAGCTGAGCAGATAAAGTTTTACCGGTAAAAACATCATCATAGTTAATAAATAGTAAATCAGAATCTATAATTAATGAGTAGTCTCCATCTGTAATATTATTATAAGCATATATTTTATTACTAGTACGGCCTGGTATATAATGTTCTTTACCTGCTAAAATAGTATAACCTGACTCTATTAATCTTTCTGTTGACTTTTTAGAAATATCAGAAGAATGAGATGCATATAGCTTATAGTTAATTTTATCTTTGTATGATATCTTAAGTGTTTCTGCCATAAGAGTCATTTGATCTACTACACTCAAAGATTTATTATTATAAGTTTTTTGATTATATCCTAACTTAGTACTGTTTTCTTTAGAAATAGTTACATCATTAAAAGGTACTATAATATCTAATGTTAATTTATTCATAAGGCTATCATTCTTTTATAGAAATAAGAATCTTTAATCTTATCTAGGTTGCCCATTTCAGCCCATGGAAATTGCTTATTAGCTAAATGAGAAATATATTGTTTATGTTCATCTCCTATTAATTTTCTAGATGATATTCCATTACCTATCGTTATAACTCGGTCATGATATATTAAGGCTTCTAATAATGCAGTTGAATTTATACCTATTACCTTATCTGCATAAGGTAGAAAGTGATGTATGTTATCTTTAACTTCAATACAGTTCCTACCTGGTATAATTTTACAGTCAACCTTTGGGTGTTTTTTATATAAAATTTTAATATCAGAATCTTTATATAGTTCACAAACATAGTCAATTAACTGTTGCATTTTTTTAAAGGGAGAGTACTTAGTAATTTGAGTATCCCCTTCATCTTGTAAAGGTACAAATATAAAGGGTTCACCAAAGGTTCTTAGCTTATGATATTTTTTTAATATTTGTTGATATGTATGTGGCGAAAATTCAGAAAGTTCTTGTGTTAGGTTTTCTGATTTGCCGTTCACTCCTTTAAATTCAAAATATAAAGTATTGTAATGATCAAAGAATCCTAATTCTCCATAAATCATTTTGTCTTCACTAAACATTTTAATAATAGCTTGATCCCCTTCACTTACACCATTCCATGTAAAAACCCAATCAGGTTTAAAATTTATAGGTTGTACTACCGATGATCGTATAGTTTTATGAAAAGGGTTATTAGTTCTTGCAGATGGGTGAGCATACACTAAACATTCATGACCTAACTTCTCAAATGTTCTTGCTAAATTTGAAAAATTAGAATTCACAAAACCCCACCTATGAGGCCTATCTATATTACCTACACCTACATGAAATAATATTTTCATCTTTGTCTTATGTATTTAGCCGGTGATCCTGCATACACAGTATTAGCTGGTATGTTCTTATTAACAAAACTGTTGGCTCCAATTATTGCATTATCCCCAATGATTACTCCCATGTTAATTGTACAGTTAGCGCCGAACCAAACATTATCACCTATAATAATTGCTCCTCTTATCATAGGTTGACTAATTAAAGGTCTTTCATTAACTGCATGCGAAGAAGCAACAAAGCAACAATGAGGACCTAGTAAGCTCCCTTTGCCAATAGTAATTTTACCGGTACATTGTATAAATGTATGATAGCCTAGTACACTATTGTGACCTACTGTTAAACTACCTTTATCCATTTCAATTACAGAGTATGCTCTTATTTGAGAATTAGCATGAGCGATAACTTCACCACTACCTTCAAAGATTACAGTTTGGTGTACTCTTGCGTTTGGGTTTAAATTTTTGTTTATCATCCTTGCCACCATTTTACGATTACTGAATTATTCATTAGGTTTTCCATCTTAGGCCTCCCATGAAAACATACAACATTAATATGATTTGCTATTTCTACTGGTGCGTTAGTTTTTTCAGGTTTCCAGCAATGATTAATAAATTCTCCCATTCTCCTTGGGAATATATCTTGCATATATTCTGGTGTTTCTTTTAGGATAAGATGAATGGCTTCTTGGTCACCACCTCTACATTTCATCCACCTAGATGGATCCATTTTAAAAGTATTGTAAATATAATGACTAGTGCTATAATTATATTTTAGAACACCACTTGACAGAAGATTAAGAGTATTAAAATCTCTCATTCCAAAAAAGTTAGTATCATATGTCGCAATATCAGTAATATCATTTGTTATTAATGTATCTAAATCTATATAAAATACATTACTATGCGCAGGGAATACACCAGGTTTAAACAATTCCATCTTTGACCAATAGATAGGCCAATTATGTTGGAGGGTAACCTTTTTAATATTTTTATTACTAAATTCGCCAGGCATATCAGTTAAACAATAAAAATCAAAATCTGCATCAATATATTGTTTACATGAATTATAAATATTATTTACATGGGCTTGTGTATAAGTACCACCTGATCTAAACACTGTGGCTATTCTTAAATTACTTTTAGATTTTTTAACAGTGGGTGGATTAGGGTAATATTTAATAGCAAAATAATCTTCATATATGTTAGGCCATGTTGGTACCAAAGGTCTTTGTTTAGATGCATAGGTATTTAAATAATTCTCTGCAACAAACTCATCCCATACCTTTGCAGCTGGTGTTAGTGATTGCTTATGGGGTTGAGATTTAATTTTTGCTTGATATCCTGCATGTTTAGGAAAGAAGAAAATAGATCCCCAAGACATAAGAGGTTGTAATTTATTTTTAATTGCAGTATGAGTAGCTTCATCATTAACATCAATATCAATATATACAAATGATATCTTATCAGATGTTATTTGATTAATATCTTTAACATAAATAATTTTTCTATTATTGCAATTAAACGATGGAATGTTATGCATAACATTTCCTATAATAACAATATCACCTTTAATATGATTAGTGTATTTAATATTATTTAAAAACATCTCATGCATAATTTGAGTTTTTCTTATCTCAGGATTTGCAGCAGTTAAAGTAGGCCTAGGTTTTGTTGTTGATCTGCCTTGTATTGGTTTTATTATAGGCCTAGGTCTTTTTGTAATTGACCCATCTCTAGGTGAAATAACAACCTTTCTAATTTTTCTTCTATTTGCCATTTTCGTATTTGAATGTTTTATATGTTGGGTGCATTGTTGAATAGGGTGAAAGTTGAGTCCATATATGAGTGTAACCTAATCTCTTGTATTCTGCGATATCAGCTAATGCCTGGTTTCTTATTTTATTATCTACATTAGGTGGGCTATTTTTTCTAGTCATTCCTTGATAATGAATTACTGGGGAGCTTAACGCTACTGCTACATTTAAACCTTTTCTCCGCATCATTTCATAAATGAAATCATCCCCACAATAAAACTGTAAAGTTTCAGGTATAGGTTCCCATGTTTTAGTTTTAATAGTTAAGTCCCACCCTTGCCTTACTTGTAAAGATAATGGTAACACTCTATAATCTAAATTAGTTTTTACCGTTTGGTGTTCTGTATGATTAGTTGCATGTATAACACATGATACATTACCTTCTCTTTTAAATATAGATAAAGTATCATCTATAAAATTAGAAGGTATCTCTATGTCATTATTTAAAAAAGAAACATATTTGTATTGCTTTTGATTAGCATACCTATTCCATATTTTATTTAATGATTCGTTATTAGGATTCTTAATTATAGTATGCGGTGTATTCTTTAGTAGTAAATTAATAAATTCAGAAGTACCTGTCTCGGTTGATGCATTATCAATTAATACTAAATCAAAATTTCTATTGCTTTGAAGACTTAAGTCTTTCATAAGAGATTTAGTATACTTTAAACAATTTCTGTTTACTACTATAACTGCTAACTCATTCATTTTAGTTATTTTTATTTTGCCTACTTGCTTGAAAATGTTCAATGACAGGTTTTATACCAGGATACATTGCTTTCATGCTATCAAATATAAAAGTGTATTCAGGTGGAAGATTTATTACACTAAGGTTTAATTTAGATTTCAGCATTGTTATAGCACTACCTAAATTCCACTGTTCTAAATTTTGTCTGTTATCTCTTTCTTTTATATTTATCTTTTCCCATTCTTCACAAAGCGTCATGACTCTTTCATTGTTAGCTAAGAATATAGTACCACTTAAACATTCGTTTTTCCTCCATCTAAAATCTTGAAATCTTATACCTATATCACATTTATAATCTTTAAATAAAATAGGAATTGAATGTACTATAGCATCAACATCAATATAAATAATATTATGCCCTTTATGTTTCTTTAACATCTGTTGTAAAAACTTAGCCTTAAATCTTGTGTTAGCTTGCCAATTACCGATACTAGGTACAGCTACAACATCATGTAATAAATCTAATTTTTTTAAGGATGCTTTAAGTTTAACAGCTTCTGCTTCATAGGGGGTATTAAATGTATAATAAGCAACAAAGATTACATCCTTCATTAGATGCGAGCTAGCTCTAAAAAATTCACCATGAGAATTGGTATCATGACTTAGTCTATTAGCTCTTGGTATAGGTGTTACTTTATTTACACGTGACTTTATAATAGTGTCTCTACTATTTTTAGGTTTTATAAGAATTTTTGGTATTTTGCGCCTACTCACGTTACTATTATTTGTTTATTTATTAAGACTAAAAAAGGGAGGATTTCTCCTCCCCTTTATAATAGTCAAGTAGTAAGCTTATTTCTTTACTTTCATTACAACTGGTTCAGTTGCATCTGTTGTATTTTCATTTACAACAGGATCAGTATCGTCACTTGCTCCTACCTCGGTTGGAGGGACAAAAATTCTAATTGCTTTAGATACCATTTCAGCATCTTCTAATGTGAATGCTCCTTTCGTCTGTGCAATTCGTGCAGCTTGAATAAGAACATTAACAGCTTGGCCATGTGTTAATTCACCTTGGTTAACTTCAGGCGATTGAGTTTCTTGAGTTTCGTTTGACATAATTTATAAATTTGTTTATTATTATATAATGTTTTTTAATTTAGTTTCACAGTATTTCAATATCATTCTCCAAATCTTTTTTAGAAAGAATGGTAATTAAAAGAACCCCATTTTCAACAGAAGCCTTAATCTTCTTTCTATCAAAGTCATCAGGTAAACCGAACATTTTATTTAATGGTGGAGTCCATCTGTTATCTTCACGTTCAATTACAACACTAAGATCATTCTTAATAAGCTTAATCTTAATATCTTTTTTAGTAAATCCTGGTACCGGGATTTCTAATGTGTATTCACCATCTTTGTTATCAAAGTGATATTCTTTAAAGGGATTTTTCATTTTGTCAAGTTCTCCCCAAAAAGGGTGATCTTCAATGATCTTGTCAAAATTTGTTTTAAATGTAAACATAGTTTAATTATTTTTAGTTATAACAAGGATTTGTTCCTTATTATTTATTATACTGAAAAAACCGTGCCACATATGAAGTAGCACGGTTTTTCGGAAATATTGTCATCTTTCTATGTTTAACTATGACATTGTGTCAAGATAAGAGTTTATAAAGAAATTAACATATCCATTAGTTCAGGTTGAGGAAACATATCAGATTTAGTTTTACGAACATTACTATGTGTCCATAATCCTTTATGCTTTCCATCTAATACATCTTGGTTAAATTCAAATGCATCAGCACCTTTTTCTTTAATAAGAGCAGGTAACCCAGCCCTCACGTCTATATTATCCCTTTCACCAACCCAAAGTATCCAATCTCTTAGTACCTCGATTTGCTTATCAGAATATCGATGCCATGTTTTATATCCTCTAAACGGTTTTGCTAAAGTAACGACCTGAGACATATCAGCTTTAGTACCAGCATATGTTTTACCATCTTTAATCCAACCAAAATTATTTACTTCTATACCTACAGAATTTTGATGCATATGACTTCTTCCTGTACCTAAGTGCCAGCCCCAACCACCTTGCGGTGTACATTGAACTAAAACTCCATCATATTGATCATCATTACCTTTTATAGATTGACCTCCTAATACAAATTCAGTAGCAACTTTACCTCTTTTATCATCTGCCCAATGTTTAATTGTATTATATGGATTATTCCATCCAGCAGTATGATGTAAGAAAATATATTCTGGTTTGCTCCCTGTCATATATTCATTTTCTGGTAAGAAGTGTTTATTAATAATTAATCCACTTTCAGTTTCTTCAGTAAGTTCTGAATTATCAGTACTAGCAAGACCCATAGCATTCCAAGTGGCAGGACCAACAATCCCATCAACAACCAATTTGTTTTGGTGTTGCCATTCACATACTTTGTTATGAGTCTTTTGACCAAATTTACCATCAGTAATTAATCCTAAAAATTCTTGTATTTCTTTAACTTCTTTACCTTGAGATCCATTCTTTAAAATCATGTCATTGTTTTATTTGTTTATTTATTCTTCTTCTTATCATAGAATTCTTCATAAGCATTAATTAGATCATCTACAATAGGATCTCTGTGATTTTTAAGTAAAGTAATAGAAACAAAGTTCTTTATTTTGTTTCCGAGGTTATATAGAAATCTAAAACCTGAATCTCTACTATTTTTTAAATCAACTTGACCATTATCACCACATACAATCATTTTAGATCTTAAACCTATTCTAGTTGCAATCATTTCCATCTGGCTCATAGTAACATTTTGAGCTTCATCAACAATAACTACACTATCTAAAAAAGTTCTACCTCTCATAAAAGCAACAGGTACAATTTCTATCTTACCATCTTTTATAAAAGGATCTACTCTTTCTTTACCATATAAGGTATACATGTTTTGGTATATTGGCTGGACCCATGGATCCATTTTCTGATGGAGATCACCAGGTAAAAATCCTATTTCTTCTTTTGATACAGTTGGTCTGGTAATTATTATTTTTTCGTATTGCCTTCTAAATAAACCATCTAATGCTACTTGGCAAGCTAATAGAGTTTTACCGCTACCTGCTTTACCTGCTAATATTGTTACTGTGTTGGTTAGAATTTGTTCTTTAGCAATTTTTTGCTCTTCGTTTAATTGTATGTTAAATTTAATTGGATTTTTAGGGATTCTTTTCTTACGAAAGACTTCGTCTTCGTATGTTCTAGCTGATGCCATTTGCGAATGTTTTTTTTTACTGTAAGAGTTTAGTGTCTTACGGTTTTGGGTGGTAAATCTTAGCTCTGGTCGCAGTGGTAGTTTTGTCTAGCTCTTTATTAAGAGATTCATTAGTTTTCTTAAGTACTTTTTCAATATGATGGACTTTAGTCTTGCTTATTCTAGAAGAATCAGTTTTTTTTTCTAATTCTTTTTCGTTAAGTTTAACATCATCTTCAGTTTCCTTAGGTATTTTTAATGATTCCTCAATAACTTGTTCTGTCCTTTCCACAGGTTTATTATTGATACTACTCTCAGATGAATAATCTGAGGTTTCTTTATTATCTAATTTAGTAAGTACGGTTTCTTCAGGTCTGACGTAATCAGTTAAGGATTTTATAAATCCTAATGCAACTAAAGGTAAAACAGCACCACTAACTATTGATAAAATTCTTTTTTGTATGATAGGTTCTTCTTCTTCTAATCCAAATAGTTCTATCCATCCCATATAATCTTCTAAATTAATAAAAGCATGAAACGAGTTTGCCATCATTTGAAATGCAGTAAGAAGTAAAAATAAACCCCATACCATTGTCTTGTTAGTTTTATCTAAGATTACGATCGCAGCAAGAGATGCGGCTGCGCCTATTTCAAATCCTATAGCTAATGACCATGACATTAAACCTGAATGGCTTAGGTCAAAAAACGCTACAGAATTAATCATTGAGATTGTAGCAACTAAAAAATATAAACTAACAAAAATGCTAATTATACTTACATGTACTATTTTTTCTTTTAATGTTTTCATAATATTATTTAAATTACACCAGTCACAAATCCACTACCGGTAGCATTACCACCTGTACCGCATCCTGAATTACCACCATTTTTAGCTATCTTTGATTCAAGTATTGTAGCCACCCATAAACAAGGTATGCCATATACTTCAGCTGATCCTGTAGGTAGAGCTCCAGTTGGCCCAACGCCAGTAGGATCATATGTAGTTGGATAATTACCACCTGCACATTCAGTTAGTAAAATTTCTGCTGAGATTGCACCAGGTCCTGTTGCTGCTGTGCATGCAGCTGATAAACATATTCTAATTAAACCTTCATTATGTATAACACCTGATGTATCAGTAAACTGTAAAATATCTATAAGAAATCCTTTTGCGCCTGAAGGTATATCAGGATACCAAAAATTAGTAACCACACATTCTAATTCATTCGTTAACTGAATATGTATATCACAAAAATTATCTAGATTTAATGGTAAATCATTATTTCCAAATAACTGTATATCAATGCATGCAGTAGTACCTTGCATTATATACTTAATACAATCTACTTGTGCAATTATTCTACCACAGTATGTTAGTGAACATTGTGGATCACTTGGAGTTGGAACTCCTGGAATTATAGGTATTCTACTAGCCACATTTAGTTATCTTTTTCTTCTAAG
>TARA_R110000823_G_scaffold36714_1_pt1 | contig 11822 bp, 15 predicted proteins | sample TARA_R110000823 | Tara Oceans TARA_R110000823 (sample SAMEA4397722) | marine metagenome | biome: Polar Biome; feature: [DCM] deep chlorophyll maximum layer (ENVO:01000326); material: water (ENVO:00002006), including particulate matter (ENVO:01000060) such as... | depth 20 m | reverse complement strand
GTTTTTGTGTAATGATTACAAAAATTGCACCATATTTTATTTCCGAAATTATCCATAGGGTTTTCATTTGCACAAAAACTCCCACACTTAATGCATATATCACACATTTTAGAACCCTCCTGAATTGATATATTCTCGCCTTTGTCTAAGTTCTTTGAGTCTTTTACGAAATCCTCTTTCAGACCGTGTATCATATTGCACTATAACCCTAGTTTGAGGGTGTTTTAAGCCATGCGAATGAAGTTTAAGTCTCATCGTAGGTTGTCTAGGTGAAGAAGCCTTCTTTTTAGGTTCTACAACCTCAATAGTAATATGAGAATTATTCATTCAATCACCTCAACATATCCTTCTTCTTTGAAACTCGTTGCATCACACTTTTCATAGTGTATTTTTACCCACGATTTAATATCTTTAAGATAGAAAAAAGTGTCTGAACATTTATCACAAACAGGGCAAATCAAATATCTTGATTCATACCATTGAATCTTCATTGTAAATCACATCCGCATATATGACATTCATACCTATATTTTCCATGAAAGTTAGTAGGATAGTTTTCACAATTTTCACAAAAACTAACCATTATTCTTCCCCCCTTACATCTGAATTACATCTGAATTGACCTCTTACCCATGTGATTTCGTGTCTAAACCATTTAGCGTAACAATATTCACAAAGACCTGCCTCCTTTGCTAATCCTTTGGGTTTCATTTCTGAACCGCATTTACCACAATAAAGATAATCACTCCGCGGTTTCATAATGCATCACCTCCGAAGTTTCTTTGAATGTAGCCATTCCGTTTTGATTGTAACAAAGAACGAATCCTAAATCCCACATCAATTGTTCAATATCCTCCATAGATTCTCCCGGTACTGAAATTACCTGTCTAGCATTAGAACTAGAATATGATTTCTTAGCCTTTGGAGAGGTCTTAGAAGCCTTCGTCACCTTTCCGTAGGTATTATTGAAGTACGAATTCCAATCGGTGCTAGAAACGCTACTCTTTTGGCTAGAATGAACCTGTCTATTATTCATAGGCCATGCAATATTTTTAGATATGATTTTTGAAGTGATTCTTCCACCTTCAAGAAGTGTATATTGTTTGAAAGGTATAGCATCAAATATTTTAGTAAACTCAAAACCTGAATCTTCTAGGTGAGTTTTTGTGGAAGCCCATACAATATCATTAGTTTTTGTACGACCTATAACTAAGGGATTTCTACCGTTAGTTAGCAAATGAACCGCATTAGGAGACTCGTTAGAATCAACCCATGCAATAGACATAGAACCTTTGATATTTTCAATCATCCACTTAGGAGACTTTAGGCTCAATGCGGCGTTTATCGCTTCGGTGTCTACATCGTGTAAAGGTTTTACACCTAGTTTATTCAATATATGTGTATCGTTAGACAAAACGCCATTATGTGTCAATGTAATGCCATGACCTACAACCGGGTGATTATTACCGTTATTAGATGTTGAACCTTGAGTTGTATACCTTGTATGTAGTAAAACATATTGAGTATTCTTACCCTTTGCTAACTTTAGCATTTTTGAGCATTTAGAAGCCGTTTTAGCAGCCTTCTTGACTATCGGCCTATCAGAACCTCCCCAACCGATACAAACGCCCGCAGCGTGTGTCCCTCGGTTCTCTAAACTAACCCAAAGGTCGTTGATTAAATCAATAGGAGTTTCACCTCCTACAGACCCTTTGTAGAATCCACCTATGCCGCACATTCAGACCCACCTCGATGTTGAACCATCTTCACCCGCAATTGTGCGAGCAAGGACGTTCAATCGGTTGCCACGTCCACCGGTGTATTTTGTAGCCATTTCTGTAACTCTCTCAACCATCCAATCTTCTGTAGTGTTTCGGATATTCAAGTAGTTGCACATACTCTCGATAGTTACAGGTTGTGACGTTAAATCCATAGTTCGTGAAACGTGGTTTTCGTTTGTTGCTGCTGATACTACAGCATTCAAGATTTTAACCCATTGTTCGATTTTCTTACCGTTGATTGTGAAACCCGGTTGTCTAAACTCAACTACTCCATACATAACATATTTTACCATGTTTACAGATGAAGTTCGACCTCTAAAATCCGCAGGCATACAGTAATGATTTGTTTGTGTTCCTGTATGGGAATTAACTTGACGGTTGTTAGGTGAGATAGCGTCAAAAACATTTTGAAAGTAAAGATAAGTTGAAACTATAGTTTCTTTTACTTCTTCTTTCTTAGCAACACTCATTCGGTTAAATCTTGCATTCTCATCTAATCCAAAAGTAATATGTGTACCGCACCTTCTATCTACAGTTGCCCCTCTACGAATTAATTGTGTGCAAAGTCTCTTCATTTCTCTAATACCTGCTGCTCCTTTTAATGGTCTTGAGATAACTTCTATTCCGCCTTTTTGTGTTTCTGTTGCTGATGTACCTAATGAACCATCTCTCTCTGATTTCCACCCTGTTGCCATTCCTTGGCCATGATAGCCTGAATGGCCGTCATAGTAAGCCCCCGCAGCCCTTACAGACTCCCTTACTTCATTCACTGTTACGTTTTGTATTTCTAGTTCAATTCCTACTTTGTATGTCATATTCAATGCCTCCGATGTATTTCTACAAGTAACGGGAGTAGGGTTGGGTATATCAATGCAACGGAGTTTTTGTGAAGTAATATGTTTCTATATCCTCTTTTTTATGAAGCCTAATGCTTTTTGCTTAAACGTCTTTTTCTTTCGAGGAATCCGCTTCGGTAATTCAACGGGATTCATCGGTTGAAGAGTTCCATCTTCTAAATTAAAATGAATAAAAGAATATGGTTTAGCCCTCACGGTTTCATCAGAAGAAGCAAAATCTATACCCCATCTCTTAGTTAAATTATCAGCATCTACGGGTAACATTCGGAATAACATTACTCTTGATAAATTAGCGTCTAACCATCTATTCGTTAAAGGTCTTTGAGAGATAAAATGAGGGAGTATATTTTTAGCCCGTCCTTGAACTGATAATCTCTTCAAAGCGGGGGGAACTCTAGTAGGACTAATTACTATTGATGCTTCATCTAAAACAAAGGTGAAAGAGGCCTTCGGTTCTGAATCTGCTAGTTTGAAAATATGATTTACAATAACCGATATATCATATTCTAAAACTTTAGTATCAAACTCTTCATAATCAGGATAATAAATTGAAACTCTTTCATCGTTAATACTTTCACAAAAACTCTCTAAATCTGTAATAGGGTCGGCCAATAAATCATAATCGCCGGTTTGAATCTTAGGGTCAATAATAACAAATCTATGATATTCTCCGAACTTCTTTGAATCCAAAATCGCCTGTCTAAGAGTGCTTAATACGGCCGTTGTTTTACCGCTACCGCTAGTACCGGCCCATAACACCCCTAATCGTTTCTTATTCGGCTTGTATAGACTCTCTACGGTCATTTGGCTCATCTGCAATCCTCCTTCGCCTAAGTGCCTTAATTGGATTCCTGAAAAACTTTCCTATACTCTTGAAAAATAACTTTCTTTTAGTTTTATCACTATTTCTAGCAACATAAGTCACAGGAGGAACATATGCGGCAGACATTACAGTAGCCCACACTAAGGTAGGATTCAAGTTAATAGAAATCCCGTTTTCATCCATTAGATGTTGAGTAGCACCAGTCATGGCTTCATAGTCCGAGGGGTGTCTATTTATCCCCCATTCTTCATGTCCTGTAACACCTCTTCCCCAATGGGTAACGCCTCTATCTATTCCCATAAAACCCCAGTTAATCAATTGAGTTTGTGTGGCTCTTTGTGCTGCCGACATTCCCGCTATATCTCCGGCGGCTAAAGCCCGAATAGGCTTCGGTATTGTAGGTATTATAGAATCCAATTCATCATCAGATAACCAAGAAATATTAGAAAACTCATCAGTTTTTGTGTAATCTTCCTCAATTATCTCTTTTTCTTTTTCAACTTTAGGCTGTTTTTGTGTAACCTTGCTCGTTGAATCGTTCCCACTTTGCACAAAATCTACGTTAATTTTCTTAAAATGTTTGTAAACTGCTGCCCTAGATTTTCCTTTATTTTCTCCATGTCCGTAAGTATCAAAGGTAGACTGATATTTCCCTTCGTCTGTAGGGTGTTTTTCTGCCCGACTCATTCTTCTTCATCCTTCATATATTTCTTATTTATTGCTACCATAATTTCTTCATTTCTGTATATTATTTTATAATTAATTTCTTTTTCTACTTCTTCTTCTTTCATTTATAATTCCTCCACTTTTTTATCAATCATGCCCATTAAAGTTCCTTGCATCATTTTTGATACCAAAGGATTTTTCATACAACTTTCTAAAGCATTTGCTAACGAATGTTGAGGGCTGTTAGTCTCGTTTCTCGATTCTACATAAGATACACAAAATTGACCAAAAACACCGAATAAAATTGCTCTATTCAAGTGTCCTAGTTCGTCTTTATATTCTGCTATTGAATCTAAAAAGTTCTTCATATCACTATATCCGTTCATCATTAATTCGTCTAAATTATCCCATATTTGGTCATCATCTTGCCAAGTCATTAGTCTACTTCTGAACAAAACTCATCTATAATATTTGATGTGGATAATTTTGATACCAGTTGCTCAAAAGGTCGCCAAATACAGCGGGCTTGTCTACTCCCCATAACCTCTTAGTCGAGTCTCCCGCCGGTCTTATAGTGAAAGAATGAGGTGCAAATATATTCATCAATTCCATATTTTTCTTCATCCTTGCTTCTCCCGCCGAATATGGTCGTCTAATGGTTGTAGACAGTTCGGTTTTATTTGCATTAGTTTCACAAAAACTAAACAAACCGTTTTCATAATCGTTTCTCAAAAATAATGAGGCCGAACCTCTGTAGACAGTTTTTGTGTAATCTTCTTGAGTTCTTACAGAATAAACGCCGGACATAAGAAGTGCTAATTCTCCCCGTTCTTCTAATTCCCATTGACCGAGATTATGTGGAGAAGGGAGAGGTCTGTTAGGAATATTAGTGAGTTTTTGTGTAGGAAATATTACTCCGTCTGTAGCAACACTTAGAGCCGAGAAATCATTTAACCTTACCAACTCCCCAATTCTAGCCCTAGTCGCTCCTGTAATGGTCGCAGCGTAGCAAGGATTCCATAATTTACCAGTCTTCCCACCGATAGCCTGAATAGTTTTTCCATAAGTGGAATTAAGCATAATTTTTGCTAAATTATATTCAACTGAACCCTTTTCGCTATTCATTTTTATTTCATAATTGTTTTCAATAAAAGGAGCGAAAGGTCTGATTTTTTCATCTTCTAAAAAATAGCAATAACTCCCATAATGAATTGATGTATGCGGCCATTTAATTGCCTCTTGAATCTCATCTGCTGAAAACCAACCTCTAACCAGTCTAGGAGTTACTATAGTTCCCGTTCGACTCATTTGAGCGAGTGGATGCCATGACAAATTAGCATCAAATAATATTTGTATTTCACAAAAACCCACCTGAAACGGTTTTCTTATCCTCATCCAATCTAACCATTCTTCTTTATTATCTCCGATAAACCATGCTCCTTTACGGTCTGTTAAGTCGGGTAAATGGTGCATAACATAGGGATAGGCACTCGCTAAGTCCGCTCCTTGAGTATCAGGGTGATAACCTGCCCCAACAGTCTCAAACCAACCTCCACGATAACTCGATTGAGCGGCCTGTAAAATAAACCTTGTAGAAGGTAATTTTTTCATATCATTAACGGTAGGAATTATACAGGTATCTAGTAGATTTCTTTGAGCCACATTAGCCAAAGAATACGGTTCAATAAATCTGATATTATTAGCGACATAATCATCACGTTTTCTTCGGGCTAATTCTCCGGCTAGGAGAGCGTCAACAACAGCATATTTATCAATATCTTCTCTGTAATAATCTCGATATTCTTCTTCATCAAATCTCGATGCATCTAAAATAGTTCCATCAAAACATCTTTCGATTTTTGATTTTTGTAGATATTTTTTAGCAGCATTATTTAATCTCATTTTTCCATAGAATTGAGAAATATCCCACCACTTAACTTTACCTAATTTAGATTTTCCTCGCCTCCAATTTTTCGGAGTAAAGGTCAAAGATTTACCTTCAAGATATGATAATTCTATCATCCGTCCGTTTACTTCGGGAGTATAATTTCCCGTATCAGCATTTATCAAAACTTTGTTATTTCCTAACTCCCCTTCGGTAGTTCTTGAAGCGGTTAAATCCCACATAACTTTAGGGTGTAAAGTTCTTAAAATTGCTTGAGCATCAAACTTAAGATTCCAAAAGAAATATTCTAAACATACATAACCTGATTTCCCTGATTTTCTCCATCTTCTACAATGGTCTTTATCATAAAGAACTTGTAATAAATGAACAAAAGTAGGGCATTCCCAAACCCCTTTTTCTGTACTGAATAACCAAAGTCTCCCCTCTACGGTTTCTGTATCAGCACCAATCATATTCCAACTATGAAGGCTCTTAGATGCCGGTACTTTTCGCTTCTGATGTTTTATCTCCGGTAGGTCTGATAGGGGAAGTCCTAATCCTCCGTTAGAATGCCTTCTATTGACTACTAAAATGGGTTCTTCTATATCATCCATCAATACCCCGCCATTTCCTCGTAGGCTTCTCGCCAATCCTCCCAATTTCCATACATCATTTCATAATAAGCCTCGTCTAAAGCATCCATTTCTTCATCTGATAATTGTTGACTCATTTCTTCTACTCTATCTGATGGGGCATTTACCCCTTGTTCCATTAATCTCTCTCTAGCCAATGCGAGGTTATCTTGTGTCCTTCTATCAAGGCGAGTAGGTAAGGCTCTAGCGGCTGCTAATCGTTCAGCGTTACCCGTTGCTCTAGCCTCTCTAATTTGTGCCTCTCTACTTCTTCTAGTGAATAAATTAGCGACTTGTATAGCACGTTGAGTTCCACTCCTAGCAATAGTTCCTCTTGAGTCAAATCTCCCGCCTATTCTAACTTGTAAAGCGGGGGCTGCCCCTCTCGATAAGGCTCGTCTGCTAACACTCGTTTTTACTGCTAAAGAAGGAGCGTTAGAACCGTCTAACCATCTTCTAACAGTTCTAGGAGTTCTACCATAAAATCGAGCAGTTTCTTCAATTGAAGTATCTGCAACTAAATATTCAACTCTTGCTTGAAATAATCTCTCGCTAGTTTCTCTCCTTACCATATTAAACAACCAATTCCAAAACTTACGCCCAATAGCGAAAGTATTCTAGCGAGTATTAACTGCTCCCTTAACTTTGCGTTCTCTAACGATATTCTTCGTTCCCTTTTGGAGATGGCTATAGCAGCACCGATTGAACCGGCGACAGTAATTAAAGCGGTAATTATATCATTTTTCTTCGTCAATTTTAGCCTCTCCAATTATCTGATATATTCTTCGAGTTGTTACTCTGAACATTTCTGCTAAAACTGGAACTTTCCATTCTTTAGATTGATACATTTCCTTAATCATTATCTTTTCTTTTTCGTTTATGCGATTATATCTCCGCTGTGACATGAAACTTCGGAGAGAGGATTCTCTAATTAACCCCTCGATTACACAAAAACTCACCTACTGAAAAATACGCCTTCACGCTTTACACAAAAACTCTGTAAATCACACCAACCGAAAAGATAATTAGCGAGTTTTTGTGCAACCGATGTTATGTCAAATGTGTTATCACCAATCGTAGCAGGTGCTTCTCTAGCGTTCGGACTATTGTTCTTAATGGCGGTTGCCAATGGAACTACAGCCCTTCTTCTAGGTCAATCTGTAGAAGATTATGTAAACTCAAAAATGCCAGCAACAGCAGGTGGAATGTAATGTTACCACTTCCGAACTTTAGTCTATACGGATGGGTGGAATATATTCTTCTCGCCGGCGGAGTAGTAGTAGGATTTAACCTATTTACTCCACCAATGAAGCAAGTAGAATCATTCATCACAAACTTGAGGAAATAAGGTAGTTGATTAATTATGACAGTTACATATTATCAACTCAATAAATCTTCAACTTCTATACCTGCGGTAGCAGGTAGTTCACAATATATAGACGGTTTCTACGGTGTGAACGGAACTCTCGAATATCTTATCGGAGAAATAGACCTAACAGTGGCTGGAATGGCTCGTACCACGGACTTATCGAGTTTAGTGAGAGCCATGAAAATCACGATTAACGGTGATATTATTCACGATTGGATAAGCGGTTCAGCACCCGAAGCAGGGTCAGCAATTGCGGGTAGATACGGATATTTCGTAAACTCTATTGGCGGTCGTTCTCTAACTGTTCCTAGTGCTACAGGACATACAAAAGCGGTCGCTTACATAGCAATCCCTATCGGATATGTTCTGAATACACCTACACCTAGATTCGAGATTACTACAGAGTTTTATGATGCTAATTTAGTTCTCGGTGCTGGTGCAACTATTTCATCAGGTTCAGTTACATGGTGGGCTAGATTCAACAGTGCGACACAACGCTCAACTAGGGTCATTTCTGGAACTTCTTACCAATTCGCGGGAGCGGATATCGATGAGCAAGTCGTTGTTAGAGTTCCTCAAACAACTCTACAAGGTGCTACCGTTCTAGGTTGCTTAATTCAGAACGATTCAGAAGCAAATGAATATTCTCCAAACGGAATTAGACAACTCGCATTGAGTCAATTCTCTATGCCAATCTCTCTTCACAAGTGGGCTTCAAACGAACTAGATAATGGGGTTGTTTATGATAACCCAGTAGCGAGTTCAACTTCTCAAACTTACCATTCCGGTAGGGCGGGAGTTTTGTTCGTTCCTCTATACGCATTAGAAGCAAAGGACTTGACATGGATTATCGGTTCATCTGCTGCAACAGTACGATTTTTCCACCCCGTTCTCACAGCACCTCTTAACGCAACTCAAGAAAGCCGACCGACTCAAACTCAACAGGCTATCGGAAATGTAAACAAGACAGTCATCCAAATGACTGAATCGGGAACAGGAATATAATCAGAATCACCATGCCTCCGAGGGGGTTAGAAGAGTAAAATCTTCTAGCCTTCTCGACCTCATGAGTGTGTAACAAGGATTGATAAATATGCCAATAGTAAAAGTAGCGGGCGGGTACAAAGTTCGCTCTTATGTTTCAGGTAAATTATTAGCCCGTAAATACAAGACTCGTAAGGCCGCCGAAGCAGGTGCTAAGCGTTCTAGTCTCCGAAGTAAAAGGAAACGCTCTACAGGCTCTAAGAGAGCAAGGAAAGGGGGTTACTAAATTATGGTTGATAATTACGGATATACATTTTCATTTAATAATAATGATGGAAGAAGAGTTAGAAGGAAATCAAAGATTTATCGAACTAAATCTGATGCTAATAAAGGTGTAAAATCTTTCAAGAGTTTTTTCGGAAGAAGGGTAAAAAATCCTAGAGTTGTAAAAGCAACAAAACAGGAATATAAAGAGTACACTTCGTTATTTCAGACAGGTAGGATTTAGGGAGTTTTTGTGAAATGGCTAGGAAAGTAAAGAACCCTTCTATGATTATTAGATTAAATGATAACCCTATTAATCAAGATAGAGGACTATTTCATTGGAAAAGAATAATGAGAAATATGGGGTTAAGAGGTCGGTTCAAATGAGCGACACTAACTGGTTTATTTTAATTGCTCTAGGTCTGTTTTTGTGGAGTCGAAAATAATGACTTCAAGATTATATTCTAATGGGAGTCGAACTCCAACCGCTAAGATGTGGACTAGGGCTTTGAGAAAGTCTAGGAATATGAAAAAGGCTCGGTGGCTATAATGGCTAAGAAGTTCTTCAAATCTCTTCGCGGTGCGGAAAGATACGGTTTGAATATGGGTAATAGATATACTTCACCTAGAATGAAATCTCGCGAAAGTCCTCAAGGATTTTCTCAACCGTGGATGACTAAATATACCGCCGGTAAAGGTTATTGGGTTAAAATTACAAGTGGGAAAAACGAAGGTAAATCTTACCCAGTAAAGAGGTCGAAATAATATGGCTAGAGGATTCGGAAAGTCAAGGTATAAAGTGTACTTACAAGATACTGCGAAAGGAGTAAAGAAAGGTGGGCGAAGGTCTACAACTTTCGGTTCAAAAACTAAACCGACTCAATTTCAAATATTAAAATGGAAACAATTTAATCAATTTAATGTTAAAGTTGTTGACATGAAAAGTGGGTGGGAATAATATGGCTAGAGTACAAAATGTAGATTTAACAACTAATACACAATATCTCGATTTAACAGGTTCAGGGAAACTTATGTTAAGAGTCGGTGATAACGATGTTCGTCTAGGATTCGACCAATATTCTATTGACAATAAACCCTATTTTACATTGGACGCGGGAACTACATATATCTTCGACCAACCTTACCCGTTTGTGGGTCAAAACTGCTTCGTTAGAAGTGATACTGGAACATCTTCACTTCAAGTCTTGATTACAGGCGGAGGGATTGAATGAGCAGTCCAATTAGACCTCCTTTATGGATTACCGATGAAAATGGAAATCCTAGTGGTAGACCTATCAATAAAATTATTGTTTCTGAGGGTACATTATCCGTAACGGGAACAACTGCAACCGTAACGACTGGGGGCAGCGGTGGGACTGGAACGGTTACAAATGTTAGTTCAACAGATACCTTCGTTACAATCACAAATCCTAGTACAACTCCGGTCATAGTTATCGGAGATTCTTCCGCAACTTCTACAGGTGTTCTCACATCTACAGATTGGTCTATTTTCAATGCGAAAGGAGATGGAACAGTAACCTCCGTTACTTCTACCGATTCCTACGTGTCTGTAGCCACCGATTCAACTACCCCTGTCATCACTATAGGTTCAGCCTCAACAAGCCTCACAGGAGTGCTTACAAATACAGATTGGAATACTTTCAACAACAAGGGTTCAGGTGATGGAACAGTAACCTCCGTTACTTCTACTGATTCCTACGTCTCTGTAGCCACCGATTCAACTACCCCTGTCATCACTATAGGTTCAGCCTCAACAAGCCTCACAGGAGTGCTTACAAATACAGATTGGAATACTTTCAACAACAAGACCTCGAATACTGGTACGGTTACAAATGTTCAAGGTGCTTTACCAATTGTTTCAAGCGGTGGAACTTCACCCTCAATTTCAATAAATAAAAGTGCTACCGCTAGTGATGGATATTTATCGGCTGGAGACTGGAATATTTTCAATAATAAACAAGCGACTTTATCGCTTTCAACTACAGGTACATCAGGAGCATCGACCTTAGTTGGTTCAACTTTGAACATCCCTCAATATAGTGGTGCTGTAACTTTCCCGCTTGAAGCGGATAGCGGTTCTTTATCAACACCAAGTTATTCGTTTAGCGGTGATACCAATACAGGTATGTATTCATCATCTGCTAACACTGTAAATATAGTAACAGGAGGGTCAATAAGAGCAACCATCAATTCAAACGGATTAAGTTTAGGTGATAATACAAATGTAGGAAAAGTATCATCATTAGGTACAAACAATTTACAATTAGAAACCAATAATGGCTCCGATTCGGGCACGATTGTAATTGAAGATGGCGTAAACGGACAAATCTCTTTATCACCAAACGGTTCGGGAAAGGTGAAGTTAGACGGTGTTGAAATTGATAACAGTCTAATAGCAACTAATTTTATTCTGAAAGCAACTTCGGCTACTGCTGCCGGATGGGTTGCGGAGAGTGGCGGTGGCGGTGGATTTACGGGTTCTTTAGCGGACACTGAAGTAGCATTCGGTGATACTACCGCTGATAGTATTCAAGGCTCAT
>TARA_R110000823_G_scaffold222916_2_pt1 | contig 11823 bp, 4 predicted proteins | sample TARA_R110000823 | Tara Oceans TARA_R110000823 (sample SAMEA4397722) | marine metagenome | biome: Polar Biome; feature: [DCM] deep chlorophyll maximum layer (ENVO:01000326); material: water (ENVO:00002006), including particulate matter (ENVO:01000060) such as... | depth 20 m | reverse complement strand
ACTTAAACTCATACCGTTTCCTTCATAGATCTTTTCCCCGTTATGGTTGGCAACTTTCCAAGTTCCTGATCCTTGCGTCGTCCACCCCTCGGGAATTGTATTGACCGCTTCATTTTCAAAATCGATGATTCTACTTCCATTTAGATCGGGACTCTTGGCTTTTCGCAAGGAAGAGGAAGCATAAAAAACCTTTGAATTACCTGTGCCCAATACAAGATATCCTATTACTCCAAAAGGTCCTGCGGTAGCATTGGCATACGATACGATCTGCTTATTATTTAAATACCCGGTAATACTTTTTCCATATTTTATAATTTTCATTGTATTCCATTGACCTGCCTTTGGGGTTGTCTCAGTTATTGCCGGTATTTCTGCAAGTGTAGTTTGTTTGTTTAAAATGTCCACTTCCACCAATTTCCAAATAGCATCAGTATCTTCATATTGAAGACGGTACGACCCAAAACGAAACACGTTGATTATGTCCGAAGGGTCCTCGATTTTAAAGGTCGTGTTAAATTCCACATTGGGATCTGCTAGACTACCGTGACGAATGCAGGTTCCTGTTTGATGTTGGAACGGATCGAACGAATACATTTGGTCGCCCTCTTCAATTACAATAGGCCACAATGAACCCTGCCCCCAACCATAGGGTTGATAGCCCAATCTTTCCTGATCGAAATTATTGACATATAGGCAATCGGGATCATTTGAAGCACATTCGTTTATTGGTGTTTGTTCGTCTTCAACAAGAACTTCATTGGAATCAACGCTGGATGTTATATCATCAAAATAGATAGCACTCGAAGTTCCTTCATTTTCGATTCCGATAGATCCCGCCCTTACATGGGAAACACTACCCGTAACTTTTGGGGTGCCGTTTTTACTGAGTGTAATCGAATTTCCTTCGGCTTCTACCGTTATATTGTACCATTGATTACTTTGAAGATTGTCCACCCCGCTTTGAATTACATTGATAACTTCAATATCATCCAACTCCTGTGATGGTTCTGTATTGTGTAATTGAGTATTATCAGGAACAACTAAAGAACTGGGATTAAGTCTTTTTTCCCTGATTGTCCACTTTTTATCGGAAAAGTCATATCCAGCTTGAACTGATGTAAACAAATCCTCATAACGCAAATCAAACCAAACAGAACCTACTGTGGGCACAGTAGCAGGAAGTTTCATTGAAATAGTCATTATTGGATTCGCAGAATTTGACAATTCAAAAATTGTAACGTCCCTACTACCACTCCCCGCAGAGTGAAGAATTTTGTCGCCGTTGTCGTTTGCCACAAACCAGTCACCGCTCATCTCAATCCATTGATTTGCAATTTTACCGACCGTATTATTTTCAAAATCATCACTAAAACCTTCCGAAATATCCGTAAAAATGGAAGGTTGCCCATTTCCTAATACCTTACCCACATTCTGAAAATCTACGATATCCTTATAAGTATCTTGTAAGCCACTTCTAGCTTTTATTGTATCAATCTTAACTGTTTCTCCTGAAGGCACATACGTATGGCTCCAATAACATGGGGTTGATTTAGATCTAACTAGATTGGATACGTTTAAATTTTCCTCAACGTTATCCAGTGCAGTATAATATGCGGATTGATCATCAAGGTACATTGCTTCGTTTGTACCATGAGGGCCTGCATCAACATCAGCTATTTTAATATCGTGAAAATAATTCTGAAGTACTTCACTACCGGGATTTGCACTTTTGGTATGGATAACACCTACATCAAAATGTCTCAAACCTGTATATGAAATATCATTCCTTCTGGCTTTTAGCAACCGGGAAGTGGATTTTAGAGTAGCAGAACTCCCCCAGCCCATGTTAATGCCTAAATTACCAGTTCCTACTATTTTATTATAATCAATGAAGAGACCATTTACGTATGTGGCAAAAATCGCGGCAGAGCCAGTATAATCCGACCCTATGTTTAAAAAGTAGTTATTTGCTATGTGCTGGTTCCAAATGGCACTTCCGAGCGGCGATATGGCCGTTCCAGGGTCGATTACTATGCCTGAACTCGCCAACTCGGTAAACACATTTCCGACAATATGATTGTCATGTGTGCCTTTCAATGAATTTATTGCGTTACCCCCAGAAAATTTGAAGATGTTTCTTTCAAAAGTAATATGGTGGGAATAGCTCATTTCGACCATAGCCTGATCAACGATTTCCCTAAATACATTGCCGTTAGCTACATCTCTATGTAAACCCGCTTGACGAGAGAGAAATCCCTTATTAGGGGCTGTCCAATTATCATGCGCAAAGGTCAGGCCATAAAATTTTATATGGTCTGTTGAATCAAGTACCATCAGTTTTTCAACCTTTGGAGCGATTACATTTAAGTTTGCAATAGTCTCTCCTGCCCTAGGATAATAATACAAGGTGTCATTAGCTGTATTATGATACCATTCCCCTGGTTGATCAATAAATTCATAGGCATTCTCAAAAAAATAACCCGATTTAGTAAACTTATGAAAAGTCAAAGAATTGAAGAAAGTTTGTAAAGGCTCTTGAATAGTAAGGCTTGCCGTATCATTAGAGACCGAATAGCTATCAATTAACAATCTGTAATTTAACCATTGCCTCAACATAGACAATTCCACATATTGCAAATTATTCCAATTGCTAATATCAGAGGCATTTACCTGCATTGGCTCCGCTCCTTTAACTAAGCTGTAATACTCATCGGTTGATGGCGCAAGGAAGTTTAAATTACTGTTGGGATCCCTTGCCCTTACCGCCTTTTTTCCATTTACATACAATTGCCTAAAATTAGAGGCCGAGTCCAATTTAGAAGTGTAAAGGTTAATAGTGTTTCCGCCATTTGGATTATCGGTAATTTGGGTCCATCCCGGAATTTGTCTTCCGCCACTGATAATTGGAACCTCCCCCGATTTATTTCGAAAAATCACATAATGACCATTTGTACCTGAATGACTGGGGCCAAACACAAGTGTACTGTCTAAATAATAAATTCCTCCTTCAAGATGAACAATAATATCATTGGACATATTGGCTGTATTCTGACTCACCTTAGTCATTACGGCATCTATGGAACATGGGGAGCCTTGACCACAACCCATACCCGTACCCGACGGGGAAGCGTAATAATTTGTTTGTGCCCCTATGATACGGGGCACTATCAAGAACCAAATTATTGGAACAATTTTCTTCATAACCTAAAGTATTTTGGTCAACGGTTAATATCCCGGTCTTTGTTCTATATTCGGGTTAAAGGAAACTTCATCTTGCGGGTACGGGAAATAGTAGTTTTTTTCCTCCGGCAATCTTAATTTGCTGAATCGGCTTACCCCAGAAAAATCATCCAAAGATTTTTGTACCTCCTCGATCAAACTATGCGATCTTTTAAGATCAAACCACCTTGAAGACTCCGCATACAACTCTCGTGCGCGTTCATCGAGTATATATTGTCTAAATCCTTCTTGCAACATACCTTCAGGAGCTGCCTCAGCTTTGGATCTTAGTCTTACTTCGTTCAAATATTGATAGGCCATAGCTGTAGGGCCATTTATTTCATTTTCCGTTTCCGACATCATCAATAGCACATCTGCCCACCGGATAATCGGGTTGTTCAATCCGGAATCGTTTTGAGAACTTTTATTATCCTGTATTTCCTGTTCAATAAATTTGGCCACCAAACGTTGACGAATTCGCCCTTCGTTTTCATCTCCAGGAGGAAAGTCCTTGGATAATGGATTTGTATATGTACTATAAAGCCCTAAAAAAACTGGTGTGCCATCAATTATTCTATAGGGTCTGATAGCAAGATAACGTTCATCGGCATCATCCAATGATCCATCGGCCTTCAAGTAGCTAAAAATCAATTTCGGAGTTATCCTGAGTCGTTGTTGATTGGCAATGATATGTAAGATAGATCCCCTTCCGGCCGCAGCATTACCATAGCCTTTTTCAAACTGAATCGAAAAAACATCTTCTTTACCATTTTCGTTTGAGGTGGCAAAAGCATCCAAATAGTTATTTTGCAGGCCAAAGCCGTAGGTACCGGCGTTCGAAATTAAATCATTGAGCAACGCATGTGCCTCGGCCCACTTGTCCGTCTGATTTAAAGGAAATCCCGCCATATTCATATAGGTCTTTGCCAATAGGGCCTGTGCGGCTCCACGATCAACACGACCAGTCGCTTCTGCTGATCCCCTGACGATGGGTGGGCAGTTGGCCATGGCAAACTCCAGATCCTTTATAATATTTTCATAGATTTCCGCTTCAGTGCTTACGGGTTTAAAAACATCATCAATCGTTTCGGTCTCAAGGAGCACCAAGGGAATATCCCCGAACATCCTGACTAAATCAAGATAGATATAGGCCCTTAAGAATCTTGCCTCCCCGACTATCTGATTTTTTTCTTCTTCACTGATCAAATCGGAATCCATTTTCTGTACATTGCCTATAGTAAAATTGGCCTTGTTAATGGTATTGTACCCAGTTTGCCATATATGGGCTAAAAAAGGACTGTTACTCGTATAGGCATAATCCACCATAGCGTGAAAATTAGCATTACCCGGATCGGCAGTACCGTAATCAGCTACATAAAAAGTGGCATGCTGAACCCCCTCATTCCATTGAAAACCAGTAGTTTGAGTTGCGGCATATGTGGCGAACAATGCAGATTTAGCATCTTCGATATTTTTAAAAAAGTTTTCCGGTATGATAAATGATTTGGGATTTTCGTCCAGAAAATCCTTGTTACAAGATATAAGTGTTCCAATGCCAACTACTACATAAAATATAATTAGTGCTTTTTTCATGATTTCAAATGTTTAAAAGATTACGTTTAGCCCGATAGTGTACGCTTTGGATTGAGGATACCCAAAGTAATCATGCCCAATACTCAGGCTTCCGTTGCCCATTGAATTTGTTTCGGGGTCGAACCCTGAATAATCTGTAATTGTCAATAAATTAGTGCCTCTCAAATACATTTCCAAGTTGCTGACACCGAGAGTGGAAAAAATATCTTTTGGGAAAGAATAACTTATTTGGACATTTTTTAACCTGAGGTACGAACCATCCTCAACATAGGAATCATTGGTTTCGTCAGGTTTTTTGGCCAACCCCAATATTGACACTTCTCCATCAGGATTCCCCTGATTCACTATTGCACCAGTAATTGCGTCCACCACCGTTGGTGCCCAGGCATCCAAAACATCGGTAAGTGAATTTTGTTGGAACCCACCTTGGGTAACGAGTGCTTTGGTCAAATTCATAATATCGTTTCCATAAGAACCTTGGAACATAAATGAAAGACTGAAATTCTTATAGGAAGCCGTATTGGTCATGGCTCCGTGAAAATCTGGAATTGCATTTCCGATAACGGTTCTATCATAGGTGGTGTCGACTATCCCGTCGGGCACGCCCTCGGGTCCACTTATATCCTTATACATATATGAACCGTATGAACTTGAACCATTGATGGTGTATGGCAGATCTTCATCCGTTTTTGCAATGCCGTTTCTTAAAAACCCGTAAAAAAGGCCAATTGGTTCCCCAACCCTGAGTATTTGGGTCTCCCGTATATGCGTAGTGTTCAATCCTGCAAAATATTCTTCATCGCCTCCCATATCCAGAATTTTGTTCTTGGGAAACGAAATATTAAAGGAGGTGTTCCATGAAAAGTTTTCGTTGGAAACATTAATGGTGTTCAAGGTTAGTTCAAGGCCTTTGTTCTCCAAAGATCCCAAATTGGATAGTATGGTGGAATACCCTGAACTTGTAGGGATTCTCTTGGCGATAAGCAATTGATCGGTCTTATCTTTGTACAATTCGATGCTCCCTGAAATTTTACCGTTCCATACACCGATATCAAGTCCGATATTAGTTTGTTTTTTACGCTCCCATTGAAGGTCTTTATTGGCAATACTATTCGGTGAAAAACCAACTACGGTCGAGCCCCCTATAATGGCGAGATCGCTCGACAAAGGGCTTAAGGATCCGTACAAGTCGATATTTTGATTTCCAACCTCGCCATAGCTGACCCGAAATTTTAACTGATTCAACCAATCTGCGGATTGCAGGAATTTTTCATTTTGGGCGTTCCAAGAAAATGCGGCAGAAGGGAACAGTGCCCATTTGTTGTTGGCCCCAAAGCGTGAAGAGCCGTCATACCGACCTGATAGCGTGACCAAATATCTTTGGTCGTAATTGTAGTTTACCCGCAACAGATAAGATTCGATCGACGAATTAAGCAAGGAATTTTTTGGTGGGTCTATACTGGAGGCCGATGACAGATCATTTTCGCGAAGGTTATCATTGTTAAAACCGGAGGCAGCGTTCAACAGACTGCTCAGCTCTGTTTCACGTGTTTCATGTACTGCGGTAAGATTCATGCTGTTTTTACCAAAATCATTGTGGTAATTGAGCATGTTCGTAAAAGTGATCGTTCTGTTATTTCCGTACCCTAACCTTGCGACTCCTTCGTTTAATTGGCCAATATAGCTGCCTACCTTTGGAGCGTAGAAATTATCTTGGTTCTGTGATAGACTATACCCCACAGTACTCTTGGCAAACAAATTGTCGGTAAAATCAAACTGTGCGAATACGCTACCGAACAATCGCAACCTTTTGGCCTTATTGGTTATTATCTGCGTCAAGGCAAGAGGGTTGGTTATTTCATGTTCCAAACTAAATTCTCCATCATCATCGATAACCGGCGTGACCGGGCGATATCTCAAGGCAGCATTGATGATACTACCCACGCCGGAGATTTGTTGTTCCCCTTCCGTTCTGATATAGTTCGATTCGGTCCTGGTCAGGTTTGCGGTCTCTCCCAAAGTAAATTTCCCCAATTTTTTGGAAAGGTTCACCCGCAAGGAAAGCCGTTCGAAATCCGATCCACCAATGACCCCCTCCAAATCTGTATGCCCTAAGGAAAAAAAATACTTTAAAGATGGGTCACCGCCTTCCAAGCTCAGCTGGTTCTGTTTCATGACCCCGGTCTTGTAAATTTGATCTTGCCAGTTGTTTGAGGGCAAAGTGTCCATTTCTTGTTGGGTATAGTGAAATCGCTCATTGGCCTCAACGTCTTCCACTGTACCGAGCCATGTATACACATCACTGAGCTCAGAACCATCGCCAAGGGTCAAAACATCGTGATACGTATAGCCAAAGTCATTGAAAACACCTTGATTGCTCGCTTCCATATATTGTTTTCCATTAAGAACATCCAGTCTTTTAGCGACTTTGTTGAATGTGGTCGAAGTATTGAACGATATTCTACTCTGTCCATCGTTCCTTCCTGATTTTGTAGTAATAAGAACGACACCGTTTGAGCCACTAGCACCGTAGATGGCAGTCGATGAAGCATCTTTTAAGATTTCGATATTAGCAATATCGTTAGGGTTTAACATCGATAGGGGGCTGACTGATGGGCCATATCCTGCAATAGAGCCTTCATTTGAACTTTCGATGGGAACTCCATCGATAACATAGAGCGGTTCCGTACCCGCTGAAATGGAAGAGTTCCCCCTAATTCTAATACTGATCCCCCCTCCAGGTTGGTTCGAATCGGTGGTAACCAGCACCCCGGCCGCCATACCTTGGAGGCGTTGATCTATATTGGGGGAGACCGAATTTTCCAATTGTTCTGTATCAATTGAGGAAACGGCACCTGTTAAATCGGTTTTCTTCTGAGTTCCATAACCTACAACCACCACCTCATCAAGCCCAGCAGCACTTTCCTCTAAAGTAACGCTTAGGTTGGATTGTCCATTTACAGGAATTTCCTTGCTTGCAAAACCTATATAGGAAACGACTAAGATAACATTTGAATTGGAAACCTCAATGGAAAAATTCCCATCAAAATCCGCAGTTACCCCATTCGTGGTTCCCTTTTCCACCACATTGGCACCGGGCAACGGATTACCATCTTGATCCTTTATAGTTCCATTAATGATAAATTGAATGACAGGATGGGGCATTTCCACCTTTAGTGGATCGGGGATAGGGACTCCCCTTCTGCGGACCAAATAAATCCGCCGGTCATTTAGGTTAAAAGTGGTCTGGGTATTTCCAAAAACTTGGTTTAGAATATCATCTATCCTTTCGTTATCCGCATTAACGGAAACAGTCCGCGTCAAATCTACATCCTCAATTTTGTATACAAATTGAAACTCTGTAGAACTCTCTATCTCATCAATAAGCTGTCCTACAGGGATATTGTGCAGGTTCAAAGAAATTTTGGTACGCTGTGCATAGCTGTCATTGGCCTTTAGCGAAAAAAAGGTGAGCAATAATAACAGTATACTCAGTTTCATTTTCAGGTCAAATTTAAATACAGGTCTTCGCCTTCTTGTTATATTAAGAAGTTTTTTCATACTTTTAATGTGTTTTAAGGTGGTTAATTTTTACGTTGATCACTTTTCCTAAATCGGGAAATGTTCGAGCATTTTCCGATTTTTCTTTTTTTTGGTCCAAGTGATGGTTGGATCTAGTGCATTCAGTTCATAGGCTTTGTTTTTAATTTAATTATTGGATCGTTATATCTCCTAGGCCATTTATGGTATATTCTACTCCATAATTGGCCTTAAGTTCTTGCAACACCTTCTCCAAAGAGGCCTCCCCAAAATTGGCGTTAAATTTCTTGGCCCCTAATGCCGTATTATTGTTCACAATGGCAACATTGTAATGTCTCTCCAATTTTTTTATAATATTGCTGAAGGACATGTTGCGAAAGATCAACTCCCCTTTCATCCAGGAGGTGTACAGGCTTGTTATCACCGAATCTTTACTGATCTCATTGCTTTTCTTGCTAAAGCTTCCTTTATATCCGGGTCTTAACAACACCTCCCTGCTTGGGTCGTAATCAACATTGGCTTTATATAAACTAACGGCGCCTTCTACTAGGACCACTTCAGAATTATCATCTTCCGGATAAGAGGACACATTAAATTTTGTTCCCAAAACCCTCACGTTCATTTTTTCGGTATTTACAATAAACGGACGTAAGGAATCCTTGGCAACCTCCAAAAAAGCTTCCCCGGTAATGTAGACGTTTCTGTCCTGGCCCCTTAAAAATTTAACCGGATATTTTAAGGAGGACCCTGCATTTAAGTAAGCTTTGGTACCATCGGACAGACTTAGTTCAAATCTTTTTCCAAAGGGGACCTTTAGGGTATTGTACACCAATTCATCTCCAACTTCGGCATCGGAATACACTATTTCATTGCCCTTTTGTTGCCCAAGAACAGCGCCCTTGCTGTTCGTTAAGGTTACCGAACTATTTTCTTCGATTATTTTGACACTTCCATCTTCCATTTCCAGGGTAATGGCATTTTGTGGAAGCGGGCCTTTTTGTAAATGTCCGCTATTTTGAAAGTAAACATACCCTACCACCAATAAACCTATTATTACGGCGGCAGAGGAAGCTACAGTTTTCCAGTTGAAATACTTTGGCGCCACCTTGGTGGTCCTTCTGGACACGATCTTCCAAATGGTGTCCTTAACCTTAGCGTTATCGGCCGGGTTTTTAAAATGGGTAAGCTTGCTCCCGGAATCGGGTTCTTCCTTAAATTGCTTCAGAAGTTGTTTTTCCTTATCGGAAATAGACCCATCAAGGTATTTGTCCAACAGTTCCCTAAATTCTTGTTCCTGCATAGTTATGCTTCTCTATACTTATGAACCGAAAAGGACCTACAACGCACAAGATATTTTTAATTTTAACATATTATTAACATTTAGAGAGAATATATAAAATGCTCCAAATACGCTTTACATGGCTATGGGACAGTGGTAATTTGAACGGGTTAGGGGAAAATAAAATAGAGAAACGAAATAATTTGAAGTGCGGCCAAATGCCTTCTTATGACCTTTAGGGCCAGGGTAACCTGATTTTCTACAGACCTTTTGGATATTCCCAATTGCAAGGCTATTTCCTGATTGGGTACATCCTCTATCCGGCTTAATGTGAAAATTTGTTGGCACCTGGGGGACAATTCCTCTAAAGATTGCTCAATTACCTTTTGGGTCGCTTCCAAATTATGCTGATTTTCAACCTCGGCATTGGACAGTTTTAAAGTATCGATTACCTTAAGTTGGGAAGGATTAAATTTATTGTCCCTTAAATATTTATAGCATCCATAACTTACGGCGCGAAAAATATAGGCCTCAAAATGGGATACTTCCAACTTCTCCCTTTGGTTCCATAGATTTATCCATATCTCCTGCACGACGTCCTGGGCCACATCCCTGTTCCGCAGAATGGAATTGGCCTTACAGAACATATCTTCCCAATACTGGTCGAACAGCGTCTTGAACGCTTTTTGATTACCGCTTTTGAAGTGGGTAAGAAGCAATTCGTTTGTATGAAAAATTTTTGGAGACACAGTTGTCAATACATCAATTATACACTATCAAAGATGTTAAATGTATAAAAAAAAGTATTTAAATATTCAAATATTAATAATTAATTCATGGTTAGAAGTAGGATTTACCTAATCACCTGTTTTCTAAGCAGCTAAATACGAGTAACTTACGAAACCATAATTAAATATGACAAAATAGGTTCCAAATGTACTTACCTATTACCAACCACTTGGCAAGGGTATTTGCGATTCGGCACTGGCCTTTCGCAGAGCTATGGATCGAGCACATCATAGTACAATCTATTTAACGTGAGTTCGATATAGGGATTACCCAATTCACAGTGAACGTCATACGGAACAAACTTATATCACGGATATTCGCCGTAATCAATTGGGACACACCATACGTTGACCTATGGAAATATGCCTCTTAAAAATTATTTTCCCCTCAATATCGCCCCCCACAAAAAGGATGGGGTGTATTGAGGGGGAAATAATCGACCAATTAAAAAAATAATGAAATTTTATTTGGAAAGTCCATTGAATACTTACCCAAAAACTTTGCCCATGGATTTTAATTCGATTTTATAGCGGAAAGACAAGCGTCACATAAAATCGAATTAGGGCGCACCTACACTTGTCTGTGGCTCAATAGATATACCTGCCCAAATATTCTCTTTTTAACCTTTCCAATTTAATGGCCTCCAATTCAACTTTAAGGTAGGGTTTGCCAAAGGTTGGTTCCACAAGTGCAATTTTACGCAATACTTCCCTGAAAACGAATGGGTTAAATCGGACAGGTTGGTCTAAAATATTTAAGTATGCTACTAATTTTCGCCTACGTTTTAATTTCACTTTGTCGTTACTGTTTATATGGCAAAACAACACTCGAGCTATGACTATTGGGGAACAAAATTGCGCTCGCCCTCCCCCATTTACCGAGCAAAATCTTTGCGTTTCTAATTATTTTTTACTCCTAGAGCAAAATCCCAAAAATTTTCCGCCTTCATAAATATAGACAAAACTTTAATTTATAGACAAGTCCCGCATCGCTCCATAAGTTTTGTCGCCAAATCGTTTTTCTTTTTCCGTCCGAGTAAAAGCTGACGTAGTGCCTGCTTTTTATTGCGGCCAAGTAAGCAGGCTTTGGGAGCCCCTCCGAATCAAGCTAAAATCCATTTACGTTCGATTATTTTAGCACGAAATTAAGGATTTGGGACAATAATTTTGAAAAACTCAGGATTTTATCAAATCAAAAGGCCAAATAACGGAAAATGTTGGTCATTATGTCATAAATTGCACAGCTTAATTGAATAAGAGTTGAGTAGCATATTTAAATTTAGGATTGAGCTGGAGGGTAGTCACCCTACCATATCACGTGAATTTTTGATTCCATCGTATTTCACCTTTTATAAGCTTCATCATACCGTTCAAATCGTTATGGGATGGGAGAATTATCACCTA
>TARA_R110000823_G_scaffold96575_5_pt1 | contig 11841 bp, 5 predicted proteins | sample TARA_R110000823 | Tara Oceans TARA_R110000823 (sample SAMEA4397722) | marine metagenome | biome: Polar Biome; feature: [DCM] deep chlorophyll maximum layer (ENVO:01000326); material: water (ENVO:00002006), including particulate matter (ENVO:01000060) such as... | depth 20 m | reverse complement strand
TAGATTATCCGTAGCCTTATACATAGAAGCTGATTTAGAATTTTTCGCATTAATTCCTACGATCTTCGCAAGTTTAGATATTTCTCTATCTGCTCTTACATCTTGGAAGCTACCACCATCAATTCCCACTATGTTATTTAAAGTTTTAGGTTTTAAAATATTAAATCTACTAAAACCAGCTGTACTAGTTGTTCCACCAGGCCCATCATCTACAACGTCAAGAGTATGCTTTGTTGCTAATACCTGTGAATGGTCATTAAATATTATATCTAACTCATTATCTATATCAATATTGTCTTTTCCTATTAACTCAGCTAATTTAACCATTGTGTTAGCGTTAGGATTGACATGCTCTCCTTTCCCAGTTAGCTTTTTAATTACCATTTGTACAAACGTTAGACCACCTTTTGCTTTTAACTTTCCTTTATTTTTTTCATATTCTAAAGCTTTTTTAAATAATGGGTGATCTTTAGACATTATTTGAGAACCTGTTAGTACTTCTATACCATCTAATCTAGTTAAAGCTCTAAGACCACCAATTGCGTTAGTTTGAAGTTGTAATAAGTTTATTGCGGCTAATTCAGATATTTCTTTATTTCTAGCTGCATTAATAATTGTTTTAGAAATATGTTTTGCTAATGCGATATTAGCTACGTTAGCGGCCTCAATCCTTGGTTGTAGTTTTGCTAATTGTTCTAATTTCTTTTCCCTTGGTATATTTTGATCTAATATATCTTGAATATCACTGAATAATGAAAACTTCTTATTCATTAATTCAATATCTTCTAATTTTAAACCTTTTGGTAGTTTTACATTTTTTAAATTATTAACTATAGTTTTTAAGCTCTCTAATTCTTTATGCCACTTTCCAGAAACAAAGTCTCCATTTTTATCTCTTTGGAATCTGTAGTCTTTACCATGTTTCTTAATTAGCTTCTTACGCTCTTCCTTTGTATAATTTTTCCATTCAGGTTTTACTTTTCTTTTAGCGGGATCTAGCATTCTATTATAAAAACCAAATATATCATAACCCATAAGTTTCATGATTTCAGGTCCTAATTTTTTAGATATTACAATATTTGCTTCATATAAATCTTTTAATTCCCAGTCAGCGTTTCTTAAAGTACCTTGGTCTTTTAATTTCTTTTTAATTGATTCAGATATAAATTTTGATTTAAATATACCTTGTTTAAATAATGTAGCCTTACCTTGTTCAAGAACTCCAGAATTGCTAATTTCTAAAGCTTTTGAAATAGCTAAAGCTGAAATATTTTCATTATCACTTAAAAGTAAAAAGTCAAAAGTTTTAGAATCAATAACGTTATCAACACCATGCTCTTTTATTAATTCAGTTAATAATTCTACTTGTTCTATTAACGTTTTTCGATCTTTTCGTGAAAAAGATTTTACTGAATTTTTAATATTAACAGAGCCAGCATCAGGATCTCTATCTAATACAACACCTAATTCTGCTCTCCAATTTTCATTTACAATAATATCCTGAAGATTAGCTATTGATTTTATTTTTTCAAGAACATCTGGGTCTTTAGTTACTTCCATAGCGTAGTCTTTAGCTATCTCTATCGTAAGTAATTCTGCGAGCTTGTCCTTTCTAGTACCAAGCATTCTTTTATCTTTAGCGGGTTCATAGCCTAAAATTTCTTTAGCATTAGTACCTCTAAAAAAAGCTAATAACTCTTTGGCTGTAGGATCTGGTAATCTAATTGGTAAATTAAAGCCACTATAGTATTTATCGAATGTCATAGGGACGGGACCACGAGGATACTGTAAATCTTTTATTAATTCAACCTCTGTTAATCTTACTTGTGTAGCTAAGATTTTCTTACCATTAGGAAATCTTTTGCCACCAACCATTTTTTCCATGTCTCTAAGTGCTCCGTCTGGAATAAACTTTAATAATGATGGTAACTCATTTTTTATAAATTCATTATAAGCTAACTCTGTTCCAAGTTTCTTTTGTATTTTAGTCTTTAATTTATTTTTTATAGTTTCAAAAAGCTCTTTTTTAAATAATTTAGCTTTATCTTGTTTTGTACTTAGTTCTGGTAATTTAGTACCAAAAGCTAACTTTAAAGCATCTACAATTTCTGTCTTTAATTGATCAGTTTTTAATAAATTACTAAGAGTTTCTTGTTCATTTTCTAATTGTGTGGGTGTTTTTTCTTTAGCTATGTGTAACTCTTCTGGGTTTAAATCTCCACTTTCTATTTTATCATAAACAGTTCTACCTGATTCATCGGCTGTATCACCACTTACATCTTGTGTTGGGCCAAACTTGCCTTCTTCAAACATTTTTTTTACCGAACCTATCCTATCTTTAGTCCAAGCAAAGAATATGTGCTCAACAAATGCTTTTGGACCCACTGGTTTACCGTCTTTTTTTCTTATAGTTTCAGGGTTAAAACTTGTCCCACCCTCTGGCTTCCAAATACGACTTACTATTTTGTCTCTAGTTTTATTAGCTAGATCTTCATTATAATTAGCATCTCTGAGTATCACCCTCCAAATAAAACCATCATCACTATAAAGCTCCTTTCCTATTATTTTACTACCTTCTGGGCCATGTATCCATCTCTTAAATTGTTTATTTGTTTTTAGATTACCAGGTATAAGATCTCTAATAGCTCCCATAGGATTATTAGACAACTTTTGTCTTATTTTTGTTTCTTTAGCGGTTTCTTTTTTTGTTTCTGCATATTTAGCTTTAGCTGTTTGCGCAAATTTACTTTCTTTTACCTTTGTTATATCTATTGTTCCATCTTTGATTTTTTTAGCTAAAGTAGTAATAAAGCTAACAGCATCATTTGCACCTTCTATTTTAAGTTTAGTTTTTCCTTTCGTACGATTAAAAACTGTGTTACTAAATATCTTACCTAATAGTGATGGTAGTTTTTTATTATTTATACTTGTTAGATTTATATCTCCTTCAGTAACTAATTCCATAAAATTAGCAAGAACCTCTTCTGCATTTTCAACAATATTTCCATCTGCATCATATTTAACTATACCTTGAGTTCTAGTTTTAAGCTTAATCCAAGATCCTAAATCATTATTTAATAAATGATGCTCGATTGAATTTGCTATATCTTGATACACTGGTGCGTTTGAATCTAAATCCCCAAATATCTTTCTTAGCTTTTGATGACCCATCTCGTGTGTTCTAGTGCTCAATCTATTATCTAAAGCCATGTTCTCAACAACTTGGAACGTTATACTAGATCCATCTGGAAGAGCAATGTCTGATCCATGATTTCCATTTTTTATTCCATCAATTGCCTTCTCTTTTTCTTTTGGAGGAAGTACCGTGTCATCAATAGCGTTTATAGCGGCAATAGCATTTTCTTTAGTATCGTAACTTTGAAAATTTTCTAATAAACCACCCTCTCTAGATGCGTTTAGATCAGCTTGTATTTCTTGAATATTATATTCTAATCTAGCCTCATCATTTATTTGCTCCTGAGTAGGGTTTTTAATTTTCTTACCTTTACTAAATAATTGATTACCACTTTCTAATCTTATCCTAGCATCACTAAATAACTTTTCTTTTCTACTAATATCAGCTTCTTTAGTGCTATTTGTAAAACCAAGGAATTTATCACCAAAAGCTGGATTGTTTTTTAATTCCGTTAATAGAGCCTGATTCATTGCAAAATCTTCTTCTATACGTTTTAGAGCGTCATTCTTTTCTTTTTTACTTTTATATTCAGTGTTTGTTATTTCGTAGTATTCATTTTTTAATTGACCCTCTTTTTTTAATAAATCAAAAAATGTATCCGTGAATTCCTCACTCATATTATCTATCTTATCAAACTCTTGCTGTAACATGTTTTCATTAATAGATGCTAATTTTTCTATTTCTCTAGTTATATTATCTTTACCTTTTTCAGTTAACGTCTCATCTTGTAATTTCAATACTAGACTATCTATTTCTTTTAAGTTAGACCTAAATTCTTCTATAGCAGCTTCATTAGCAAAACTAGCGGCAACTCTACCTTTCATGAAACCACCACTAATACCAAAAGCACCAAAACTCACACTGAACATACCTGCAGAAAACATAGCATGATCTAAGTGAGCATTCCAAGGCTCACCTTCTATACCGTTTTGAATTATAGTAGTAAGACCCTCCCCTCCTATTTCTAGCATTGGTTGAAAAAGTAAAAGATCTCCACCTTCTTTCATTAACTGATTTCTAAAACCTGCCATACCAGTCGCGAGATAACCTTTACGAGCTCCAGAAAAAGCTCTAAAGGCTTTACTTATACCAAATTTTTGGATCCAAAAGTCAACACCTTCAGCTGCTGCATATCCAGTACTAGCTATAACTTTCTTAAATGCAGTGTGTTCTACCATTGGATTTTCTATTTCCTCAGCTACCATTCTACTCCAATTGTCACTAAAACTAGGCAATATAATACCTCCAACCATTCCAAGTCCACCGCCAAATACTGCCATTGCCATTTGAGGTCCTTGAGTAGCTATTTCTTGTAAAGCAAATTTACCAAAGTTACTAGGGCTGTCAAACGCATTGGCAAATTTTACATCTTCTTGAAAATCTCCCCATAAATCATTTTTGACTTTGTCATATTCATATTTTCTCTCGTCAATGTACTGGCTGAATGCCGAATTGTCTTGTCCAACTATAGCAGTACCTAGCTTCACTATAGCGTGTGGAACACCTACAACTATTTTTTCCATTCCTTGATTCCAAGTAAACATGAACTTATCTACGTTACTATAATTCCTTTGTATTAATTCATTTTTCAACGCGCCATCAGGAAGATCCATAATGTTTGCTAATTCCTCATCATAAAATTTTTCTAAATCATCTTGTAAAGATGTTAACGAGGCGTTAGCTATATTATAGTTATCCCACAGTTCTCTATCAATTATTTTACCATTTTCTAGCTTTATGTAATCTTCTATTCCATCTCCATCCGGGTCTAATACAAGATTTTGTTTGTCTATTATAGCGTTAGCAATATTAAGTTTTTCATTTTGACCGTCTTGAAGTTCATTTAATAACGCACTAATATTATTTTGTTGTGTTTGAAATTGATTATCATAATCAGCTAATTCACTGTTCATCACATCAGCACTATCATTAGCTTTTTTACTATAGTCTTCCCACATTTTTAATCCTTGGTCATAGGTTATACTACCGTTTGTGATTTTAGACTGTATATCATCAAGGTATTTCTTTTGATCATCTTCGCTAGGTAAAAGATCTGTATATTTATTCACTATTTTTTGAGCACCTATATTGTAATCATCTTGTGTCATAGTTTCTAAACTCCCTATATCAACGCCATTTATAACAATATGATTTTCATTATATATATTATCTACTGCTGATTTAAATTCTGGCTCTAATAATACACCAATTTCTTTATAAATATCTTCGCTGCCCCTAATTTCTATATCACCAAGTCCTGTATTAGAATTTGGATCATTAATAGTTGCTGCAAGCTCATTTACTAATTTTACACCTGTTATAACCTCCTTTTCCTTGTATGCTCTTTGTAACTGCAGTTCTATATATTCTTTCATCTCCTTATTCTCCGCTATCATTGCCCCTATTTTAAACTCATCCATTTCACCTACATCAATACCTAATTTTTCTTGAGCCTCTTCTGACAAGTCTCCAAAAAGTTGAGTAACTAAAGGTATAGTAAAGTCTGCTCCATGAAGTTTTAAAATATCCGACTCTCCAGTATACGATCCAATATATTGATCTATTAAATAACTAATTGTAGAAGGCTTTATTTCATCTTTCATATAACTAGTTATATTTGCTGAAAATATATCATTTTTCTTATTGGTCACAATTTGATGTAGAGCCACTGATTTAATTTCGTCTTCAGTAGGATTTTCATTACCATTTCTTTGAAGAAGTTTTTTTGCTTCTTCTAATTCTTTTTTGTATGGCTTTATTGTAGCTTTACTATCAACTGATGATGGATATGAGTCAAATATGCTATTTAATTTAATTGCATCAGGATTATTTTTTTCAAAATTATCAACTTCAGTTTGCGAGAATAACACGTGTGACTCCCATGTTCCATTAGCATTCGGTGTTTTGAATTCAACTCTATTAGGATTAATTAAGTTGTCTATTTCTTTTTGTTGATCCTCGCTTAAATCCCAGTTTTTTTGATGCTCCTCAAAAGCTTCTAAATACTGTTCGCTCCGTTCGTCTAATTTTATTTTATCGTCCTCTGATAAAGATTTATCTAAAAAAGTAGATAAATCTTTTGCGTTTTGTAATATTAAATCTTCTTTGTACTTTTGTTTAGTATCAGCATCTACAAAAAAACTATATCCATAGTCAACAGCGTTTCCAAGGCTATCATACATCTTTTTATTAGTAAGCATCTCTGGATTTAAAACAACATCAGTAATACCATCTAATTCGTTTTTTATATCATATCCAGTGACATTTTCAGTTATATCACTAACCTTTTCTCCCACCACGTCTTTTAATACATAACTAGCTAGTTCATCTCCAATTTTTTTAACAGGATTAAGCCACGAGTAAACATCCCAAGCTTTTCCCAAAAAAGACTTTTCTTCCCACTTGCCCTCTTCTTCAAGTTTGAGTAAATCCAACTCCTGTACTGATGGTAACTTTTTATCTTGATAAGCATCTAAGGTGATGCCAACATCTAGTATTATTTCTTCTTTACTGTCTTTATGAGTAATTCTTATTTTTTGATCTCGCGGATTAAGTGATGAAGTTGCATCTGCAATAATATAACTATCTCCAAGCTGTGTATTTAAAAGATTTATTGCGGTATCGGTATCTTTTCCCCAGACGTAATCTGTATCATAATCTACACCGAAATATGAGTAATCAGGTTCTAATTCTAATCCTTCATAATAATCTATTTGTTCTTGTGTTTGTTTTAATGATTCATCTATGGGATCGATTTCTGTAGGTGGTACCTCTGTAGTTGGTACTTCTAATGATGGGTCAGCTTCCTGTTCTAAGATGTCTATTCTTTCTCGCTCTTCATCAGTAATTTTTACTGGTTCGCTTTTTTCTTCAATAATTTCTTCTTGTTGATTGTCTTGAGACTGATCTGTCTCCCCGAATTGTGGCCATGTTGATTTTTTAGATTCTTCAGGCGACCCTAATGAGTCCTCTAAAGCTTGCTCCTGTACAGCGTTTATAGGCTTTGAATCAAAAAGATTAGCAAACCCTTCTCCAAAAGTACTAGAACCTGATTCAGTCTTTTCTGCCTTTGGATTATCTATTTTAAATTGTTTTTCGTCTTTTGGATCAACTTCAATAGCCTCACCATTTAATGTGTATTTTATCATTACTGTATCGTTAGTTACCCGTTATTTAAATATTTACTTACACTTGTTTTGTCGATGGTACAAATTTACCATCAATAATAGTACCACCTTTTAACCATGATGGAGTTGGTTTTTTACCACTAGTAGCAGACTCTTGCGTTTCTTGAGATTTATTTACTTTAGTTTGTTGTGCTTTTCTAACATCAGGATTTAAATTATTATAATAATTTTGCTCCATAGCCTTAGTATAATAATCTGCTAAATAGTTTTTTAGCATATCATCATCACGTAATATACGTGATGTTATTTCTACAGCATCTTCATGCGATATTTTCCCATCTTTTGTAGGATCCAGTTCCATAACTTGTGCTTCAGTTAATCCCATATCGGTATACTTACCTATTTTGATTGATTTCATTAAATCATCTTGAAACACTCTATTACCAAATATTTTATCTGTAGCTAAAGATTTTATATCACCAGTTTCAATTACTTTTTCTAGCATGTTGTTGTATTCTTTTTGGAAATTAAATGTAGCATCTTCACCTAGCTGTATATTACCAGCTTGTCTAGAGCTGTCATCAATTAAAGTTTTAACACTTGATTTAGAAGTTTCATCAACATACCTATCTTTTACCAGATCTTCTATTTCATTAAAACTTTTCCACCCATCGGAACTCTCACTCCCCATTATACTAGGTAACTTAAAACCAGGCATGTTATCTTTATAAACAACCTCGTTTTCACCATTAACAATACTAACCACATCATTAGTGTAGTTTGCTAATTTCTCAGTTGGGCTATGACCTATACCAGATTCATGATCACAAAGACTTGCTAAACTTTTTCTAAACTCTTCTGCGTTAAACATTCTCTCTCCCGTCTGTACTACTCCCGCTTCTAGTTTAGCTTGAGTATTTTTATCACCATTAGCATATTCTATTTTTTCATTTTCAAATTTTTCTCGTAAAGCTGCCATTTCTTCTTCTGAAAACTTTACATCCCTATTTAATTCGTTTTTCATAGTTTGAAAAAAAGACTCATCTGTTACTTGCGGTTGTATCTCCTCCACAGGTCGTACAACTTGTGGTTCTATTTCCTCTGTAGATTCTTCAACTTGTGATGTATATTCTTCTTGCATAATTATATTTTAAATTTTATGTTAAACTCCTCCACCGACTAATGATCCAAGAAGATTAATTCCACCACTAATTGCCCCTCCTACTGCTTGATCTTTTTGAGCTTGAGCCCCAGCTGCTAAACCTTGAGCTGACTGGAACTCTTTAGCAGCATCATCAAATATCTTTGATTGTTTAGTAAGTTCTCTTGTTTGAGAAGCTGCTTCACCCATAGCTATTTTATTAGCAACATCTGCAGCACCTCCTCTTTCTTTTAATTGAATATTAGCAGCTGCTTGCGCTTTTTTGGCTTGATTGTTAGCTTCTTGTTGCCCAATACCAGCTGCGGATTTTTGTGCTGCTAACTGACCTTGTTGTGCTAGAGACTGTGCTAATGCGGCTATACCACTACCACCTGCTGCCCCTCTTTAGCCGTCCATAATATTAGATTGACTTTGAGCAAATTGTTGAGAAGCAAATTCAGCTTCTTTTTTATTAATGGTTAAATCTTCCATTTTATTCTCCATTCCAGCAAATTGATTCTGCATACCTTCAAATGGATTACTAGTATCAACAGCTGATAACACATCTCTTTGTGCATTTCTTGCTTTTTTAGCCTCTTCTTCAGCAGCTGCTGCTTTCTTAGCTGCTTTACCAGCTTGTATACCAGTATATATACCGCCGGCTAAACCGCCAATAGCTGACCATATTTTAAAAGGTGATTCTTTATCTTTTCTAATTGTTGACATATATTGTTTTTTTTACTATTATATAGTTACATTTTTTGCTTATTATTTACTACTTTCGGATATCTCACATCCTATAGAAAACATCTCAGCTTTACTAGTTGAATTATTTTTAAATTTGATAGAAGCATAATATCCTAATAAAGAAGTTAAGTTTACTTTATTATCTTTTGAGAAGAATATAAAATCAGATGTGGTAGGAACTACTGTGGCCTCGTCTATCTCGCATGTCAAAGTAGTTGTTTCAGTACCATCATCCAAAGCTGTCGCGTTACTTATACCTTTAACTAAACCTATTTTAGTAAAGCCACTACTTATATTAATTCCAGCTGTACTAGTTACATTAGAATAATACGCTGTGTCCCCTATTTGTAAAGACGGATAATCTGTTCTGGTGACCTGTATTGTTATATCTGGCATATTTTATAATTTTAAGTTATATTGCTAAAAACTCACTTGAATCTAAATTAAACGTAACATTAGCAGTTCCAAACTTTTTAATTATAACATCTCCTGTAACAGTTATTATAGTTGGAGTAGTCTCATCATTTTTGCTAAGTGCTATATTAGTTATTTCAATAACATTTCCATGATTAGTAACGCTCTGATCCCAATCAGAACTCGCATCAGTCATAGACCAAACTGGAAGATCTGTTGTTGAAAACTTACTCCCACCACCAGTTCTTGTGTAAACGTAACTAAAACTAAATGTTTCATTTATTGTTTTTATATGCTTTAAGTTACTTGGTTTTTTATTTGGTCTACCAGTATAAGTTGTTACTGTTCTAGTTACACTGTAATTAGTTCCAGCGTCTGTATCAAATGTTATTGTAGGATTTATATATTGATATATAATTTCTTGAGGAGCAGCTTGGGTTAAATTAGCGTTTAATATAGTACTGCTTTTAGGTGTTACATTTATATGGTATATCTCATTAGAACCAGCAGATGGAAATATTTGATCAAATTCAAATGTGGCAAATAATTGATTAGTATCAGTGGTTGTTAAAGTTTTGTTTAAACCTCTTATTAAACCAGCTGGTATATGTATAATATCAGCGTTAGCTAAATCAGTAGACATTATAGACGTGTTATCACTGGCTTTTGTTATTGTCAAATCAAATTCTGCTCCAACGTCACCTACTATCTTTATTCTTTTTGTAGCACCTCCAATAGGTATTTCTGGAGATCCATGTATAATTTGTTTTATCTCTTTGGTTGAGCTTACATCCGCTACACCTGTGTAATGTATAAAAACTTTACATCCTAATCCACTTGGTACACTGACATCACTATTTAGTTTTAATTTATAAAATCTAGATATGACTTGACTATCGCTATTTGTTGATATAACTAGATCTGGAGTTAATGAAAAATTAGCGCCTTCTGGAGCGTTTTCTACACTAATTGTAGCAAGATCATTAAAATGAAAATTAGTATCAGCAGTTAATGTAATAGTTCCTATTACTATATTATTCTCAGCATCTATTTCTCCTGAAAGATTTGTTGATTGAAGTCCATCAGAATCAATATTTGTTTCAAAAGCTGGGTTTTCTGTTATACCACCTCCTCCAGTTATGGCAACATATCCATTGGCGTTTTCTGCGGTATTATCAAAAAAATCAATATTAATAGCAATATCTCTTTTATCATCAATTAAAGCAGCATGACCTGTTATAGGTAAAGTTATATTATTTAAACTTGGTGACATTTCAAATAAAGTAGCAAATGTAAACGTTACCGTCACGGTATTATTCACCTCACCTGCTACAGCGGTATCAGTAAATGCAATACTAGCAAACTGTCCTGGTAAAGTATCTGGTCCTGAAAAACTAGACGCAGAAACAACATAACCTGGATTAGGTGTTATAGTCATTGTCCCACCACTAATCATATTTCCAGCATAAACAGCATCTGTTACTGCTTCTGTAAATATATATTCTGATACTGTATAATTATATGCCATGTGTTAAATTTTATAAGTTTTCTCCGTCTGCATCTGTTGCTTGTATAGTTACTTGACTCTCTGTCTGTGTATCAGTTGGGTTAGTTAGTGGAAGACCTATACCTTGTACTGAGAATTCACTAGTGTCTAAATTAGAATCAGTGGTAGTTTCTCCAATTATGTAATTAAACCATTTTCCTTCTTTTTCTATAAACTCAGGAACAGTACCTGATTGTTCATTAGTTGCAATATCATCTACATACCAACCTGATTTTGCTGATAAATTGTAATATTCATTATCATTAGCAGTGAACGTGTTACCAGCCGCATCTGTAACGGATTGAGTTGTAAACTCAGTTATTTTAGCTTGACTACCTTCGTAATTAATATTTTTAAAAGATTTCATAACGTTAGGAGCATCACTAAATAACACCTCAATTTCAGATGGTGAAGATGGGTTTGTTGGATTTGGATTAGCATCAGTAGGCATTACAGAACCATAAAAACTATTTCTAAGAGCTGTAGAAGAATAATGTTTCCATATAGTATTATCATTTATAGAATAATATCTATCAGCTAAACCTACAGCTGTTAATGGGGTAAAAGATTTAAAACTAATCCAACCTTTAGATTTTTCATTAAAAGAAACCGTTTTAGAATCATATGAATTAGAACCAGCACCAAACTTCTCGTTTTTATGTAGGGTTAA
>TARA_R110000823_G_scaffold100867_5_pt1 | contig 11848 bp, 14 predicted proteins | sample TARA_R110000823 | Tara Oceans TARA_R110000823 (sample SAMEA4397722) | marine metagenome | biome: Polar Biome; feature: [DCM] deep chlorophyll maximum layer (ENVO:01000326); material: water (ENVO:00002006), including particulate matter (ENVO:01000060) such as... | depth 20 m | reverse complement strand
ATTAAATACATTGGTCGTTCCCAACGATGTATTATATTTATAGTTCATTTGGAAACCCTGAAACCCTGACGAATATTGAAGGTCCGATTGAACGACACCATCCCCACCATCCCCAAACATATCAGGGTGTGGCATACCAAGTTTCATTCCCTCTGTCAAACGACGATTAAACTCTTCAATATTCACATATGCTTCCGTTTCACCATTTTCAAGAAATGGTTGGGTTGCTATCGGATGACAGGTTGTTTGAAATGGTTGCTGTGGTGGTGATGTTAAAGATTGTCTGTTGAGATGTTCCCCGAACCATGAATAAAATCTATCCCCTTCACTTATTTCGATTAATCCATCTTTGGTTATTTTAACGGACTGAACGGCAATCTCTGAACCCTTTGGGATCTGATGAGTTTGCTTCAAGTTATTTACAAACGAGAAAGGTCGTTGATTGTTTTGAGTTGCTGTGTTTAGGTTCCCACTTTTATTGCTACAAATTACCAATGACATGCTTTTATTTATAATTTATATTATATAAAAAAAATATATTATAAATTATAAATAAAATGCCTCCGAAAACGAAAACAAAAGTTATGCAACCAGTTGGAAACAAAATCCAACTTCAATTTGTTGTGGATCATGAAGCATCAAAAAAAGCAGTAATCAAACGAAGTGCTATTTTTGAGGAACGAAAAAAGAATGGGGATACCTGGGAAAAAAGAAATGTCAAACATCTCGCCTGGGCAGAAAAGAATGTTAAGGGATGGAAGGTCCCTACCGAGAGTAAGAAATAATGTTCTCGGTTGTGTGTTTATATAGTTAGAAATCTACAATCGGGAACATTTATCACCGATTATTTCATTTATTGATTGTAATTATCATCTTTATCAGATGTTCGACGATATCCAACAATTTCCAGATGCTTTTCCAAATATGGTTTATTAATTACATAATCCGTATGTGTATCATCTCCATCACGGACCTTTTTGGACCGAATAATTCCTTTTCCGAATAAATGTTTATACATCTCAACAATCAATTGTTTAACTTTATATTTATCTGTGTAATCAATATCCGATTTTTTCCGATGTGAGAATACTTTTTTATATTCCGTTTGAATAGATTGTGCAAGTTCAGGTGTTAAACCTTTATCAACAACAATGTATTCACCCATATCATCATCTGGTTTATTACATACCAACCCTCTAATTTTATTTAATAAGATCATCTTCATATCAATTGAAGTTGTTTTCTTACAATTGAAATCCATACTTTGTTCGAGTTTGTTAAAAATCTGTTCTTCGTTTTTTGTGAAAAACTTGGAAATGTGCCAATGTTCTGATAATCTATTTTGGTCTGTGATAAGGCACATATTAAGATCCTGGTCAATAATTTCATAGGGGATTTGGAGCAAGGTATTAATTTCAATTGTTGATGAACTGAAAAATTGGGTGATCTCACCAAGATCCCTGTTATTTTTGTCAATTTCTTTTTCATATTGTGAATTAATCCACAATAGATCATCTTCATCCACACCCTCGTCTTTTCTCATTTGGACATATCTTTGATTGATTTCCATTTGATTATTCATTCGTAAATCTTCGATGTAAGGTTTATATTTATTAACAGCATTGAGATAGAGACCCTTCTTCTCCTCGTTAAACTCATCCTTTGCTTTCTTTTCACCCTTGATGGATGTTTGGAATATCTTACAATGGTTTTTAAATCCACGATCTTTTAACAAGACAAGGAAATGAGCAAACTTATTTGTATCATAACAATCAAAATTATATTTGTATTTTGCTAATAATTCAATATAATCTTGATATTGTTGGTCATTGTTTAATTTAAAAACATTTGCTCCATACAAATCATTTTCTTTGATTTCATTCAATACATCTTCATATGAATGATAATTGTATGGTTTGCAACTTTTTGATGTGAATAGATATTTAAGTTCCACGATATTCCGACACCGACAAACCTGTTGGAGCATTGCCTTTGGTGTGATTGTTTGCTCACAATAATATGTATAAACCTTCCGTGGCATAGTGCTATCAATACCATAAATAATCTTGGGAGAATAAATAACCTTGTCCCACTTGTCCAAATCAAAATGTCCTTTGGTGTCTGATGTAATTAATAGAATATCACAATCTGGTGTGGTCCCCACTGAACCACTGACAGATCCCAGAACCTCTGCCATTGTTTTGCTATCACAACAGCAAATCCATTTTCGTTCAGAATTAAGTTCCTTAACAAATTGTGTATAGGACCCAATTTCAGATGCTGGGATATTTGCATTGTGTTTGTATTCATTTTTAATATAATAAGGATCCAGTTGTCTCATTTTCATAAACTCTAATGTGATATCATTAATATCGGCATCTGTTCCAATTACCTTATCACATTGCTCGAACATCTTTTCTAATAGTTCAAAAATATCCCTTCGTCGTGCCTGAATAGTTGGAAGATCCACATTTACCAGATATTCCACCATTGAATTAACTTCATCCAGATAAATATTATATCCTGAAAAATCTTGCCAATTATTCATTTTATTGATACTATCAATGTTGATGATAATATTTTGACCTTCATAATCAGACCAGGTGTTCCCATATCCCCAACCTTCTTTTTTGATTTTATCTGTGATGTCTTGGTGGAAATGACATTTGATGCCTGCCTCTTTAAAAACCTTTTCCTGTTCAAGACCTAATGAGACACGACTAACAATTGATATAAATGGTTTTCCATCTTCAACATATGATTTAAATGAAGTTGTTTTGCCTGTTCCAGTATCGGATTTAATCATTAGACATTTTTTGTGTGTGTATTTGTTGAAAAACTGATGTCCAAGTTTTCCCTTTTCTGAACCTTTATTTTTACCACTATCGATGATCTCATCTGGGACCACAACATTCTGAATATCTGGTTTGTATTTATAATAATCAAGTGTTGTTCTGGCATTGTTGTATTTGCTATTGATTAACAGATTATTGAATGCAAGGATGTGGGTGTGTTCTGTGATAGTATTCCACATATTATTCATCCAATTAATGTGTCCCTGTGATTTAACATCCTTATCAACAGGATTATTTAATTTTGGATATTGTTTCCAGATATCTTTCCGACCAATTGATTTCATTGCTGTTGTAAAAATGAAATATCCACCATATGAATTGAAATACTTTTTGGGGAGTTTCTTGATAATATTATGCAACATGTAATCAGACATTCCCACCTTATAAACTGATAGATCAATTTCCTGTTCCAAATGTTCTTCTTCTTCATTTGTTTCAGGATTAATGACAATAATCTTTTTTGATTTATTGACCTTGCCTTTTCCAACTTTCTTGGCATATAAATTATCAAGACACCACATCAACATTTCATCTGACATTTTAGCAATTGGTTTATTTTTTAAAACTTTATATTTTTTACCATTTACCATCGAACCTGGGGCAATAACCAATCCACCATCAGACCTTGTGTCCATAAAATGTTCATCACATTGTGTTTGTTTTAAACGAGGTTCATATTGAAAGAATAGATGTTGCCCACCATTTCCTGTTTGACACATAAATGTTTCAATATCTAAATAATCAGGGAATGCCTGGATGAACTTGCTATCTTTTGCATCAAATACCTTGTCCCCTTTGGAGTAAAAATCACAATCCAGAACAGAGATCATATTGTCTTTACCAGTTGGATATGCCCAATTATTCTTCGAACAATCCTCCATTCGTTCTAATTTCCGACATTTCCACTTGGATTTATAATCCCCAGTATCTTGCCAATAACCATTGTGTTTTCCTTTCTTACCCCATTCCATACTGGTTGAAGGGTTTTTTTCATTGATATCTAACTTAAATGATTTTAATTTCGGTTCCATATATAATGAACCAACATTTTTATTTTGAGGAATTAATTTAATATCCATCTCAATCTTTTTCATTTACTTAATAATATATATTAAATAATCTTTAAATACCTATAAATCAAGATTTAAAATGTTCCCGATTGTTGTTTATATTAGTGAAAAAAAGACAACTGGGAACATTTTCTCACTTATAATATAAAATGGAACGATTACAAACACCACGACCATTGCCTGATAACATAGATGATTGGAGTGATGAGATTGAGGAACTATTAAGTGAATGGGGTGAGGTGTCAATGTGTTATGCTTACTTGCATAATTATTCAACACGAAAATATAAGAAGAAATATCAACACTTACAAATCCCGATTATTGTATTATCTACTTTGACAGGGGTTGGCAATTTTGCCGTTGATAGTTATATCCCAGTTGATTATCAACATGGTTTCACTGCTGTTGTTGGTGGTTTCAATATCTTCTGTGGAATACTTGGAACACTCGGATCATTCTTAAAGTATGCCGAAACATTCGAGGGTCATCGGATCAGTGCTTTGGCGTGGTCTAAATTGGGAAGAGCAATTGAGATTGAGTTATCTTTACATGACAAGAAAAGGAAACCTTGTAGAGATTTTTTAAAAGTGTGTCGTGCTGAATACGATAATTTATTGGAGAGTAGTCCTAATATTGATTTGGATATAATCAATATGTTTAATAAAAAGTTTGAGGATAAATATCCAGATGTTCGGAAACCCATTATTTGCAATGGATTAAAATCAATCAAACCATACAGAGATGTTAAGAGAGATTGTGTAAAAAAAGAAGAAACGATTGTCGAAGTTGCCGAAGAAGAAGAAGGAGATGGTGTTGAACCTGAAATTGAAGTTCAACCAGAAACGATTAGTCCGTGATCAATAAGTAGATCATACTTAACTTTATGTTTTTCAATGAATACATTCAATTTATTTGTTCGTTTATAATAATTATAAAGGGAACGAGCATTCATAACATCTTTATTGTTAATGTATCGTTCTTTAATTTTATCTTTATTATTCTCATGATATGCTTTTGATTTTATCTGATTTGCTTCCTTAAAAGAAACCATATCTTTCTTTGCATCATAATTTGCTTTCTCTCTAATCTGTTTTTTCTTATATGATTGGATGAGTTTATTAATTTGGAGTTCGTCCATTTTGTATTTACTTAATAATATATATTAAAAAAACTTTAAATAAATAAAACGAGAAATAAAATCTATCTGATATTATATATGGATATTGAACTTAAAAAACCCAATAATGAACTTCTTGAAAGTATTCTGGATATGTCCAATACAATGAAATCAGATGTTAAAGAAATTAAGACGGATCTCCAATATATCAAAGAACGAATTAAACTTATGAATGAACAACGAGATAAGAATATAATTAAGGAAGTTCAAGCAAAACAAGAAGGATGGTTTTTAAACTTATAAATCTTAAAAATAAAATATATTGTTATATTATATAATGGCAGAAAGTTTCCCAAATGTTTGCATTCTTGTCCCTACTTTTAATCGTCCCGAATGGTTGCCCTTACTCATCAATAATCTTAAAACACAAACATATCCTCACGAAAAATTAACTTGTTTAATTATGGATGATGGATCAAAACCTTTTATTGAAGATGTTGAAAATGTAAGAGAACAAATAAAACCAATTCAATTGGAATATTATAAGTGTGATACATGGATGGAGATTGGAAAGAAACGAAATGAATTATGTAAGAAAGCATTGAAGATAATGGGAAAGAAAGGGATTGTGTGTAATATGGACGATGATGATTTTTTTGTTCCTGATTATGTTATGTATAGTGTTTCAATGCTAACCAAATCAAATAAAACACAAATCGTTGGTTCAAATCAAATGCAGTTTATGTTCCCATTCAATGATTGGAAAATGTCAGGAATGCAATGTCAAGCAAAACGACAAATCCACGAAAGTTGTTTAACGATGAGATTAAGTCATTGGAAACGAATGGGTGGATATGGACTAAACTCCCAAGGGGAAGGATCAAAGTTATTCGATGGTGTGGATCAATCAAGTATTGAGTTATTGGATATTCGGATGTTAATGATTTGTATTGGACACAAGACAAACACAATTCCAAAGGATCAATTTTTCACCGATGAAACATCTTTGCAAATGATATTTGATATGCCAGGGGCAAAAGATATTATTAAAGATATTCTTAAAATGTAAAATGTTCTCGGTTGTGTGTTTATATAGTGAGAAATCTACAACTGGGAACATTTAAGATTATTAATTCTTTTTATTTAATTTTTTTTTCATATAATTATAATAATATATATATTATAAAAATGAGTTATTGGAAAGCAGGAGATAAAATCACACTACCGCAAACGGATGTTAAGATCAGTGCCGAGGGACCTACTAATTTCACGGAGAACAATGTTATTGGAGTTTATATTCCACCAGAGATCCGTTTCTTTTCGGGAAAGGATTGTCTTTTAGAGTTCGATGTTTTGCTTGATGGGGACACGGCAAACTTTCACAAGACTGGACTTATGCTTGATGGCGAGATTGGAGCAAATAGTTTATTTTCCATGTGTCGTGTCTATGCAGGAAATCGGGCAACATTAATTGAGGAGACTGATGAATATTCAACAATGGTATCAGTAAAATATTCCTATGATGCTAATGACAGCAAACGACAGGCACGAGCAATGACCGAGGGTTGTGGTGCTTGGTGTCCTGATGCTCGTGGCACACTTGGATCAACTAAATCTATTCAGAACAATATGTTTTCCAATGCATTCATGACCACACCCAATCTCAATCAGGATGATAACACCACGATCACGGCATCTCCATCCTTTATTAAAGCAAAGGTTCAACTTCAAATCCATATGGGATGTTTTGCTAATAATGAAAAGGCATTCCCCAATATGCTTACTGATGGTTGTTATTTGGAACTAACCTGTGCCCAAAATCGCGGGGTTTTCAGAACATATGATGGTGTCAATCACCATCGTAAATTGGCACTCAATCCGTCATTCCACGGCATCGATGATGCTGGAACCAAACTTGCCATCAGTGGTTCCCTTGTATCATTCCAGACCACCACCGACAATGTTCAGATTAGTCCTGCCAATAGTCCGTTCCAGGTTGGTGAGAGCATTGGTTTCCGTAATGCTTCAACTGGGGACCAGGTTCATTTTGTTGATGGCACGGATGCCAAAGCACCTGCTGTGATTACATCAATCACCAAGAATGCTTCTGGTCGTCTTACCTATGCAATCAATAATGGATCACTTATCTTTGCCTCGGCAGAGGTTAGTCCTCTGGATCCGTGGCATGTTGTTTCGCGATCACTCATTGATGGTGCCAAGGATGGATCTGGGACCCAGTGGAACCCGACCTATGTTATTTCGGATGTTAATTTAATTGTTCGTCGGATTGATATGGGTGGATCTTATGAAAGTTCTATGATGTCCCGAATGAAAGAAGGTGGTGTGATCATGTTTGATATTCCATCGGTCCAGTGTCATAAGCAATCCATTCTTTCAGGTGATGTCCAGGCAACGATATCGTTGCCTATTGAACACGCCAAGGCACGAAGCATTATTAATGTTCCAACGGATAGTAAGATTTACACTGCTAAACAAAACACTGATAGTGATGGAACCTATATTATTAACTTGAAATCCCGTGATTTCAGTAATCGTTCGGATCGTTCATCTATAAGTGGTATCGGGAACAATCTGACCGAATATTCTTATCTTCTGGAAGGCAGAATTGTCCCATCGAGACCAATTTCAACGGCAAAATCCAGTTCCACTGGTGGTGGGGTAGATGCAAATCATTTGATTGAATTAGAAAAAGCACTTCAATCTGGGGGAATTACTCCTCTGTCGTTCCAAGATTTTAAGAACAACTTCTGTATCGGTCGGGCACTAACCCTCGACAGAAACACAATTTATGATGGTCGTGGAAAGGACTGCCGTCTTAATGTTAGATATGAGAGTGCTTCTGGTGTTCCGAAAGACACCCTGTGGAAATCATTCGTTTATCACATAAGGACTTTGAGTATAAAAAATCAGAATATTCAAGTTCAGGTATAAGTAAGAAATGAAATGTTCCCAGTTGTGTGTTTATATAGTGAGAAATCTACAATCGGGAACATTTAATAATTTTAATTAAAAAATAAGATTTAAAAATAAAATCTTGTATTATATTATAAATGAAAGAAATTAAAGATTTAAATGAAACGATTTCAAAAGCACGACCGAATGCAAAGGAAAGCACAATTAAGATGTATGAACGGAACTTGAATAAATTAAAGAGATTATTTGAAGCAGATAATTATGATTTTCTTGAAGATGTGGAAAAGGTTCAGAAAATGTTATCTGATAAACATTATTCAACACAACGGAATTATTGGAATAGTATTATTATATTATTGATGGCAATTAACCATGATAAAAAATATGATAAACTATTAGAAGAATATGAAGCACTTCGAGATGCTGGAAATAAGCAATATGAAGACGATAATGCAACAGGAAAGATATCTGAAAAACAATCCAAGAACTTTGTTGAATTAAAGGAAGTTGAAGCAATGGTTGATGAAATTGGAAAAGAGATAGCAGATAAAAAAATAAAGAAGAAAGGTGATTTAACTTCCAAAGATAAAGCATTACTTCAAGTTTGGGTAATCTTAAAAATCCATTTGAAGCAACCGATGAGGAATGAATTGGGTGGGGGCACCGAGGCAATTATGAAATCTCGTTATAACAAACTAACCAAGAAGGAGAAGGAAGATAATAATTATTTGGTTGTTGAGAAATCAAAAATGTGGTGGGTGATGAATAATTACAAGACATCAAAAACCTATTTGGAAAAGAAAATTGATATTCCAAAGGACTTGGAAAAGGTTTTAAGATTATATATTCGGATCAATGGAATGGGAGTATTATTTAAATCCAGCACAGGAGCACCTTTATCAAGGAATGCCATTTCACAATTGCTGATAAAGACATCAAAATCAAGGATGGATGGTCGGTCTATAAGCACAACCCTTTTAAGAAAAATCGTATTGTCAGACATGTTCCAGGACAATAAGGAAGCACAGGAGAAGATGGCAAAAATTACTGGGCACTCTGTTGAAACGATGAACAAGGTCTATGTTAAATCAGGTCAGAAGGAAAGCAAAGACGATAAGTCGTCTTCCGAATAATTAACTTTTTTTGGTAATTGTTTATTTACAAGTTTAATATTATTATCATTCCGTCCTTTGATAATATATAAACTCTCTCGTTCTAATAATTCATCTTTATTATTACATGGAAACATTTCAATGATTTCCATATCATAATCTTCATTAAATAAGACATCAAAGGATGATCTATAATTCCGATATCTGTTTCCATTAATTCCTTGCCAACCTTTAAAATCTGTTCGATGTTTTGACAACCGAATGTTCTTTGGTTGGTATGATGATCCAATATAGATATCGGATGTCTTATTGCAAGTGATTTTGTAAATGTAGGATTTGTGAAACTTATTCATTATATTATTAACCAACATTTTTATTTTTATTAAATAGTTATATTATTATTCTTTTAAATATTATTTCATTTCATTAAGAAATTAAATTAATTACTTATCCATAGAAAATGTTCTCGGTTGTGTGTTTATATAGTGAGAAATCTACAACTGGGAACATTTAATCAAATGTAATTTCAAATGGACCTTGTTTAATTGTGAGTGTTGTATAAGAAGATGTTTTGAGTGTTTTTTTTAATTCAAGTTGTTTCAACATTGGTTTGGAAATATTGGGAACAATAGTAAATAATTTATGAGGATCTTTATTGAGATCCCGAACCATTTTCCTGACAGATGGGATATCTCCGAACATCGAGCATTCTTGTGCCAAGGTGAATATTTCATCACGATCTTTAAAATCTGTTTTCTCTATTTCATATGCATTATTACAGAAATGTTTTATTCTTTTACAATTTAATATGAGTTCGTTCTTTTGTTTGATAGTAAGTATTTTCTTTGGATTGGTATTCATCAGATGATATTTCAGATCAATAAGATTATTAAAACAATATTCATCATTGGGTTGGATATCATCCATTTGCCAAATAAGTGTTTGTAATTTCAATGATAGTTCATGTTTCTTGTATTGATTAGGATTGACGATACCACAATTGAAAGTGTTATTGATCTTAATGAGATCGCGTTTTGAATGTGTTTTGTGGATCATTATATATATAGAATAGATTTTATTTTTAAAATAAACCTATAATATATTTTATCTAATGAATATTATAAATGGCAAAAGTTCCTGCTGGTGAAATGAAGTTGAATGAATTAAAAAGATTAGCAAAGAAATATAATGACTTAATGGGAATTGATTTGAAAGGGATAACGAGAGAAACTTTAATAAAAGAAATTGTGAAGGTTGGTTATACAATAGACCATGATAAGAAGGAATTGGTTCGAAAGGGATCCAAGAATGATAAAAAGAAACGACCAACGAAGATTGGAATGCCTGACAAACCTGTGAAGAAAGATAAAGCAGAAAAGAAAGAGAAGACTAAATTAAAGAAAGAAGATGTTGTTGAATACATTTTAAAGAACAAAGAAATATTAAAAGATGAACGGATTGCAAAGTTTCATAAGGGGATTAACTATTAAATCTTATATTATGTTAATAGTATTAACAAAAACAAGGACATATATAAGGGGAGAACTTGATTTATTGGTGAAATACCATTTAAAGAAAAACAAAATTATAATTTTGTTTAAGTAGTTAATAGAATACTTAAAGAAATTAAGATTTGTGTATTAAAAAGGTTAATAAAACATCAATAAATTAAGATTTAAAGATAATACATTAATGTAATTCATTAAGAAATGGGAACAATTAACAAATTATCAAAAGATGAACTCATTAGTGAATTACAATTCACAGCATATTATAATGATGAGATGAGGAACACACTCCAAAACATTCAAGCATTATTTGAAATTGATATCTGTCCAAATGAAATGAAACAACATGGATTGAATATTAAATGTGATGAACATTACGGAGATTTGCTTTATTCAAAATTATATGATCTTGATAAAGCAAATAAAATAAAAATTAATGAACTTGAAGATATGATTGATTTTAAAGATGCACAGATTGAGGATCTCATTTTGAATAATTAGGTTTCGGTCGATAATAATCAAACTCTTTAATTGTTTGATTTAATGTTTGATTTGGATTATCTCTTTTTTTTAACTTAATATTTAACCACATATAATATTGTAAATGGTTAATTAAATCTTTATGATCTCGTTTATATTTTGGAGTTAATTCAATGTGTTTATAAATGTTTGTTATTCTCTTCGTTATGTCCAATGGGAGTGGAAGATTATTAATGAGAAACACTTGTTCCATATATATATATAATACAAGATTTTATTTTAAGTGTTAAAGTAATTTCATAAAACCTTTGTTATCAACGACGACTTCTAATTCTTCCATAACACATGGATCGTCGTCAGATGAACTTTCTTCTTCTGAACTTTGAACATAATCAGGATCACCAATTAATTCTTTGAATGAAGCAATTAAATCAGGACGACCACATTTTGCAAGAATACTTATAATCTCTTCATAACTCATTTCATCCATTTTATATTAACATAGATAATTATTTTGAGAAATTAAAATTATTAAATGTTCCCGATTGTAGATTTCTCACTATATAAACACACAACTGGGAACATTATTTCTTATATGTGAGTTTGGCATCCTTCATTGCCTGGGAATACTTATACTTGGGATCTTTCTTTTTCCCAGCATCGAATGTCTTTTTGAGATGACCCTTCCAATCACCACCCTTGCCACTTGCTTTCACAGGTGCTTTGGTCTTCGGTGCTTTGGTCTTTACATCAGGAGTTTCAGTGTCAATGA
>TARA_R110000823_G_scaffold44586_4_pt1 | contig 11853 bp, 10 predicted proteins | sample TARA_R110000823 | Tara Oceans TARA_R110000823 (sample SAMEA4397722) | marine metagenome | biome: Polar Biome; feature: [DCM] deep chlorophyll maximum layer (ENVO:01000326); material: water (ENVO:00002006), including particulate matter (ENVO:01000060) such as... | depth 20 m | reverse complement strand
CTAATCGTGTCCTTGTTCTACATATAGTCTAAAAGTAGTATTAACCCCAGCAGTTCCCATATTAAAGAACCTTATGTAATTCGGTGAAAGATTGTAGTATTTATTAATAGTATAAGACCCATTCACAAGTATAGGGGTAATTTCCTCTACCTTAACAAAATTAGGATTAATATTAGCGAATTCTAAGACAATGGGGTCAGCAGTAGTAGTATCGCCCCATATCCTAAGAGTAGTTGTATCTATACAATCTAAAACTGGGGAATTAGTCTGTCCCCCTATTACAGCATCAACCCACGATATAGAACCATCTACACTTGCCCCTATTGTTGAATTTTTACTCCTTACAAATAAACTTCCATAATTCGCTTCCACCATACATCGAGCAAAAGAAGACAAATCGCTAAGGTCTGTATATGCCCCTAAACCATTAAATAAAATCCCTTGTCCGTCGCATAATATATTATGCTTTAAATGTTCCCCCCCTTGCTGACTACCAGTCAAATTAGCATTCGTTAATGTTCTAAGAACCGAAACAGACCCTTCGGTCGCAGAAGCACTATTCAAATTAACATCGTTCGTATGAAGATTACCCTTATTATCCGCCATAAAGGTAGTTTCTACCCCATCCCCTATTGTAGGTTGTGTTGCGTAATGTTGTAAGAAGGGTTTAGTATATAGTTCCCCAGTTGTAGTAGTATGTAAGGGGTGTGTAGTTCCGCCAGTTGCCGTTCCTGAGGCAAGTGTTATAAATTCCCCCTTTGCCGAACATTTAACAGTCCGTTCCGTCCCAGCACCGTCATCTCCGTCAAATGCCTTATTTATAGTGCTTGTAGTCCCCCCTCCACCTCCAACAGCAGAGACTAATAAATGTCCGTCGCTATTAACTAATGCTGAGTTAAATAAAGACCCACTTTCGGTTTCTGTTCCAACTATTTCTACTTTATTCATTTATATTACTACAATATATTTTTTTCTATTTTATAAATACACATATCTAACATATCCTCTATATTTATCCCATTCAAATCCCCAAGTTCTATATTACTTACGATTTCCCTAATATAGTCAATTAACCCATATATTTTCATAAGAATTCTCTTAGTCTCTTCTAAGTTTTTCTTATGCTTTAATACCTCCTTATCCTTGTCATCTACAATTTCTTTCATTTGATTAGCAAGTTCTAAATAGGAATTTTCTGTGAAATTCTCCATATTTATTTCTTCCATCTATATTATATAATGAGAGAAGTTTTAATGTCGCATTCCGTAGCAACACTAAAACAAATGATTAGTGCCTATAACATTAAGGGGTATAGCAAGATGAAAAAACCAGAACTGGTTGATTTAATGACATCGAAGGAACATATTAATAAATTCCGTAATATAAAAGCAAAAGGCGGAATGCCTAAGAAGGAAAAAGTTAAACCCCCACCACCACCTAAGACCCCACCACCTAAGAAAGGGAAACCTCAAAGTGGTAATAAATTTAATATGAATACACTTCTCACAAGGGATAAATTACTAAAAAAGATAAGAAGGGGGGCTACTCGTGATAAAGGGCAGTTGAAACGACTTGACGATTTAACTAAGAAGAATGAACCGAATAAAAAGGCAACTGGTAATACACCACAATACCAGAAATTACTGGATAGAGCAAAGAAAAGGAAGAAGGCAAAAAACTAACGGCAACGACAATAAGACCGAAACCACCTTCATACGCTTCTATTACCAAAGATGAGAAGAAGAAGAAGAAATCCGTAGATGTAGATGATGAAACCTCATTTGATATATTATTTGATGATATTATAAAAAAGAAAAAAGGTATTCCTCCCCCACCACCTAAGGTTAAGAAAAAGAAGGCATTAAAACCAGATAGTCCTAAGACAGCACGGAAATTCGCGAAAAGCATACTGGGGGGCGATAAACCTAAAAAAAAGAAGAAGGAAACAGATAAAGAATATAACGACAGATATTTTAAACAATTACAGAAAAAGAAAATACTAATGACTGAAATAAAGGCAAAGGTTCGTAAGGAAACTGATGATAAAACTGATAATCCTATGACTAAGGCGGAAGATAAGATACTGGGGACTTATGAAGAAGAAATAGCAGATGAGATTTTTGCCTTAGTCAAGGGGAGGAAAATGACGGATGCCGAACAGACAAGATTAGCAACTAAGATAGAAAAGAAATACCTTAAATTACTAAGAGAGGGTAAATTAAAACCTAAGAAAATAGCTTCTTCATTGAGGGGGGAATTCATTAAAAAAATCAATAAAAAAAAGAAAAAGGGTAAGAAGAAGGTTATATATACTTCTAAACCTACTGCTAAACAACCTACCTTTGATAGTGATTAACTTTTATAAAAAGTTATGACAAAAACTAAGTATATCATACTTAGAACCACAGACCTAATTTAAAACTTTTTGAAGTGAAAACCTACACTTCTTACACTCTCTATTTTGCTTTAAAGATTTTTGAAATCTTTGGATAAAAAAAAATATTACCTTATCCTATACAATGAAAGCAATATTAAATACTTATAGTGCTACTGAATTAAAAGAATTTGTTAAGAAAACTAATATAAAAGGTTATAGTAAATTAAAAAAGGATGGGTTAGTTAGTTTAATGACTAAGGCAGAACACAAGGGGAAATTTAATCATATCAAGGAAAAGGGGAAAGCAAAAGTAAAACCCCCACCACCTCCTAAGACACCTCCCCCTAAGAAAGCAAAAGCAAAACCAGTCTTACCGAAAACTCCTCCTAAAAAACCACCGAGAACTGGTGGGACTAAAATAAAATTTAAGTCAGTTCTTAGTGAATTAAATAAAAAGGGTAAGGAATACAGAGAAGCAAGAAAGGATTTTGGTAAGGACGACCCATTGAGACCTAAGAAAAAAAAAACAGTTGAACCTAAAAAAGTTAAGAAAATTGTTAAGAAGACAGAACTTATACCATATAAAAAAAATAAAATTGCTATAAGTATTACAGAAGATAAATCAAAGGGTAAGTCATATCCTCACAAGAACTTAGTAGGACGAGGAAAAGCACCAGTCCCACCACCCAGCGGTAAAGTTTTAAAACTCCCCCAAAAACCTAAGAAATTTGTAAAACCTAAGGATAAAGATTTAAAACCAAAGGGTAAAACAACTCGCAAACCTAAACTTGATAAATCATACTATCCAACCTCCCAAAGAAAGAAGGTTAAGAAATCCCTAACCAATAAAACTACAAAAGGTAAAACGCCTAAAAAAATAAAAAATATTCAGCAAAAAAAAAGAAAAATGGGTGAATTACATATCTATAACCCAACACTATCCTCAATTCAAAACTTACAAGAACCAGAGCCATATACCGAAGGTATAACTAAATTAAAGGCAGATGATTTTGCTGATAGTGGTTATTCCCCACAAGCATATAAGCGGATATATGGGGAAATTCCAGAAGTATCACCTACTTATGATACTGGTTATAAAATGGAAATTAGTGAGATACAAGACCCACTAACCTTTGACTATAATATTAAAACTCCCATATTTCATAAAGGCACTACACTTTTTGATAAGAAAAAACACGATAAGGGGGTAATGCCTAATGAAGTATATGAAAGTATATATGGTAAGGACATCGATACAGAAGCACTTATTAAGGGTAATAATCTTACACCAAAATTAAAAGAAGATATTAAGGCAGTTAATAAAAAGAAGGAAATTATAGCACGACGGAAGGCAAAGGGTAAAAAACTATTAGATAAGGCAAAAGCAAATAAATTAGATAAACTGATAGATAAGAAATTTGTGGAACATAAGAAAAATACCTTTACCGAAGATAATTATGAAATTGATATAAATTATGATACTGATAGTGATGAAGAAGATTATAGATATTCTAATCGCGCACCCCTTAATGTAGCGGAATATGATTACTTCAATGATATACTAACAGTGGGATATGACCCACTTAGCGAAAGTAGTATTAATAGAAGGAAGGATATGAATATGTATGATAATATGCCGATAATTGAAACTATATTACCTCTTAGTAATTTGCCTAATCCTATTGAACTTACAGAAAGGGGTAAAATACCTAATAGTATGAATGGTTATAAACCAGCAGAAAAATATGCCGTAAGAACTACAAGGTTAGATGGAATACCAGCCCTATCCCCATCAAAAGTCATAACTAAGGATTTCACAGATACATTCCACCCACCAGCATTACTTATCGTTCCCCCAGTCCCAGCAAATAAGTTAGAAGTAGTAGCAAAAGGTAGAAAAAAATATAGTAGTATTCCCCCAAAGAGGAAAAAAGGATTTAAACCGAAAATTGTAGCGAGAAGTTCGAAGGGCGCTGAAAGGAGTAAAAAAATAGCAGAGGGCAATAAACAACTCGCAAAGGTAAGTCAAGCACAAAGACAGACAGAAGGGGATAAGAACCCATTAGCACTTAGTATTTTTAATAAGGGTAATCAAGGCGGTAATCAAGGTGGTAATCAAGCAGACCCAGATTTTAGAAGGGAAGCAAAACGGCAAGGATATACTGACTATAACCAAGGACAGAAAACTTATGATGATGAGTCATTTGGTTCATTTGGAGAAGACTGGGAAGATGACCCAACCCATCCCCAGTATAAACCTAAAAAACACGATTACGGACAATCCTATAATAGAAGTGGTGTCGTATCTGGGGTAAAAAGCCTTAATCCCTTCGCAAGTAATACACAGATACGGATAAGGGGGAGAGAGGAAAAACAAGAAGAAGGGGAGGCAACAAGCGGACAAAAGACTAAGTTAAATGCTGGATTACTCGCTGGAATAGAAAGGCAAAAATTAAAGAAGAAGGGTATAGAAGTAAAGGATACTAATGAAAGTATTTTCACTAAGAAGGGTAAGCAAGAGTTCGCAAATAAATTTATAGAACAAGCAAAAAATACAGATAAGAAAATGAGTAAGGAATGGATAAAACGGTATGTAGAGGCACAACGAAAAGACCGCCCTAATCAAGAGTATTCTTCTAAGACGGAGGCATTTAGTAAAATGGCGGAGAAAATGTTTAGTGATTATAGAAGAGAGGAATTAAAGTCAAGACCCTTAGCATTAAAGGGTAAAGAAGATAAATACCAAACACAGAGAAAGGCATTTCAAGATAAATTTGATGAATTCAATAAAAAGGCACAGCAAGATTTAAAGGGTAGTAAATTAGCAGTGGGTAAAAAAAAGAAACTAAAAGAACAGTTAGAACAGAAGAGGAAAAGATTAGATATTAACCTTAAAAAATTGGGCGAAAAATTTAATAAATAACCTTTTAGGAAAAGGTTTATCCAAAATTAGTTTTGATTATATACTTTTTTTAAAAGTGTATAGTATATGGGAGAAACTATGTTTGAGAAAGAAAAACCTAAGAAGGAATTGAGTTCTAAACAATTAAAAGCACTGGCGAAAGGTAGAGCAAAATTGAAGGCAAAAAAAGAGGGGACTTATAGTCCAGAAGAAGAACGAAAGGTAGAAGCGATTAAAGTAAGACAGAGGGAGCAGAGATTAGAAAGACAAGCGGTATTAGATGAAAAGAAGGAAATTGATATTTATAATAAACTTATGAAAAAGGGTAATGATAAAATACAAGAATTTAAAATGATGAAATATAAATGGTTAGATAAAGCCCCATCTATGAAAGAATATACACAATTCAAGAATGTATTAGATACTATTACAGAAGAGGATGTTTTGAATGATTATCATATTGATAAGTTAAATGATAGTATGGGACAATTTGTTTCAATTGAGGAGGAAGAAGAAGATAATACCACAGAGTTAGAACTAACAATAGAAGAAGAGGAATTAGTAAGTGAATATGACTTAGATGATGTTAAAAATATTGATTAACTTATAACAAAAAAAATAAATAAAAATACTATAAGTCAATAACTATCTTATAAAAAATATTTAAAGAGTTATGTTAGAGTTATGTTATGGGTAGTATAGATTATAGAGATTTATTTTTATATCAAAAAAAAATGTATGCGGAACATTTCTGGGATATACTGAATGTTTCTTATACTAATGGAACTGATGAATTTAAAACACCTATGAGTTTCTGGATGAAACAGATAGAAAAAATACAAGAAGATTATGATATAATCCCTAATAATATAGATATAAGTAATAAATATTCAAGAAGTATATTTGATATATTACATAAAAGACTAAATAAATTTAAAAAGGGGGTAAAGATAGGAAAGGTATATACTTATGATATTATTAATGAGACTGTGATTGAACCTTAGCATCTTGGATAAGTTGTTTCTGCTTCTTACGATATTCCCTCATTCGTATTTTTTGTTTTTCTCTAATATCTGGATTAGATTGATATTGATTTCGTGATTTATCTGCCCTTTCTTTTTTGAGTATCTTACTCTCTTCTGTATTACTATTATATTTAGAATGGTAATATTCTAACTGTTTCTCCTTCCTATTCATATATGTTTTATGAAGATTATTATATTTATTTTCAAAATATCCCTCCACCATTTCATTTAATCTACTATGGGTAATAATTCCCATATCGACGAGGTTGTCCCAATTATCAATAAGAAAAGAGGTCTGTGATGAAGAAATCATAGTATTTTATTCTATATATTATAGTCATTCTATCTTTAAATAGTTATGTTGTATTAAAGTATAACTAATAGACAAAGTCCTATATCCAAAATTAGGTTTTCTTTTGAGGATTTTGCCTTTGTTGTATAACTGGTCTTACTATTTTTAGTAAGATACTGGAATTAGGGTCTATTTCTGGATTGGTTAGATTGGGATATAACACCTTGAATTTTATAGAATTTACTATCCTCTCTTGATTTATAATATGAATAAGAGGTTCAACAGAATTTATAAAATCGTTGGTTGCTTGACTTGTAAGGGGGGCTATTCCTAAGATAGGCATATTATTAGCGTTTTTGGTGCTGTCTTCGTGTCCGTCTAATATATCAGTTGTTATAAGATAGTATCCTTGTTCGTTGAGAACTGGTAAGTTCAATGCCCTAATAGGACGACCAGAGGTAAGTATAATCGCAGCAGTTGCGTCAGTCCAGAAGGACGAAAAGTAGGAATATATATTATTTATATTACCAGTCTTATCTACTGGTTGATACGGATTTACAAAATAGTCTAAATCCACCCCCGCCTCTCTTATAGGGGTATTCATATCAAGGTTATTATATAGTCTTGGTGCTAAGTGGTCTGTAATATCTTTATTTATTGAAACGGTAGGATTATAGGATGTTGCTACACTTGGTAGGGCATCTACATTAAGGTCTGCTCGTGTGGTTGTGCCGAAAATCCTACTTCTATCATCCATAGGATGGTTGTAATATGAGTTATTTTCGTAAGATGTAGGACTTTGTAATTGGTCGTAAGTAAATCCTAATCTCGCCCAGATAGTCTTACCCCATACTTCTCTTGCTTTTGCCGAAGAAGTAAAATATTCCTCAAAAGTAAGTAGGTTAATAACATCTTGATTATATATTTCTGGATTTTGCCAATCCTTATCCCCAAACTGACGAGCGGTATTCACTCCCCAGTTATATACTGCTACTCCACCGTATCTTTGAACTGGTTGTTGTAATGAAGGTCTTATCGTAGGGTGGATATAATGTGGGTTAAGAGTTGCTTGACCAACGCCCCATTGTGCGCTCTTACTAACCTCACAACTTCTCTTTAACATTACCGCTTCTTCCCCAGCACTTTCTATCTGGTTTCCGTATTGGTCGTATGCTGGAACTTTCCAAGATTGGTGAAGATTGTTAATAGTATAAGACGATGAAGTAGTATCATAACCTATCTTAATTTCTGGCGCTCCCACGTAATACCCTAACCTCTCTGGGTTGTAGTCAAATTCAGTATTATTTTCTGCTTGGTCGTCATCGTTTTCGTGGGATATTAAGGTCATTTGATTAGTATTTCTAAAATAGTTCCTACCAAGATTAAGACCAGCGATGCCGACATTTAAAGGTCTTTGTAAGTTAAGAGGGTTAGGAGGGGGTTGAGGATTATATAGACTATCACCTACATTATGACTATACTGAGCGAATTTCCTTTGATTATACTTACTTACCCCTTGTCGTGAGTGAATAAGAACCTCCCTAATATTTCTAAAACCCATAGGGGTAGTAAAAATCCCCATTTCATTAGAAGGTGGTATAAAAGTGGGGTTCTGGTTCCCCGCCATTCCCCACCACATTTCAAAATAGGTATGAACCCCTATTTCACTAATGGGTGTATCAAATTGCCCTCTTCTAATATTAGACAATTGAAGAATACCACCATAACCGAATTGTGCTGGATTTACCCCATCGATAAAACTTACGGTTTCGTATCCTATAATTTCTTGGGTTACGGGAATGAGTATATATCCGTTATTTGGTATTGCGCTATTTCCCCAAGGGTCGGCTTGTGTCCCAGACCCAGTCCTACCTATGGGGTCGTAAGGTGGTCCGCGGGGTGTCGACCACTGAGTATATCCATTAAGTTCAGTATCGGTAAGTTGAGTAATACCAATAGTTAGTCCAGTAAAAGGGAATATATGGGTATTATTATATGGTTCTCTGGATTTATTGACTTCTGGGGGAACAGTTATACTTCTAATATAGGTTGTATCATTATCTAACATACCATTATAAGTATTAGTCAATAACTTATTAGTTAAACTTGTTGTTGAATAATCACCATTATCTCTAATATCTTGCCCCCTTAATCTACCGTTCATCTGGTCTTCTATTAATTGTGCTAATTCACTAATACCATAAGTCCCCTTAGGGATAAATATGAATATATTATTAGTCTTAGGCATTAGAAATCCATTATCATACACATTTCGGTGTTCTGGTGGGACATCCGCTTCATCCATACTTTCCCTAACTACCATCATCATAGGACTTTCACAAAAACCAGTTCTCCTTGCTGATATATCCCCAGGTCTGTTAAAGGTATTATCAGCAGTGAGTAAGTCCCCCCTTCCAGCATAAATAGGAATTGGGTTAGAATCTATATCAGTTCTAAGTGCTGTTTTTTGTGAATATAACTGTCTTGATGCTGAATATAGGTCTTCGTATTCTGCCGTATCGCTCGTAGGGTCTGTTATTTTACTGCCTATTGGTTTCCACATCTCATTATCACTATGATAATAACATACTGCTACATTTTCACTATAATCTTGGTCGAGTATAATACTACCACCACTAAGTCCCCTCTTATTTATTAAAGTATTTTGTATTGATATTTGACTACCCTTAGGTAATACTAATGCTTCTTCACTGATTTTATATTCCCATTCATTAGCATTAGTAGCACTACTTACGCTATTTTGTCTATTACAATCCAAATAAAGGATTTCTGTAAGGTCGGTCATATTATATTATATACATAGATTTTTAAAAAATCTTTTAAGCAAAATAGTTAGTGTAAGAAGTGTAGGTTTTCAGCCCAAAAACTTATATTTCGTCCTCTGGTTCTAAGTCCTCTTCATTCTTACCCCCATCACTAATCATACCCTTCTCTTTACTCCATAATAAGTCCGTGTGATTTCTCCGTGCTTCTAAGTGTTCTACACTTAGATACAAAAAATCGTGTGAGTTCTTCCTACTTTGTTTAAATACTTCCATAAACTCCTTCTTACCACCGCCAAAATAACTTAAATCCTCCGCCATTTTTTTAACCTCACTTTCTGGAAATTCCCCTAAGATATAATAAGCACTCGCATTTGTCCTAAGAATACCATTAAAATATTTAAAATACTGGGAAGCAATTGCTATTGCTATACGCCCCTCTTGTTTTTCATTACCTATATGTCTATAATGACTAACTAATTCACTAATTTTATCTACTTTACCTACCCTCTTAAAATTTATACTACCTATAATATCATCAAATATTATAAGATATTTACCAGTTTCTTCATCAGTTTCTATCATATGTAATATTTCATCCATTAGACCATCACTATAAGTATCAAATACAAAGTCAAAATCCTCAATCATATACTTATTAACAGCGTCATTATGAGCGGTAGTAGAAATTAGTATCTTTACCTTAAAATCCTTAGCAAAAAACCGTTTAGACATATATAGGGAATTGAGTAAGGTGGATTTACCAGCCTTAACCCTACCGCAAATTAAGTGAAGATGAGTGGAATTACTAAGTGGATATTTACTTACCCCTTCATTTAATCTCTTCTTATCTACCTTTACTGGGTAGATATTCAAATCTACCTCTTTCTCTTCTTTTTTATTAATTTCCTTCATTTTCTAAATATAATATATATGTATATATTATTATGAGTTATTTAGACCAATTGTCCCAGTTTCAAGGAGATTTGAATACGCAACACGAACAGATGAGCGCTTCTATTACTAATATCCGTCAAGGTATTAAAGCACAATTTGACGATGAATACAATAAAGCATTAGAAAGTCTGGAAGTTGCTGGTGGAGCATTAGGGGTCAGTGGGATAGGTATAGGAGGGGTTCATAAATCTATGAAAGGATTAAAAGCGTGGAATGATAAGAGATTAGGAAAGAACCAAAGACCTCTGGATGTTAATACAAAAGGAAAAGGGGAAGAAATTAAAGGAAAACCTATTGAAACTACGAACAGAGAACTACCAGATAATCCCCTAAGAACCAAAGGAAAAGGACTTAGATTAGATGGCGGGGAATTTACTAAACCTATCAAAGAGACACCGAAAAGTAATGAGACCTTCCCACGCACAAAAATAGATGGGGGTAAGGTAGATGTTATAAAAGATGACGGAGCGAAAAGGGCGGAAACTCAGTTTAACAAACAAGCAAAGGGCGCTTATGAGGACACCATAGCAAAAACAGCACCTAAAACTGGGGGTGAAGGTCAAGATTTTACCAGTATTGATAGGAGTGGAGAAGCAGAGGGGTTCTTAAATGATATAGAGGGTTCTGGACTTAGGGGTGAATATGGAACTGTTAAAACCGCTATTGAAGATGAAGGGAATGTGGTAAGTAGAATAGCAACTTCTAAGAATGTATCTTCGGTAAATGCCTTTGGTGATGACATACTTGGGGGGTCGAGTTCAACTTTTTTTGATAAAAGCCCAGATACATATAAGAACCTATACAAAGATGAATTACCTAAGGGATGGGGGGATGAATATACCCCCCATAGTGATAGAATGCGAGGGACGGTAGGTGATGGGGGTTCTGCTGAATATAGGGGAGTGGGTAAGACAACAACCCTCGCCCAGACCCAGAGAGATGGGGCGCAAAGATACAAGGTTAAGGCATCAAGTGAATTCATTGGCAACGAACAGAGGGAAAAGTCTATTACTGGGGCTGACTTAGGAGGAGACGATGAGAATTTTAGAGCCACAGCAAGTAATACTACTAATATTGAGGATAAAGTAGATTATGAGCCAATTGAAACTAAATATGATAATCCACTTCTATCTATAAGTGAGGAAAGACAAGCACCATTACCAGACCCAGCACAAGTTGCCGAACCAGCACAAAATCCCAGAGTAAGCACAGTAAGAAACTCAGCAGATAGGACAAGAACTCGGTTAGGGCGACCTACTGGTGAAAACCCATTAGCAGAACCAGTATCAATACAACCAGAACCAGCATCAACATCAACCTATAATCCATATAATCCTACTGATACACCTTCGACTTCGTCGGCTACTACTGGTGAAAGGTCTGCCCTCGCAAATGCGAGGGCTAATGCTGGAACTACCTTAGAAGAAATACAAAGTGGTATAGCAACTAAGGGAAATGCTCTAAAATCCGCCTTAGGAATTGGAGAAGAAACTGCTGGTGGTCTTAGTGGATTACTT
>TARA_R110000823_G_scaffold19422_6_pt1 | contig 11862 bp, 18 predicted proteins | sample TARA_R110000823 | Tara Oceans TARA_R110000823 (sample SAMEA4397722) | marine metagenome | biome: Polar Biome; feature: [DCM] deep chlorophyll maximum layer (ENVO:01000326); material: water (ENVO:00002006), including particulate matter (ENVO:01000060) such as... | depth 20 m | reverse complement strand
TATACATATGATGAACTTAATAACTTTTATGAAAATAATGGTTTTGATAAAGAATTGAAGAGAGGTGCATTACTAAAAATTACTGGTGGCGAACCTCTTTTACAGCAGAAAAGGTTATTAACGTGGATGGATACGTTTGTTGAAAGGTTTGGATTTATACCTAAAATAGATTTTGAATCTAATAGTACTCTTAAACCTTTAGATAGATGGTATGATGATTTTAATGCTGATTTTACTCTATCACCTAAGATGAGTAATAATGGAGACCCTGAAGGTCGTCGATATAAACCTGAAGTTATTGCTCATCATAATAGTCATAATGAATGTTTTAAGTTTGTTATTAATAATGAAGAAGATGAAAAGGAATTATTTGAAAAATATATTGATAATGGTTTAGTTAATCCTGAAAATGTATGGTTAATGCCTTGTGCAGGTAGTAGAGATGAGCATACAGCTAAATCAGCTATGGTAGCTGAATTATGTAAGAAGCATAACTTCAAGTTTAGTCCACGATTACAATTAGTCATATGGGATAAAGCATTGAAAGTATAATTTATACGAGTAAATATCTTACATGAGTGAATTAATCTGCAATCTACCTAACGCAAAAGTTTATGTTAGGAAAGAATATTTACATGACGGTGAAGAAGGCCATGGGGAATTTGTAGAAGGTCATTGGGTTAGTGCTAAATCGTTACCCGGTAGAGCATTCTATTTTGAAACATACTTACCAGAGTATGGAGCTCTTTTTGATAAACTACCAATATCAGCATTTGTTTCTTCTCCAGAAACACCTGAACCAGATTTACCTTTACAAGATTTACAATTTTGGAATTGTATGGATTATGGAGTTGTTGCAATATATAAGCAGTTTATTGGTTCAATGGACTTTGAAGTTTTTACAAGAAGCCATCAAGTTCTTAAAGGTACATATATGTTTACTTTAGATAATTATCACCCGGATCCAGACCGCGTTGATTATTCTACAGCAGAGGTACCAGATGAACATAAATCATTTAACTGTTTAGAATTGGAAAACGGTCAATATGCGTTATATCCTAATAACAGAATGAGAGTTTATGATAATTCTTTAACACCACAAAAACCTAAGATGCCAGATTTTAAAGTTAGTACAAAATATTATCAAGTAGAAAGCGGTTATGAATATCGATTAGGAGATACTGATGAATATTTCTGGAAAACCAAAGAAGGTGTAACTAAATAATATTCTTATGATCATTAATGTAATTATATTCATCGTGGGGTTCGTCGTAGGCGCGCTCGTAGCGAGAAACAATCAAGAAGAAGTTAATAAATTAGTAGAAGAAGCAAAAGAACTTGCAGCAAAAGCAGAAGCTGAGCTAAAGGAACTAAAAGCTAAGACAAAGAAGCCTGCCCCTAAAAAGGCAAAGAAGCCAGCTGCTAAAGCTAAAAAGTAAATTAATTAATTACTTTCTTTATACAAACTCTACTAGTAATAGTAGAGTTTTTTTATAGGTACTTTAAAGCTAAGTAATTAATAATTAAATGAATTGTATTATCAGTGATAATTAACAACCAAGTTGATAACCAAACAGGTATATCTTTATTATAACCATTAACATGACAATCTTTCCACGATGGCCACCACTTACAAGGAGCTACTTTAGTTTTAGCAAATGCTATATATTTTGCAATTGCAAACCGATCAATTAAAAAGTGGGTAAAGAAGATTATAAACCAAGCTTCTAATGAAGGTTGTAATAATAAAAACGGTATAGAATATACAAATGCATGCGTTGCTGCTGCTCTACTATTCTTAATCTTATTAAGTGCCATCCAGTCACTTTGTAACAGATAATCACCTGTTAAATGTAAAATCAATTGTTCCATATACCTAGTTCTTTATTTATTGATAATATTTACTTATTATAATTTATATTTCAACCATCATATTTTAATAAATATTCTATATGGGTGGGTTTATTAGATTTTTAACTGAAGTAGGTTTTCCAATCGCTGGTGCCTTAGCTGGTGGTCTATTTATATTCATTATTTTAAAATTTATATTGAATGGAGTTCAAGGATCGGTAGCAGGTTTAGGTGGTATGATAGGTAGCTTACAAAATAGGGTAGATGTAATGACTAATGAAATAGTTAAAATTGATACTTTAATATCGCATGCATTCAATGTTGAACCTAATTTAGATAGAATAGCAGCAGCGGAAGGCAAGGAAGATGCAAGAAAGGATTAACTATGAATGATCAAATGATAGACCATTTTTCAAAGTTAGTTAATGACTTTGGATTTCCTGTTATAGCTGCTATTGGTTTAGGTTATTTTGTCTATTATGTATGGAAATGGGTAACAAAAGAAATTTCACCTACAATAAGTTCATCTAAAAAAACTTTAATAGGTCTAATAGATAAAGTCCGGATGTTAGATAATGATATGATTCGTCTTAATATAAAATTAAAAATGATTTTACAACAAAAGGAAAGACGAGAATTAATGGAAAAGGAATATAAGTTAAAAGAAGAAGAATTATTGAAAAAAAAGAAGTAACCTATAAATAATTTTATGAATAAGATTATTCTATGTTTATTATTACCATTAGCATTATTTGGTAGTGAAATGATATTTCAATTTAAATCTCCAACCTTTACAGGGGTAGGGTATTCTGCACATAAAATTACTTTAGAACAAATTTCATTTAATAGAAAAAAATCTATTGAAGATGAAATAGAATCAGCTGAATTACAAGCTCAGTTAGCAGAAGATAGATCTGCTGTTAATACATTTATGTCCAGTTTACAGGCTAGAATTTATTCTGAATTAGCCAAACAAGTTACTGAACAATTATTTGCAGATGATGGTCTAGAAACAGGTACCTTTTCTATAGAAGATAGTACAATTACTTGGTATAAATCCGCTGATAATCAAATCTATTTAACTATAAATGATTTAACTGATGGTTCATCTACTAGCATTGTAATACCAATCGGCTCTCTTTATATACCACCTGTCGCAACAGAAACACCATGATTAAAATTTTATTTAGTTTAACTTTACTGTTAATGGTAGGTTGTATATCTACACCAATACAAAATCCTCCTTGGGTTCAGAAACCACCTTATATGATTAAACAAGGTGATATGAAAGATGTTAAAGAAGCTCCTATTTTTGTTGCAGTTTACTCATTTGATGATAAAACCGGTCAAAGAAAGACGTCTGATAATTATGCATCTTTTTCATCAGCAGTTACACAAGGAGGAGAAGCTTGGGTTATCGAATCACTTATAGAAGCTGGTAATAATAAATGGTTTAATGTGGTTGAAAGAGCTAACCTTGCTAATCTACTTAATGAAAGAAATATTATTAAAACTAATAGAAGGTCTTTTAATGATAGTGAAGAAGATTTAGGTGCTTTATTATTTGCTGGTATGATAGTTGAGGGGGGTATTATTTCTTATGAAAGTAATATTGTATCTGGTGGTATTGGAGCCAGTTATTTAGGTATAGGAGCTTCTAAACAATATAGAAAAGATAACGTTACAGTTTCAATGAGATTTGTCAGTGTAAATTCAGGTCAAATATTATTATCATCTACAGTTAGTAAAACTATATTAAGTATAAGTGCCGGTGCTACATTTTTTAAGTATTTTGATACAGATGAATTAGGTTTAGGTGATTTTAATGATTACGGTGAAGCTGAAATAGGTTATGCTAGGAATGAAAGAGTTTCAATTGCAACAAGGAAAGCTATCGATGCATGTATAATAGACTTAATGTTACAAGGTGATCAAAAAGGCTTGTGGAATTTTGTTGAATAATAATAATTTTCATATCGTTTTTTATAAATATTGATATGAAAACAACACTACTAGCATTATTATTAACAAGCACTATTGCATTTGCAAATAACGAAATTTACTTAGAACAAGAAGGTACTACAGGTACTTTTGATATTACTCAAGTAGGTTCAGGAAATAGAATAGGTGATACAACGAATATTTCTACTATTGGAGGAGATAGTAGTGATTTTGATATTTCTCAAATCGGTAACGGTAATGAGTTAGATATTGAATGGGGCGGAGATGAAACTGATTTTGATCTTTATATTGAAGGGAATGGTAATGTACAAGATTTAATCGTATCTGGTAATCAAAACATATTTACTAATACAATATTAGGTGATGGTAATGATATTACTATTAAGAAAGATGATGTATCTACTGAAGCTTCAAATATTTCTCAGCAATATCTTAAGAACTATATCATTGGTAGTGGTAATACATTAGATTTTTACCTTAATGATAATATCAGTGCAGTATCTGATATTTCTCTTATTGGTTCTGGTAATTTAATTACATCAATACAAGAAGGTGGTAATTTAGGATTAGGTCATAGCCAAACAGTACAACTTCAAGGGGATAGTAACGTTCTTAACCTAGTACAATCTGGTACAGAAAATCAAACATTAGAGCTTACCCATTATGGTCATGATACAACCTTTACAGTTATACAATCTGACGGCTCTTATACTGCTGGATTAGAAGGTCTCGATACAATAAGTAATTTCGATGGAAGTTATACACAACCAGTTGCAATGCCTGATTTCGCTCAAGGAACGATTATCAATCCATAATTTAGTTTTAGTTTTCTTATTATTAACCTCCTCTGCTTTTGCTAAAGTTGGGGAGGTTTCTTTTCAAACCCAGCCCGGGCAGATTACAAGGGATTCAAATAAAATTTTAACCGAAAACGGTACACCGGTTGAGATGTATGATGAAATTGAAACTTTAGATGGAGTTATAAAAATATTATTCGTAGATGATACAAAAGTTACTATTGCAGAATATTCAACATTAGTAGTAGATGAATTTGTATATGATAATAATACAAAAAAAGGTAAAGTTAATTTAAAAGCATCTTTCGGTAAACTTAGATATACATCTGGGTTAATAGCTAAAAATAATAGAGAAAATATTAAAATAACAACCCCAACAGCTTCAGTATCAGTTAGAGGTACTGACTTTGAAGTAATAGTTAAAGAATCTGGAGAAAGTAAGTTTACTTTATTACCATCTGAAGATAGTAATGGTAAACAATACGTAGGTTCAATCGAAGTTTTTAATAATATCGGTTCGGTAATATTAACTGAAGCATATGAAGTTACATCAGTTACCTCAACATTTACATCCCCATCGAGACCTATAATAGATAACGATAGAAAAAATGAAACAGTTAAAATTGAAAGGGAATTAACAGAAAACGTTGATGATGAAAAAATGGAAAATGATAATCAAGATGATTTTTTAGAGGAAGCATCATATTTAGATTTTAGTAGTGATGATCAAAATACTATTTTTCAAATTGAAGACGATAAAGCTACTTTTATATCTGATAACGAAAATAAAATACAATTAACTGTACCTTCGGTTTCAGATGTGTCATTAAAATATGACAATAAAGGAACTATAACAGAAGGGGTATTAAACGCCGGTGGTAGTGTAACTATAAATATTATTCAACAATGAAACTTAATAAATTTAAACCATTCATATATTGTACTATAGCTGCAGTATTATTTTCAGTATTAAGAATATATGATCCTTATCCAGTAGAAATTTTAAGATTAAAAGGTTTAGATTATTATCAAAAGACACAAAAAGTAAAAAAATCTGATTTATTTACTATTATAGAAATAGATGAATCTAGTCTAGAAAAATACGGTCAATGGCCATGGAAAAGAAATGTATTATCTCATTATATAGAAAAAGCATATTATAACGGAGCTGGTTTAGTAGTTCTACCTATTTTATTTGCTGAAGAAGATAGATTAGGAGGGGATAAAACCTTTACAGATATTTTATATCATTATCCAGTAGTTACAGCTCAATCTGCAGCATTACAAGGTAAAGGTACATTAGTTAAACAAAATATTACCACTATCGGCTCGGTAGGTTTAAATAATTGGTTATTTGATTATCCAAATGGTATTGGTCCAATTGAAAGTGTAGGTACATTTTCAAAAGGTGTAGGTATGACTGTTACTGCGCCTGAATTAGATGGGGTAGTCCGTCGTATGCCTTTAATGATACAAGTTAAGGGTGAAGTTTACCCAACATTACCTTTAGAAATATTAAGATGTCTTGTAGATGATAGATCTTATCAAGTTAAAGTTGATCATGCCGGGGTAAGTGCTATTAGATTAAGGAATGTAGGTACTTTTGAAACTGATGAAAATGCTAGAGTATGGATTAATTATGATACAGAGTTTAATAAGATTTCTCTAACTAGTGAAGATTGGTCCTCGGTAAAAGATACAATAGCAGTAATTGCATTAACAGCAGAAGGTTTATCTAATTCAGTAGCAACCCCTATAAAAGTTAGTAATGGTCATGAATTAAATATGCAAGTTGTTGAAACTTTAGCAAATGAAAATGTATTAGTGAGACCGGTTGAAGCTACCTTATATGAAATACTATTTACTTTAGCACTGAGCTTACTGTTGACGCTATGTGCACTTAGGTTTCTATGGGTTATTAACGGGTTACTAATAAGTGTAGTGATAATTACTTTACCTATATATGGCTTTTGGTTATTCAGTAATCACAATTTATTATACGATTTTACATACCCTATATATAGTATTTTCATAATATTTACATTAGCCATATTTTTTAGATTTATACATGAATATAAAGGTAAAATGTTAATTAAAAAACAGTTCGAACATTACCTAGCCCCTGAAATAGTTAAAAAACTTCAAAAGAACCCTAATATGTTAAAACTTGGAGGTGATACACAGGATTTAACTATATTATTTTCTGATATAAGAGGTTTTACAACAATAAGTGAACAGTTTAAAGACAACCCTCAAGGTTTAACTTATTTAATTAATCGATACCTTACTCCTATGACTCGCATCGTAATGGAATCAGGTGGTACTATAGACAAATATATTGGAGATGCTTTAATGGCATTCTGGAATGCACCTTTACCTGAAGACCAAATAACTCACCGTATTAAAGCAATTGAAGTTGCAATAAAAATGCAATTAGAACTTTCTAACCTTAATATACAATTAATAGAAGAAGGTAAGAAGCCATTAGCAATCGGGATCGGTATTAATACCGGTAGAGTTGTTGTCGGTAATATGGGTTCAGATCAAAGATTCGATTATACGTGCTTAGGTGATGGAGTTAATTTAGCTGCAAGACTTGAAGGTCAAACTAAAGCATACGGTGTAGGTATTCTATTAGGTCAAGAAACTGTTAACCTTATCCGTAATAAGTTTAAATTTATAGAATTAGATAAAATAGCTGTAAAGGGTAAGAAAGAAGGTATAACAGTTTATACAGTATTAACTGACCAATTTAATTATATACTACATGATACATTCTTAAAGTATTATAAAAATCGAGACTGGTTAAAAGCAGAAAATACTCTTAATAAATCAATAAAAGAAAATACAGAGTTAGAATATTATTATAATATGATGAAAGATCGGGTAGCAGATCTAAAGGATAACGATCCAGGAGAAGATTGGGATAAAGTTTATAGAGCTATCAGTAAGTAATTACTTCCTTTTTCTACTTCTAAATTCTTGGTATAAGTCTTTAAAAATAACACATAGTATAAAACTACAAACGATAAGACCAAAAATTTCGAATATACCGGCCCCTGAACTTTCAGATATCAATACCATTACCTCTTACCTCCAGGTGTAAAGTAAAATCCGATTATCGCTCCCAAAGTGGCGATTGATACCAAAGCAATGTGCCCCGTTGTAATTGAGGTGGTAATGTCTGCTCCTGAGGGGAAAGTAACCAATCCCCAGATGAGCTTGATCGCTTCTTTGTTTTCTGGGGGTGTGAAGGTAACGAGCTCGACTCCTGGCCAGAGGGTGCAGAGGACCGAGATGACGAAAAAGTTACACATCCCGATAAGAGCAATGAGCCTACGAGTACCCCTGGTAAAAACAGATGTGTCTTTATCCATGTCACCGAAGACAGCTTTTTGAAATTCAAGATCAGCTTTTTGAAGCTGCATATCTCTAATAAGCTCTCTTTTATGTTTTGCTTCTTTAGCATCTGATATACCAGCGAAAAGACCACCAACAATTTTAAGCATTGAACCCATACCCGTTGCACCGAGCGTTGTAAGTAACATTGTAATAAGACCAAACATGACATTTTATAAACTTCTATTAAATATTTAGGTGAAGTTTAACACTTTAGTAGAAAAAATATTATTAGAAACTAATCCTAAAAAAGGAACCGGTAAAAAACCTAAAGGTTCGGGTAGGAGACTATATACCGATGAAAATCCAAAAGATACAGTTAGTGTAAAATTTAGTTCAGTAGCTGATATTAGAGGTACTTTGAATAAAAAATCTTTTAAATCTAAACCACATGCAAGACAATCGCAAATTATTAATTTAATTCATCAAAGAGTTAGAGCTGCAGTAGGAAGAACCAAAGACCCTATAAAGAAAAAGAGTTTAAGAGCTGCATTTAAATATATTATTAAAAAGAAGGAAGCAAGTAAAAAGAAAACTCAAACAATGAGAGAAAATGATTAATAAAAAAATATACATACCGATAACAAAAAATAATATTATACGTAGTCAGTCGAACTTAAAATCTGAACCAAATAATTTTATAACTAAAAATGATTTAAATGCAGAAATATCTGCAAATAGTAATAAACTAAAAACAAAAAGAATCTCGATGAAACTTTACGGGGCTAGTTACGCCTCAATTGGTAGTGATGGTAACGGCGGTGGTGGTGGTGGTACTCCTACAGAAACATTTGCAATTAGTGCATCATTTGTAACTGGAAATGCCGGTACCGGTTGGTTTACAGCATGGAAGTTTTCAACTAATGGGAATAATGCTGTTGATAGGTCAGGACCATTATCTCCAACTGATAATTATGGTTCAAATAGAACATTAAACTTTAATATGGGAGATACTATAAGATTTGAAAATATAGGTATTAATAGCTTTTATCCTCGAGAAGAAGGTCGACCGTTTACGATTAGAAATATATCAGGTGTTGGTACTACAGATCTAGCCGAAGGTGTTGTAAATAACTCATCTACATTAGGGCCCATATTCTTCACTCCAGTAGCTGCTGGAACATATTATTATAATGATAGTAGTGATAGCTCCAACGGACAGGGTAGAAATTGGGGTCAAATTATCATAACTTAATTGAACTAAATATATAAATGGTTAACTTTAGTACATATTTTGAAAACTATGCCGATAAAAAGGTAAAAGGTAAGAGTAGACCTGGTAGAGTAAAAAAATCAGGAGCTAGTTGTAAAGGTTCAACAACCGAGCTACGTCGTAAAGCTAAAAAATATGGTGGCGAAAAAGGTAAAATGTATCATTGGTGTGCCAATATGAAAGGCGGAAAGAAGTAATAAATAATATTATGAATTACGATCAACTAGCAGATGTTATATTAGAAAGCGTTGAAGGTATTAAAGCTATAAAGCTACCTTACGCTTTAGATGCTTTAGAACCTAGTATAGACGCTGAAACAATGAACTTGCATTTTAACAAACACTATAAAGGTTATGTTAAAAAATTAAATGCAGCATTACCAGCTACCAATAAACAAGATTTATTATCAATTGTTAAAAAAGCTAAATCTAAAAAAGATGCAATTCGTAATAATGCAGGAGGCGCGTATAATCATCAGTTATTCTGGAATATGATGTCTCCAGATAGAAAAACAATTTCTGGACCTATTAGAGAGTTAATTGAAAAACAATATAAGAGTTTTGATAATTTTAAAGCTATATTTGTGGAAGAAGCTTTAGCTCATTTCGGTTCAGGTTGGTTATGGTTAGTTAAGAAGGGTAATAAATTAGAATTAATACCTACTAACAACCAAGATAACCCTTTAATGGATTCAGACGTAACTATACTACTTGGTATTGACGTATGGGAGCATGCTTACTATAAAAAGTATGGTCCTAATAGAGAAAAGTATATTAAGCAATTTTTGAAGATAGTGAATTGGGATTATTGTAATCTTCAATTAATGCAATAATTTCATTCTTCATATAGTTAACTCTGATTGGGTAAAACTTATTAGTTTCTTTATCCTTATAGAATATAACACAACCGGTACACTTTTTGCCTGAACTCTTTTCATGTAAATAACCATATAAAGATAATTGTAACGCATATGTATTGAATTCACATACACTTAAATGATCCATCGGTTTAAGCATAAACTCATTATATTGAGAGAAGAAATTAAACGCTTTATTAGTCTTAAAATCACCAACCATGAAATGGGTTTTATTTTCGTAAATTAAATCTGCTGTACCTGCAATGAAATTGTCCAAATCATGTAATTTTTCTTCACATAATAAAGTAGGAAACTTCTTAAAGATATGCTTCCACTTATTAAAAGAAGAATACAAAGATTCATGCTCTTCTTCTTCAACCCCTTCAGTTAAATAGTCTTCCATGACTTTATGGATACTAGTACCATAATCACAAGCTCTATTCTTTTCCGTCTCCCACATATCTAATACAAAGTCGACATCTAAGCCTTCTCTATTAGCTACTCGAGTTGCATTTTCCATCTTATCAAATGGCTTTTTATACTTACCTATTAAAGTAGTTGCCGATATTAATTCTCTACCGGTTTTACTACATTTGTAAGTATGGGTCTTTTCATCAAACGTAATCATATATTAATTATAGTATATAGACTTGATATATCAAATTTTTATTATAAAATAATAGTATATGAGAATTGCAATCTGTGGTACAGCAAATATTGGTAAAAGTACGTTATTACAAGACTTCTTACAGGAGTGGGATATGTATGGACGTGAAGTGAAGACGTATAGAGACGTTTTAAATGAAAAAGGTTTACCGCATAGTAAACAAACTACTAAAGAATCGCAAAAAGCTATTTTAGATTATATGGTAAGTACTTTAAAAGAGTTTAAAAAGGGCGATAAAGTTATATTTGATAGATGTCCTTTAGATAACTTAGTTTACTCTATGTGGGCTATGAGTCAAGAAGATAATGATATTGATGAAGATTTTATTGATGAATGTATTCCTATTGTAAGAGAAGCATTAACAAATTTAGATATTATTTTCTTCATACCGATTACTAAACAAAACAAAATTGAAATTAAAGATAATGGTGATAGAGAAACTGATGAACAGTATATAAAGGAAATAGATAGTTTCTTTAAAGTATTACAAAGACATTACCATGAGAATCCACAAGATAACCCGTTCTTCCCGAGAGATGATTCACCCGCATTAATTGAAGTTTTTGGTAGTAAGCAAGAGCGTATGCAAATGATTAAACTTTATATCGATGCAGAAGGTGATCTTGTTGGTGGTGATAGTGGTTCAGATATATTTAACCCTGAAAATCTTGATATGATGGAAAAACTCCTTGAATCACAAAATCTTTCAAAGAAAGATGAAGATGAGTTTAAAGATCAGTTAGAAAAGATAAAAAATCTTGAAGATTTAACTAATTAAGCAAGAGCTCCAGCCGATAGTAAGAAATAATAAGTTCTTCTTTCTCCACCCGATGTTATAATTATCGGTAACATTCTGGTACCCGTCGTAACGCTAGTAGGTCCGGCAAGTACTGTTGTAGGTTCAAAGAATGTAGCATCAATTACCGAACTTAAAGAACCAATATTGGTTGAATTAGCACTAATAGCCGGGGCAAATGTAGTATTTTCTAAACCTACTACAAAGTTTTCGAACTTTAACGTATTAGTTGCATTTGTAGTTTGTACCAGTAATAAATCATTATTATTAATTTCTGTTACTTCTGGTATCTGTTTAATACTTATTTCAGTTGACATATAT
>TARA_R110000823_G_scaffold46864_3_pt1 | contig 11864 bp, 13 predicted proteins | sample TARA_R110000823 | Tara Oceans TARA_R110000823 (sample SAMEA4397722) | marine metagenome | biome: Polar Biome; feature: [DCM] deep chlorophyll maximum layer (ENVO:01000326); material: water (ENVO:00002006), including particulate matter (ENVO:01000060) such as... | depth 20 m | reverse complement strand
TAGCTGACAAAAACGCCCTTTAAAAAAGTTTTAAGACAAAAAAAGAGAATAAACCAATTCTTAGGAGCATCTGATGACCAAACCAGGTCGAAATAGCAGTAGTGATCTAGCTTTAGCAAAAAATACGATAGTAGATAGGATAGAAAGGCCAATACCAAGTAGCAATTTGTCACCAGATGAAGCAGATATCTGGATGGATACAGTAGGCGATTTGCCAGGTACATGGTTCCCAGTCCACACGCATGAATTGCTTGCACAATATTGCCGACATTGTGTGTCAGTTGAAAAAATAGCTGCTTTGATTTTGCAAATAGAAAACGCTGAAGAATTTGATATCAAAGAATATGATAATTTATTAAAAATGCGAGAACGTGAGAGCCGAGCTGCCAGTTCACACGCGACTCGGTTGCGACTCACGCCACAAAGCACCTACGATAAATCAAAAAAGAAAGGTTCATCGGTTAAACGACCTTGGGAAAGCTAAAGCGCAGTAAAAGAAATATACAATGGCTAGAAGAACATTGTGTTATTCCTGAAGGTAAAGATGTAGGGATACCGCTTGTTTTGCGACCTTGGCAAAAGAAAATTTTAGTACAAATGTACGACACACCAACTCGAAGAATTATTATATCGGTTGGGCGAAAAAACGCCAAAACAGCTTTATCTGCGATGATAATGTTATTACATCTTTGCGGTCCCGAAGCAAAAGTAAATTCACAGCTTTATTCATCTGCGCTGTCGAGAGATCAAGCTGCAATTATCTATAATTTAGCCAGCAAGATGGTCAAGATGTCTACAACCTTGCGCGAATTTGTCACTACGCGAGACACATTAAAAGAATTATATTGCAGCGAAATTGGTACACTTTATAAAGCACTATCAGCAGATGCCGCTACGCAATTTGGATTATCGCCAGTCTTAGTTATACATGATGAGTTAGGCCAAGTAAAAGGGCCAATGCATCCATTGTATGAAGCATTAGAAACAGCAACAGGCGCACAGCAAGAGCCATTATCTATTATTATCTCAACGCAAGCTGCAACTGATGGTGATTTGCTTTCAATATTGATAGATGATGCAAAAGAAAACCACGACAAGGAAACAAAATTAGTTCTATTCTCTGCGGATATGAAGGCAGACCCGTTTAGTGTAGAAACAGTGAAAGCCGCTAATCCTGCTTTTGGTGACTTCCAAAACGCAAAAGAAACAATGGCAATGGCAGAGGCGGCTAGACGAATGCCGAGCCGAGAAGCGCAATTTAGAAACTTGGTGTTAAACCAACGTGTAGAAGCAGCTAATCCGTTTGTCAATCAAACAGTATGGGCGAGCAATGGCAAAACTCCTGATAAAAATGCAGAAATTTGGTTTGGCGGCCTAGATTTATCAGAAATCAATGATTTGACTGCATTTATTTTAGTTTCACCTGCTGGCGATGTGGATTCAACTTTTTGGTTGCCGCAAGAAGGTTTGACTGAAAAAAGCCGCTTAGATAGAGTGCCTTATGACGTATGGGCTAAAAATGGATTTTTAATGACAACGCCAGGCAAGTCTATACAGTATGAATATGTAGCAAAATACTTATATAAAATATTACAAGAAAAAAATATTAGAAAAATAGCTTTTGATCGATGGAACATGAGACATTTGAGACCTTGGCTAATACAAGCAGGTTTATCAGAAACTTTTATAGATTCAAGATTTGTTGATTTTGGTCAAGGCTACCAGTCAATGTCACCTGCGCTCAGAACACTAGAAACCTTGCTCTTAGATGAGCGTTTAAAGCATGGTGGACAGCCTGTGCTAACGATGTGTGCAGCTAACAGTGTAATTAAAATGGATGAGGCAGGTTCACGCAAGCTAGATAAGCGTAAATCACGAGGCAGAATCGATGGGATGGTAGCTTTAGCTATGGCAACTGCGGTTATGGCAGAAGATCAACACGACAAGCCAGTTTACCCAGTCGATTTAGAGGATATGCTAGTTTGATAGAACCAGAATGGGCGAGAATAGCAGGTCTACATGTGACGGAAGAAGGTAGTGTAGGAGTTGTGTGGGTAGCACTAAATCCACAAAATAATACATTAACAATTTACGATTGTAGTATTTTTGACAGAGAAGTTTTAGCAGTTATAGCTGAAGGCTTAAAAGGTAAAGATACTTGGATACCAGTTGCTTGGCCTAAAAGCGCACAGGAATTGTCAAAAAAGTTACTCGATAGAGGCTGCAAAATGCTATATGAGGCTTGTGATGAATCGCAAGCATCTATAGAAATAACGTCACGCGAAATTGAAGAAAGAATGCGAACAAAAAAATTAAAAGTAGGTAAAGAATTAAAACCTTGGTTAGATGAATACAAAACATATTATAGGCAAGATTCACAAATACCAAAAAATAGTCATCCACTTATGGCGGCTACTAGAAACGCAATAAGCAGATTAGATTCAGCAAAAAAGAAAAACAAAAGTCAAATCTTAAACTACCCAAAAATTAACGTCTTATAGGAAAAATATTTTGGCATTAACTGATAAAGAATTAATATCTATTGTGGATGGCGAAATGGAATCGGCAATGGGTTCAGAGGGTGGAGAAATTTCACAAGAAAGGGCAAAAGCCTACAAATATTATCTGTCGAAAAAATTTGGCGATGAAATATCTGGGCAAAGTCAGTTAGTTACATCAGATGTGGCAGAGGTAGTAGATGGAATAATGCCTTCGCTATTAAAAATGTTTACTACGGCAGATAATCTAGTCAGTTTTGATGCAATTGGTCCAGAAGATGAAGATATGGCAGCGCAATGTTCAGATTATGTAAACTATACATTTTTTAAACAGAATCCAGCGTTTGAAATTATGTATTCATGGTTTTTTGATGCTTTAGTACAAAAAAACGGCATAGTCAAAGCATGGTGGGATGATTCTGAGATTGTTACTACAGAAAATTATACTAGCTTGACACGAACCGAGCTTTTACAGCTTTTAGAAGATGAAGAATTAGAGCCTGTTGAACGACTTGAAAGAACAGAAAGCATAAAAAACCCAGAGACAGGTGAAATCATAGATTATCAAGTTCATGACATAGAATTTAAACGTATATCGAATAAAGGCCAAGTACGAATAGAAAATGTTCCACCAGAAGAATATCGCATCAGTAATGACAGTAGAAGCATTGACCCTAGCAAGGCAAGAATGGTTGGACATGAAAGATTAGCAACACGCTCTGATCTTTTATCAATGGGGTTCGACAAAAAAATTGTAAACAGCTTGCCTTCACATGCAGAAAACAATTTAGATTCAGACGAAAAAATAGCACGTTATGACAAGACTGATGATGACCAGTACAGTTCAAACCGCGACAGATCACAAGATGAGATATTGCTAAGAGAAGCATATATTAAGATAGACTATGAACAAAATGGCAGGGCTGAATTAAGACAAGTTATAACTGCTGGACATCAAATTCTATATAATGAATCTGCTGATAGCCAGCCTTTTCATGTTGTCTGTCCACAGCCATTGCCTCACAAGCATTTTGGCAGAGCTACTGCTGAAAAAGTAATGGATATACAAGAAGTTAGAAGCAATCTGCTCAGACAAATACATGACAATCTGTATCACACTAATAACCCTGGCAAAAATGTCTACGAACAAGCTATAGGCGAAAACACTATAGATGATTTAATGACTACTAGAGTTGGCAGAATAGCTAGATTTAGCAGACCAGTAAATGAGGCTTACAGTGTAGATGCTGTACCATTTACAGCAGCCGCCTCTTTCCCAATGCTTGAATATTGGGATAAGACAAAACGAGATCGCACTGGGGTTAGTTCAGATTCAGAAGGATTGTCACCAGAGTCTCTAAAAAACATACAAACATCGGTACTTTCTCAAGCGGTAGATTTGTCTAAAATGAAAATTGAAGCAATAGCTCGTATATTTGCTGAAACAGGGATTAAATCATTACTATTACACATACACGAGCTGCTTTTAAAACATCAAAATAGATCACAGGTAGTCAAATTGCGAAATAGATGGGTAGAAATAAATCCTTCTTCATGGCGTACACGTTATGACATGACAGTAAATATTGGGTTGGGCATTGGCACTAGGCAACAAAATATGCTGACTTTAAATGACATATGGGAAAAGCAAAAAGATGTAATTTCAGGCGGAGGCGGAGGCACTTTGGTTACTGCTGGCAATGTCTATAATACTGCAAGTGAAATAGTGAAAAATGCTAATTATAAAAATGCTGATATGTTTTTTACGCAAGCAGATTCTATTGAGCCACCACAAGACCCAATGGCTGAACAGCAAATGGCATTAGCGCAAAGGCAGCAAGAGCTAGATGCGGCAAACCTAGAGTTAAAACAGCAAAAATTACAAGTAGAAAACGAACAAAAAGCAAATGACCGATCACTTAGAGCAGAAAAACAAGCTGATGACTTATTTGTAGCGATGGAAAAAATTGCTAATCAATTAACTGAGATGGAATTAGTTTCAGGAAGAGAAGCAAGCAAGGCACAATCTGAGAATAAGCAGAATGTAGAAGCTCAATATAGAAACGACCCTGCAACTGAAAAATAAAGCTAGAAAGGGAGAAAATAGTGACAAACGAAGAGAAAAGGGCGAGGGCTGTAAAGGCAAAGTCATTACTTGACAATGAATTATTGACGGAAACTTATGACACGCAAGAAACTGAATTATTCAAGGCTTGGCAAAATCCAGAGAATAGTCAAGCACAACGAGAGACAATTTGGAACTTGTATCAAGGTGTTTTAGGCGCAAGAGAATTATTAAAGCGAATTTTAATAACAGGCAATAACGCCAAAAAAGAAATACAAAGACTAGTACAAAAAAGTAATTAGAAAACCACTAACTACAAACGAGGCAATTATGGCAGAACAAGAAGCTCCAACCACAGAGCAACCGCAAATAACAGAAAAATCAACAAATTATTCACTTTTAGCCAGTAAAGAATTTGGCACGAAATTTCATGGTGAAATAGCAGAGCCTAAAGAAAAAGCAAAAGCAGAAGAAAAATTAGAAGAAGTCATCGAAGAATTACAAGAAGCAAAAACAGATGCGGAACCTAATGAAAATACCTTGCTAGATGACACAGAAAAAACTAATGATATAGATGAAGAACTTGTTGAGGAAAGCCCAGAAAGCCCAGAAAGCCCAGAAAGCCCAGAAAAACCAGAATATCAAGAATATGAAATGGCTCAATTAGCCGAATTGTTTGGCGTTGAGGAAAACCAATTATTTTTAAATGAAGATGGGAAAGTAGTTTTAAATGGCAAAGTCAATGGTCAACCAACCAAAGCCAATGTTAAAGATTTACTAGCTGATTTTCAAAAATACCAAGCTGCTGATCAAAGATTAGATGATGCCAAAACCAAGGCAAAAACAATCTTAGAAGCAGCAGAAAGTAAGAGCGAAGCATTGAACGAGAAATTCATTACAGCCGACACTCTGTTAGCCAATCTTAATAACTCTTTGCAGAGCAATTTTGAGGCAGTTGATTGGGCGAAATTACGCACAAAAGACCCAGCCGAATATGCAGCTAAGAAAAGAGACTTTGATGATAGGGCGGCACATATAGAAAGGATGCGAACAGATGCAGTTGCCGCCTACCAAAGCGGTCAAGCAGAAAGACAGCAGGAAGCACAAAAAAAGCAGCAAGATTATTTAACACTAGAAGGGCAAAAGCTACAAGACTCTTTGCCTGAATGGAGTAATCCAAAAACTGCTAAAGCAGAGAAGAAACAAATAGCAGAATATCTGATAGAAGCTGGATATTCACAAGATGAGCTAACGGCTGCCTCCGACCACAGAGCAATCATCATGGCTCGTAAAGCAATGTTATTCGACTTGCAACAAGCAAGCAGCAATGTAGCTGCAAAGAAGGTGTCTAAAATTCCTAAAGTAATTAAACCTGGAACTATTAAGTCGCCAGAACAAACAAACAAACAAAACTTAGATAGGTTACATGCAAAAATGCGAGCGACAGGTTCACTCGATGATGCTCATGCCTATAATAAAGCTCGGAGGAGCGTATGACAGCACAAACAGCAGGAACTTTTGCGACCAATGATATGGTCGGAATACGAGAAGATTTGGCCGATGTTATTTACAATGTAGCACCTACCGAAGTACCATTTCAAAGTTTAGCTAGTTTCGTAGAAGCTACTAATACTCTACATGAATGGCAAACGGACACGCTTGCAACAGCAGCAAGTAACTCTGTTATAGAAGGTGCTGGCGCACCTGCTACGGCTGGTACTGCCTCAACTCGACTAAACAACCGCACACAGATTGCTACAAAAGATGCGCGAGTATCTGGTACTGGTCAAGCGGTAGACACAGCAGGTCGAGCAGATGAACTAGATTACCAAGTCATGAAGCGAGCAAAAGAACTAAAACGTGATCTTGAAGTCGGCTTGTTAAATAATGTTGCGAAAGTAACTGGTAACGATACATTGGCTGCAAAAAGCGCAGGAATCGTTACTTGGATTGCGACAAATACAAGCGCAATCGGTGCAGACCCAGCAGGTACAGGTGCAAACACAGCAACTAATGGCACACAACGTGTATTTACTGAAGATTTGCTTAAAGAAGTTATACAACAAACATTTATTTCAGGTGGAGACCCTGACGTAATTATGGTTGGTGCTTTTAATAAGCAAAAAGTGTCAGGATTTACAGGCGGCTCAACGCACACGCAGAAAGCAGAAGATAAAGTTTTACATGCGAGCTTTGATGTTTATGAAAGCGATTTCGGACAAATGAAAGTAGTCCCAAACCGTTTTATGACAGTTAGAGATGCTTTAGTTTTGCAAAGCGATTTGTGGAGCATAGCGTTTTTACCAGGAAGAAACATGCAGACATTTGATTTAGCGCGTGTAGGCGATAGTGATGCTAAACAAGTTCTTTGTGAGTATTCGTTACAGTCTAGTAATGAAGCTGGTTCTGGAATAGTAAGAGACATAACTAGTTCTTAAATAATCACAACGGGAGCCCTTCTACGGAGGGGCTACTCATAAGAGGTAAAAGTATGAGTTATAATACGCGACCGCTTGCGAATAATGCTGTTGAATACGTCAAAGATGATGGTTTAAGTGCTTGGAAAGCAATGCCAGTATCACAGATGGAAGCAGGAACAGGTATTACTACAGGTTCAGGCACAGTATATCGTTCAAGCAGTATAAAGCATGGCGGAATCATAAAGACACAAATGCTAATTGATCTTACTGGTTTAAGATCAACGGCTGGTGGAGACATCATTGGTGTAAATGGCACTGCTTTAGTATGTCATTTTGGCATCATTCCAGAGGGTACTTATCTAACAGGTAGAGTTACTTGCTTAGAAGCACCTGCTGGCGGTGATCCTGATATAAATATTTACATGGCAGTCGAAGGCACTGGTGTTGAAGATGCGCCAATTTCTGGCCTAGTTGAAACTTTACTAGTAAACACTGGCGATCACACGCTAGGTAGTGTAAATGTATTTACAGGAATGCCAGTTGCAGGACAATATTTCTATTTAGTTGCAGGTGCAACAACAGATGCAGATTATACTGCTGGAAAATTGTTAGTAGAAATGGAAAGCTACGAGTAAAAAATATGAGCAAATTAATTGATGCTGAAAAAGTTGGTAATAGAATATTTAAAACTTATAAGCATGTTGGCGAAAAAGGAAATAATTTAGTAACGACAGAAATTACTGAAGATATTTCTCCTATTTACACCAATTTAAAAGATGTTGCTCAAAACAGAAATAATAAAAGCGAGTTGAGGTTAAAAGCCTCAATTCCTTTTACTGTGTTAGACGAAGAATGCAAAAAAGCCAGCCTTACATGGGGAATATCTGTTAAAGATGCCTTTTCCGAAATTACATCATGTAGATCAGGCCGAGCAAAAACGATAATAAAAAAACTAACAGAAGATATTGACTACAGAAGATTTCAAACTAAGTTTTATTAATTAATGAAAAAAATAGCTATAGTAGGCTTGTCACCTTCAACAAGAAATCAAATACCAAGCGATTTTGATATATACGCATTGCCTTGGGATGCCGAATATGCTAGTAGAGCGAGCAAACTATTTGAAATGCATGACAGAAATTTGCTGTCTTTGCCTGGTTCGCTGCGAGAGCCAGATTATTTTGACAGGCTTGCAGAATATACACAGCCAATATATATGCAAAAGCACTGGGCAGACATTCCTACATCCATTGCTTTCCCTTTGGCAGAATTAAAAAAAACCATTTTTAATAATTTTCATCGTAAATGGTCAGGCCAAGTTGATTTTTATAATTCTAGCCCAGCTTATATGATAGCTCTGGCTATACATGAAGGCGCAACCACAATAGGCTTATATGGCATCGATGTTCTAGATGATTCAGAATATGCTTATGAAACACCATGCTTAGAATATTTGCTTGGCTATGCTGCTGGTAAAGGTATAGAAATAATTACACCTATAGGACCAACAGCTTTGGGCAAGTTTAGGGGTGCTGGAATTAAACTTGGCATCATGGAACCAATTTACAATAACCGATATGGGTATATTTAAAAATGAGCTTAGACAGTTACGCAAATTTAAAGTTAGAAATAGCTGACCACTTAGAACGTGATGATTTGACATCACAGATTGATACATTTATTGATCTGGCTGAATCTAGGCACAAGCGAGAAGTTCGAATTAAAGAAATGATGACTAGAACTTTCTTGCTTTCATCAGACACAAGCACAATTACAGGTGCTACTGCGGCAAACCCAGTAGTTATAACGACTAGCGCAGATCACAATTTAGATAATGGTGACAGGGTATATATTAGCGGTGTTGCTGGTATGACACAATTGAACACTAATTTTTATTTAATAAGTAATAAAACCAGCACTACTTTTGAATTAACGGACATAAATGGTACTAGTTTCTCTTCCTATTCAAGCGGTGGCGTAGTTACTGTAGCTGGTATTAAAAATAGACAAGAGCCTTTGCCAGAGGGATATTTGGAAACGATAACACTTAGGTTATTGACTTCACCAGTAACTTTAATAAATGAAGTTAGTTATCATGAGATGAACAGGTTAAGAAAAGAAAGCACAGGAAAACCATCTTATTATGTAGTTTCAAATGAATTTGAATTTAACTATATACCTGATTCGACATATAAAGCGGAAATAGTATATTGGGAAGCACAAACTGCTTTATCTTCTGCCAACACAAGCAATGATGTTTTAGTTCGCGCACCAGATTTATATTTGTATGGAGCTTTGACAGCAGCAGAGCCCTTTTTAATGAATGATGCTCGAATACAGACATGGGCGGCTTTATACTTAACAGGTTTAGAAACTTTAAACACTTCAGATAGAAGAAAGGGCGGTTTGTTAGTATCAAGACCAGCAGGTATGGTTTATTAACATTTTTGGTTTAACAAGAGATGAAGCTCTTATAGTTTGGCCTAAAATAGAACCTTTATTGCAAAAAGCTGTTGACCGAGATTGTGACAGGTCATCTATAGCCACATTAAAAAATCTTATTGAAACAGATTTAGCTACTTTATGGGTAGACGAACAATACAAATCAGCCGCTATAACTACCCAAGAAGTTTATCCAACTGGGTTGAAATCTTGTGTGGTACGGGTAGCAGGTGGAGAATTAAAAACTTTTGTTTATGGGCTAGATTTAATGACAGAATATGCGAAAATAACAGGATGTAATATGATTGAAATATATGGAAGAGAAGGCTGGGCTAAAGCGTTAAAGGGTTTCGATAAAAGTCACGTTGTTATGTCAAAGAGGATTTTATAATGTCTGGAAGTAGCGGAACGCAAACAACAAAAAATGAGCAAAGCCTTCCACCACAGTTTCAACGTGCTATGGATCAAATATTACAAGGCGCAAGTGAACTGCGACCAAGATTTGAACAAAAAACAAAATGGGTTCCTAATACAAAAGCATTAACAGCACAAGATTTTTCAAGAAACATGGATGGCATGGGTATTAACAATGGCTATGCTGGCGTAAGCAAAGATTTTTATAACAGAGGACCAGGTACACAAACTGCTGGTCTCGGCAAATATGTGAATGTTGGGGATCCTGTTAATGTAGGCGGTCCAACAAGCATAGTCCCAGATTTTAGTCAGCAAACTCTGCAAGGGTTGGATATGCTTACATCTGGTGGAAATCAAGATGTTATGAATCTTATGACACAGGCGGCTCAAGGTAATTACCTCGATTCAAACCCTTATAGCAATGCAATAAATGCTGGGGGCATGAATCCATATGCTACACAGACAAATCAATACTCAGGAAGCATTAATCCTTACACTAGCACAACTGGTATAGAAGGGGTGCAAGATGCAATACAGAGAGCATCTACAAAGGCAGTGTCAGATCGATTTACACAAGCTGGCAGGGGTGGCGGACCAGCCGAATCAATGGCTTTAAGTAATGAAGTAGCACGAACTTTAGCACCTTATGCTTTCAACGCTAATGAATCCGCACAAAACAGGTTTTTCGGTGGGGCTGAAAATCGTATAAACAGAATGACAGATGCAGATGAGAGAGCCATCGCTCGTAGCAGCCAAGCAGGGCAAGATGTTATAGACAGACAATACAGAGCAGATGAGACAGCAGCAAATAGGGGTTACAATGCTTATCAGCAAGAAAGAGCCACACAAATGAATGCGGCTAGAAATCTACAGCAAATGGATTCTATAAACACGAACAATATGCTACAAGCAGGAATTATTAGAGAACAGCAAGAGCGACAAAAAATGCTTGAACCATTTGAGCTGTATAATTTACAGACAGACCCATTAATAAGAGCTCTAGGGGGCGCACCTAAGACAAGCACTTCAACACAGCCTGTAAACAGGAATAGAGCCGCAGGTGCGTTAGGTGGGGCAGCAGCGGGAGCCGCTGTTGGCAGTGCAGTTCCAGTAGTAGGGACAGCAGTAGGGGCAGTTGTTGGCGGCATTTTGGGGGCTATATAAAATGGCAATAATGGATAAATTGAATGAAATGGCTGGTTTATTATCTACAGGCAGCCCAATGTTAGACATAGGTTTAGGATTGTTGGCGCAGTCTGGACCAGTTGTAGGTGCGCCAGCTCCATCTTTAGGAGAGGCATTTGGTGGTGCAGCACAATTTGCAATGAATAGAAGCAAGGCGCGTGATACTAATGAATTACAAAGACAACAACTAGCCGAGAACCAAAGAATTCGACAAGCAAGGGACAGCTACGCTAATAGTATGCGTACAGGAGAAGTGAATACGAAAGTTCCTTACAGTGGTTCTTCATTTTTTGCGAAAGATAATAATGCATTCACCAATGAAGATGTGGGTATAGCTACGCCAGAAGGCCAAGATGCAATGAATGCAATGTTATTCGACATTAGTCCTACTGCTTACTTCGCAAATCAGACAGGAAAGCAAATGTCGGCTGGTATGAAAGATTTCATGAGTTTGTATCCTGACCTAGTACCAGGCAGCCAGAATTTTGCTGACCAATACAACACTTGGGCGAATCCTACTGGTCTAGGAGATATGTTGACTACTTTAGAAATAAGAAAAATTCAAAATGAAAATGAATTGCTAGGTAAAGCCGCAGACGTGGCACTAAATCAAAGTCGCACAAACTATAATAATACGCAAGCTAGTCTAAGCCAGATAGCAGAGAGCAATAGATTTTTGCAAGGCAGTGCTTTCCCAAGCGGTACTGGGGTTGATCCTGGGTCGTTTGGTGGGTTTGCGAATTTTATTTCTGGCGATGGAAATCTTGTCGATCCCAAAGTACTTATAGAAAGAGGTAATTTAGACGTAACAACTAATGAATTGCTTGGTGTTTTAGGAAC
>TARA_R110000823_G_scaffold27627_2_pt1 | contig 11885 bp, 6 predicted proteins | sample TARA_R110000823 | Tara Oceans TARA_R110000823 (sample SAMEA4397722) | marine metagenome | biome: Polar Biome; feature: [DCM] deep chlorophyll maximum layer (ENVO:01000326); material: water (ENVO:00002006), including particulate matter (ENVO:01000060) such as... | depth 20 m | reverse complement strand
GAGATGGGTCGTTTCCTTGATGGGCCGCATGATGGCCGTACGGGTATGGTCAACGTTATTGCTGGTGGTGACATTAAAGAGATTCAGGCGAGTCCGGGTTATCTAACTAATCCGACTATTGACCGTCTGGAGCGCGCTCAACGTGTTACTTCGGGTATTCCTGCTGAGTTTGGTGGGGAGTCTGGCGGCAATATTCGTACTGGGCGCCGTGGTGACGCTGTTTTGTCTGCGGTTATTGACTATCCGGTGGCTGAGGCTCAGGAAACTTTCGCGTATGCGTTGACTGAGGAGAACAAGGCGGCTATGGAGTTGTCTAAGCAGTGGGCTGGTAACCTCAAAAAGACTATTTTTGTTGGTACAGGTAATGCTGCTCGCCCTGTTACTTACACTCCTAAGGAAACTTTTGAGACTATTGACCACATTGTTCATTATCCGGCTAGTGGTTCGGACTTGAATAGCCTGATTATGGGGATTGGTCAGCGGGTTGGTCTTGGGATTATGTCTAAAGAGACTGCTGCGACCCTTGATCCGTATATTGATAATCCTGAGGTTGAGCACGATTCGATTATTGCTGAAGGTTTGGAGCAGGCTTTGATGGCTGGCTTGCAACAGCAGGCGTCTACTGGCGCTGTTCCTCCTTTAACTGTGGCTAAAGTAATGAAATTGGTTAAGGATGACCGTATGGAACTTGCTGAAGCGTTGAATAAGGTTACTGAAGAGGCCATTAAGGAACAAGAGGCTAAGCAGGCAGAGGCTGGCGGGGGTATGGAACCCGGTATGGAGGGCAACACTCCTGATGCTGCTAACGCTGAAGCCACTATTGCTGCGATGGCTGGGGGGCAGCCTTCCGTTCAACCTCCTAACCAATCGCAACAGAATCTTGGTTCTTTGCTTTCTACTCTTAGAAGGGGTGCTTAATGCCAAGGGCTAAGCAAGGCGGCGCTCGTCAAGGAACACCGGGTAAGGGTTACTCTAACCGGACTGATCTGATGAACAAGTACGATAATGCTGGGTCTTCTGCTGCTGCTGGTGGCATGGAGGCTCCTCCTGCTGCTCCAATGCCGCAAGGACCCACCCCTGAGGACTCTCCTAGCCTCACTGCGCCTACAGAACGTCCTGATGAGCCAATTACTGCTGGATTGAATTCGGGGCCGGGTAATGGCCCACAGCGCATTGATATGGCTAATGAGACCCGTGAGTTGCAGAGGTTTTTGCCTTTGATTGCTGCGTATCTTGATGAGCCTGATACACCAGATAGCGTAAGGCAGTTATTTCGTTATATTAAAGGAGCGTAGATGGACGGGTTTATTAAAAATCTTAACGCTTTCACCCTGTCTTTAGGAGTAGATAACGCTCCTGCCGTAGTTCATCTATCTCTTATTCCTTGGCCTGACGAAAACACAAGAGATGACTTCATTAAACATCTGACCGGCTATGAGATGGGTAATAACTACTAATGGCTAAAGACGACCAAAAAGAAAAAGACCGGATTGCGGCAATACATAACCAAACAAATAAACTTGCCGAAGGCCGCTATCTAGGTGGAATGACTGAGCCAATAGAAGTAAATCCAAATTTTGGAACAGATCCCTTAGATCCTGACAGTTACGTGCCTTACCAGTTCGTTAACCCAGAATTGTCTCAGCCTATACCGCAGTCAACTCCTTATAACCCCAATGCTCCTACGGGCGCTTCTATGCTACGCGCTTCTCAAATAGAAGAGTTTGTGCAAGATCCGAAAAAATACATGGATGAAAATGCTCCTGAACTAAATCAAGAGCAGTCTCTAATAGACAAAGGTTTGTCTTTGTGGGGGAGGCTAAATGACTATACAGATGAGTCTGATCTAGAAATATTTGGCATTAATCTAAGTGCCGTAGAATCGACTTTTGACCAAGCCGTCGCAGTGTTAGACGGAAGTATGGACGCTTTTAACGCAGCAAAAACAGCGCTAGTCAGCGCCATGCCGGGTGGAATGAGAACTCTTGAGTGGGGAGAACTTACTGACGAATTAAGTTTTCAAGATCTAATGAACGGAAAGTTAGACGAAGGTGAAGTCCCTTCTTTCGGACAAGTGATGGTTGCTTCTATGGCTATGGAGGCTAAGCGTATACGTGAAGGTGGCGCTCGCCTGTCAGACATATTGCTTATGAACCCTGTGACAGGACCTCCCATGCTAGCGGCTTTAGCCGCAGAAAGTAGCCCACTTCAGCAGGATGATTTTGATGCAAACGTAGACATGTTTGATGATGCACGAAGAGAAGAGATTTTTAGTACTGGGTGGGAAAAAACGTTTTCTACTGTCGCTGATGTTGGTAACGCATTTATGGACCCATTTATTCTTGGGGGTATTGGAACAAAAGTCATTAGGCTTGGGAAACTCGGAAATCCGGGGACCGCCGCCTATAACAGGAACTTTGATAAAGAGGTTCCTCATGTTCAAAGAGAATTTGATGAACTGGGCGGAGAGACTGATTCTATAAACATTGAATCGCTTGCTGCGCGAGGTAGGCAAGTAGAAACGGAAATAGACGATTTAACTCTTGCCCCAACGAAACAAATGGCAGATGGGGTTACTGAAGCCACACCTGTAGTACGTGCTGCTGACGATATTAGTTTAGAAGAATTTAATAGAGTAACTCTTTTTGATGTAGACAACATGCCAGTAGAACTTGTAAAGAAATACAAGGAAAACCAAAATGTTCTTGTAAGGCAGATATTTGAAATATTTGAATACAAGCCTAGAGTTAAAGGAGACCCGGCAAAGAGCCGAATTAGCGCTCTACAGTTATCAAAAAATCTAAGCGTAAAAGACAATCCTAACGCTGACCAATGGGCGCGTTTAATGCTTACTGCTAAAAACCCTCAAGAGGCTTTATTGTATTTGAGAGGAATGAACGGTAGCAAGGGGGCGCTTGAAAAAATTCGTCAAGTTTCTGCTGGTAAGGCTGACGCTATTAGTTCCTACCGTACTGCTTACTATCGTAAAGTTTTTGGTAATGCTCAACCGCAAAAGGTGGCTATCGTTGCAGCGGGGTTAAACCGTCAAATGCAAACTTTGAGAAGCCAGATTAAAAACAATGATGAAGCAATAAGAGAAATCGAAGCGCAAAACCTTCAAAAGGTCGAATCTTCAGGAACGGTCACTGATCCTTCTGGCAGCCCAGATTTCAGACCTTCTTCTGACAATGTGCCAGATGTTGAATCTTTACCTGTAGAAAACCTTGCTGCTACTAAAAGACAACAGGCCGTTCTACAGCGTAGAAAAGATCAAACGGAAACATTACAAAAACAAATGAATGATCTTGACGCCAGACTTCGTGAAGTGGTAGACGGTGATTCTATAGATCTTATGAATCCGTCTAGTCCTAATTACAATCCTATGGAAGCAGATAGGATCGTTGAAGATCTGTTAAACGACGCTTTGAATGGCGTAGGACGGCAAGATCCTACTGATATATTAGAATTGCAACAACTCGGTAAGTTAAATATGCAAGGCGATGTTTTCTTTAATAATCTTGAAGATACGTTTTCTGTAATGGATAGTAACCTTCTCATAAAAAACAACTGGTACAGCAAGCGGGTCGCTAGTAGTCGTTCTAGAAGGGCTAAGGCTGCTTTTGAGTATTCTCAAGAAGGAACAAGTATTGTTCCAAAAAGAAGAATCACTGCGGCTCAAACGCTAGGAACTGCTGAAGGCGCTAAAGCAGGACAAGCGCTTATAGAAAAAAGTACTGATTTTTGGTCTTCTTCCAAATTTATAGGAACAAACACTTTTGAACGAAACATGAGAGCGTGGCGTTGGATAGGAGAAAAAACTCCGGCTGGATACGTGGGTCTTACTGCTAGAAATATTAATGGAGTAAATGACGAGTTTAATGCTGCGTTGGACACTCCTTTGTACAAAGGGAAAGCAACAACAGTAGACCGTCAAATGTACGAGGCTGATGGACAAACGCTTCGCTACGCGGAAGATGGATCTCCTTTGATGGAGACTATTACTGTTGGTGGTTCTGAACGAAAAGCAAAATTTATAGAACAGTTAGTCACCGCTATCATGGATGATAAGCAGGACGCCCCATTAGTTTTTGCTAATATACAAAAAATGATTTACGACGATATGGGTGCAGCGTACGGTCTCAGTCCTTACAATTCAGATAAATTGGCTATCATAGGAAAGAACAAGTCTGATACTGCTATGAAGCAAGTAGAAGAACATAATTATTTTGTTGATCCTAAGTCAAATGGTACTCCGGGGGACATACAAGTAGTAGCGTTTCTTGAATCTTCTTTTCAAAATGGAAGTTACATGCACAACTTTAGGGAGTTTGAAAAGGTATTAAAAAGAAATACTGGCAGCGATTTTGGTGCTCGGTTAAATGCAACTTTGGACGGAGGTCTAGAAATAGGATCAAGTGTTTACAATGTGTTTAATAACGTTTGGCGTCCTATAACTCTTTTCCGTATGGGATACACGCAAAGAAACGTTTTAGAAGGAGTATTCCGGTCTATGGCTCATGGGGCTAGTCTCGCCCCTCTTTTGTGGCCTGTCACAGGTACTTATCAAGGAGTAAGAAATATTGCTGCAAGTAAAAGCGCTAACAAGGGAGTTAAGAAAGCCAGAGGTAGGGTTCAGGGAACTGAGTATCAAAAAATGTCCTCTGAGATGAATCAAGACATTATTGATCTTACTAGATTGAAAACTTCGGGAGCATACAATTCTCAAACAGATCGTATAGTAGTTCTTAAAGGTGGGGGCCGCCCTGAAAGATCATTTTCTAAAAATGAAATTGATGAAGAAATATTTACTCTTGAAAATAGGATAGCAAGAAATAAAGTGATACTAGAGGGTAACGTTTCTGAGTACGATGCGGCTCTTAAAGGAACTAAGTTTGGGACATGGAGACAAAAAAATATTGCTGATCTGGAACAAAACATTGTTGCTAACAATAACGTTATTAAACAACTAAAAGATACAAACGCTGACCAGAAGACATTGTATATTGGTAACGAAGCACCCGGCGACGATATGGCTTTATTGGAAAACATGGCCGAATTGCGTAAGGCTAATGTTATGATAGATCAGGAACTAAGAGATCTAAAGTATAATATTAGCAAAGGCACAGAAATGTACCGAAGCATTGCTGGTAGAAAAATTAGAATTGGTAGTGGTCAGTCAATGGGGCCAGACGGTAACTTCTATAATGACGCTTTTGCTGGTCCTTACGATCAAATAAACCGCGGCGCTATGTCTTCTGATAATACCGTTATGCAAAGTCTTTCAATGAGATCAGGACCCGATAACGTATTCCGTAATATTCAAAGAAAAAGAAACGTTGTTATTGAAGCGAATAAAACTACTCTCAGAAAAAAATCTACGGCTAATCCTAGAGGTGGAACTTACGCTAATGCAATTTCTGAAGCAATAGAAACTTCTTCTTCTTCTGTTTTTGTTCAGGCTTTGTGGAGAAACAACTTTAACGCTAAGTTGGCTTTGAATGATTTAATGAATGATGATGTTTATAAAGATCGCTTGATCCTATCTATGTCGATGATGGAAGACGGAGATGATTTAGCGAAAATTGCTGAAGTCGCTAAAAGAGTAATGCAGAGCAAGGACGCAACTCCTGACGCTAAAAAATCTGCTAAAAGAGCCTCTGAATGGACTGATGAGCAGATACGTCAGTTAACAGAATCCTCGTATACTATTTCTGGCGGCAATGTTGGCGCAATGGATTTAGCGGATTTGATAGATCCTGTTAGTGGAACTTTGCTACCGGGTAAGCGAGGTAAAGTAAAAAGATTCCTTACCCAAGACAATGCTACTGGTCGCGTAGAAGTTTTTGACGTTGATACTGCTGAACGGTTTCTTATGGAAACTGCTGAAATGATTCAAGATCAAATGCAGGGAAACCCTAAATTCTTAGAAGTTCTTGGAAGAAGGATTGATGCTAAATCAAGAAAAACTGGACAAGAATTTGCTAGCACTGTAAAAGCAACTGTTAGTAGAAAGTCTATTGCTTCAAGACCTGATTTAGCGAATGAAGACACAGGAAAAACTATTCAAAATATTATAGACAGTATGGATTTATCAGAAACGGATTCTTTGGGAAGAATTGTTGGAGACGAATTACTTGATTTAGGATCAAATAGTATAACGCAACAATACGCAAGTCTTGTTAGGAAGATGTTTCATGTCTTGTCTACTATTCCTGAAGACGCTATTGTCAGAGGACCGTTTTATAACGGTAGATACAAAGCAAGCCGTAACGCAATGATAGAATCTTATTTGCGTCGTACCGATCAGTTCACAGGCAAAAAATCTAGAATTAAAACTAAAGCCGGAGCCGAGATTCAAGGGACTCTTTCTCATGGAAAAACAAAGATTCCTGTTAAAGAGATGGCTCGTATTGAAGCGCAATCGCACGCCTTGGCTTTGAAAGAAACCAGAAAATGGATGTACACCATTGAGCGTAGAACTAAATTAGGTAAATACGGAGAATGGCTTGTACCGTTTATTTCGGCTTCTCAAAATTCCGCGACAGTCGCTGGAAAACTTTTGTATCGTGATCCTGCGCTTGCACCTGCTATTGCTCAAATCTGGAACGCTCCACAAATCTTGCAGATTGAGGATGAAAATGGAAATATAATAATACCTCAACCCCCTTCAGTAATAAAAGATTTTCTCAAAGACAATCCTGATATACCTGTTTTTGGTGGTGTGTTTGGTGAGAATGATGTGATGACGGTTTCTAAAAATGGTTTTAATCTTATGATGCCTGAAACTGGTTACGGAGTTGTTCCTCGCCCCGGTCCTTTGGTTGGTATTTCCGCTAGTGAGATAATGAAAAAAGAAATGTTTGGCATCGGGGTGGAGCGTCCTGACATTTTGGCTTCGTTTATGGGTGACGGACCGGCTACTGCTGCTTGGTCTGAAATGAAGAAATATATTTATGGTGAATATGGCGGAGTGTCAAAACAAAATGCAAGTTGGGACAAGATGATGCCTACGGTCATATCTAAAATATATTCCTCCAAAAAGGAAATGTCTGATAAATACGCTAAATATTATGCTAATTTTGAGGCTACCGAGCGGATGAGGTATTACTATAACGACCGTGAAGATATGCCCTCTACTGACGAATTGAATAAGAGAGCAACTAACGCTTTATTATTTGAAGCGGTAGGAAACTTTGGTGCTCCAAACCCTTTAACCCCTATGCCCATAATAACGCGACCAATGATAAATACCCCTCTTATGACTATTCAAAATCGGTACAGAAAAGAGATGGAGCATAATCCCGATACTGCGACTCAGAATATGACTAATCTTTTTGGTGATTGGGCTTTGAACGGCGTAAATCAAAAGGTTACTAGAAATATTGGTGGGGCTAATCCTGTCTCTACGACCGTCAGTGACATTAATACTCTTGACCCTTTGATTCGTCAAATCTCTCCTTACATTAACGAAGCAAATCTTGGAGTACTTGGAATTCTTGTTAATAATAGAATACCTTACGAAACAGAAGATAGTGATTACGAAAAAAGCGCTTACGAGATTCTAAAAAGTAAAAAGATCGCTGGTCGTGATGACAACTGGAGAAGTGTTCAGACTGGAGAAATGGCTTTAGCGGATAGGCAAAGGTCTGCGGGTTGGAAAAAATACACGGACTTTATGGGTCAGTTAGATGCACAAGTTGCTGCTGCTGGTCTTTCTTCTATTCAGGTTAATGCGGCTGAGCCTTTCCGTCAAAAGAAAAAAGCGTTTATTCAAAACATGAAAAGTAATCCTGAGATGCGGGGCTGGACTGCTTCTTATGGTGCGGGTGCAAGAAATAGAATAAGCGAATCAATCAAGGTTATTGAGGCTGGTATTAATGACTCTGGTTTCCAAAAATTGATGATGGACAGCGGCAAAGAAAGAACTTATGGAATTATGGTTGAATATATAGAAGGCCGTAACGCTATTATGAATGTATTAAAAGAATCAGGTAAGAGCATTGATAACGAAGTAAACTATCATTGGAAAGTAACGTGGGATGCAGCAAGAACAAAATGGCGGAATAGTGATGTTCGTTGGGCTGAAATTGACACCCTTTATTTAAGCGGAGATAACAACCCTGAATTTTACGGGACTAACTTTACAGATGGAGATATGTAATGGTACAACAACCGGGAACAAGTTCCGTACAAAGTGGAACTTTTAGTACTGCTCAACAGATTGCTGCTAGGCAGTTTGGTCAAACCGGAATGTATGCTCAATCTCTTTCTTCTTTACCGGGTGACACGCAAATCTATATGGGTGATGAATACGATCAGAGCCTAACCGATCCTTATAAAGATTTTGAATTTGATTCGTTTGCTGGAAGAGAAGAATCGTTAAAAAACTATGGCAGCGACGGCATGTTTAATGTTGACGAAGCAAAAGGAAAATTTTGGACTCTAGATGAAACTCAAAGAAATAGGTATCTAGATTCGATTAGAAAAGGAATGGCTCCAGATTCTAAAGGAGAAAAAAGGCTTCCAAACGAAACCGACATTAAAAGGATTTGGGATAACGATGTTATCGGAGCGTCTGCAATGACAAAAGCGACTGGAGAAAAAATTAGTCCTTTTGAGTTTAGGAGCAGAATATCAGATTTAGAAGTGTCTAAAGGTAATACAATGGGTTCTGGAGGTTCCAGCGCTTACCAAGGCCCTACCACGACTATCCAAAACAACTCTGAGGTTTCTCTTTCTGACCCTTCTCAAAGCCGTAGTTTCTTAGAGACGGCTATGACTGGTTATCTTGGTAGGCGCCCTAAGGAGGGAGAGTACGAGCAGTTTTTAGCCAGCCTTAATAAGCAACAAGAGAGCAGTCCTACTACTAGGCGTACTGTAAGTAAGAGTTCTGGTAACAGTCTTGGTGATGCTAAAACTAAAATTAATAGTAGTTCTACTGGCTCTACTGGTTTAGATGAGCAACAATTTGCTAAGGAGTATGCTAAGTCTCGTTCTGATTATGCTGAAACGACTTTAGACACTAATGGTAAGAATCTTATTATGCAGGCGTTAGGAGGCTGATATGGTAAAGAGGAAAGGCGATGACCTTGAATACGGCGATGATATTGGTATGCCTGAAAAGCAAGAGCGACTCCCTGCCAGCAAAAGGAAGAAGAAGTATCTTACCGATGATCAATTAGCGGCTAAAAAGAAGTCAGACTTTGACGGAACAATAGACGCAGATCTTGATGGTGTCCCTGATATAGATCAATTAAGCCAAGAAGGTTTTGGCAGTGGAGTTATAGAAGAGTTTATTAATGTTATGCCGGGTCTAAAAGAATTGATCTTATCTGCTAGTGAGAATGGTGATCTTGAAAGAGGAAATGCTATTGGTAACCAACGATTTGTTGATGCCATAATTGCTTTACCTTCTTACCAAGCCACTAGTGAATATTGGAAACAAGGAGTTCGCTTTAAGGCTGCTAATGGTCAGGCCGCTTACGATGGGAAAGTTGATGAAGTAGCGGCTAAATTAAGAAAAGATGCTGCAAACAAAGGCGTCAATGTTACCGACGAGGAACTAAGGGCTACGGCGGAAGCAGGATATTTATCGGGATGGTTGAAGCCTGAGAACGATTATTTAGTAAACGAATATTTAGAGGATAAGCGAGGAAACGAACTTAATGCTCCAGATGAAATGGGGGGAAGTTATCGTGATCTGGCTAATGAATTAAAAAGTATTGCTACTGAAAATGGTATAACGATGAGTGACAGTTATTATGATAGTGCTGTCAGGTCTGTTGAGTCGAATATGCAAACTAAAGAAGACGCTATTCAGGATTTGCGTGATGAGGCTGCGGGTAACTGGCCTTCTTTCAGTGATCGTATCCGTGGAGGCGCGACCGCGCGTGAGTTGGCGAGTGGGTTTATTAACACTATGTCTAGAGTTTTGGAGATAGATTCGTCTTCTATTATGTTGAATGATCCTTTGTTGCGTAAAGCGTTTACTTCTGTTGATGATAAGGGCAATCCTGTTCCTCAAAGTTTGTGGGAGTTCGAGATGGAACTTAAGAATGATCCTCGTTGGATGGAAACAAACGATGCTCAAAATAGCATAACTGGTTCATTGAATAACATAGCCAAAATGATGGGTGGTTTAGGGTAATGGGATTCTTAGATGATATTGACGCATCTTACGCTGAGCAAGCAGCGGTAGCGCGATCTTACGCGGGAGTAAACGCTGTAGAACAAAATAACGCTCACAAGCGGATGCAAGGACTTGTTGCAGAACGAGACGCTTTTTTAGCCGGAGGAAGCGGAGGAAGCGGAGGAGGCAGAGAAGTCGGTTCTCAGGGGACCACAGTAGATCCTAATGAGTATGCAAAACAATTGGCTAGTGCCGCCAAATTAAAAAGAGAAAAAAATGCTATAGCAGTTTCTACTTCCGCTTTTACTAATATGGGCTTAGAGTCGTTGGTACCACAGGCTATTAATTGGATTAAAAGCGGTTATGACGACGAGGCTGTTATGGCGTTATTGCGTGACACTACAGAATACAAAGAAAGGTTTCCTGCTATGAAGGCTTTGCAGGCAAAAAACCGTTCTATTACTGAAGGACAGTATGTAGATTTTGAGCGTCAGGCTAACCAAATGGAAAGGGCTTACGGTCTTGCTCCGGGGATGCTTGGCAAAGATACTATAACTACTCTTTTAGAAAACGAGGTTTCTTCACAGGAGTTGGGTGATCGGGTAGTTATGGCTGCTTCCGGAGCCTTCCAAGCCTCTCCTGAAGTAAAAACTCAATTTAAGGATTACTACGGTATTGATTCTGGTGGTTTGACTAGTTACTTCCTTGATCCTGAGAAAGCGTTGCCTTTATTAGAAAAGCAGTACGTTTCTGCACAGATAGGCGCTGAAGCCGCACTTCAAGACTTTAATATAAATAGCGGTCTGGCTGAAGAGATCAGTATGGCTGGTATCAGTAACTCTCAGGCTAGAGAAGGATTCGGTGCTGCTTCCTCCCAGAAAGGCCTAACGGCTGGGCGTGGGGATACAGTTAACAGGTCAGATTTAGTTCAAGGAAACCTAATGGGTAACCAGCAAGCCCAGAAAAATATAGAGCGTGCTCAAAAATCAAGGACCAAAAGGTTCCAAGGTGGCGGAGGATACACGGGCGGCGACAGAGGTATCTCTGGTTTAGGTTCTTCTAGCACTAATTAGGTTCTTGCAAAACAATAGTTTTCATGTAGTATAAGAGTACGTTCTTTACCGTGGCCCTCCCGAAAGGCAGGCGCGCTGCCCCTAAGAACAACCGACTAGACGTTGGCCTGTCTAAGTTGCGTAATTCGGCTATATCTTTCTGTATCAAAAAGTTACAGAGAAATAAATAACAACCTCCACATGGATCTCCCATTCGTGTGCGCTATAGGAAGAGGGAAGAGCAATGTCAGACTACACCGAAGACGAGTTCGATTCCGACATGGAAGATAGTGACACTGGTGGAGACATTAAAAGTCTTCGTCGCGCTGCTAACGGAAAGCGGAAATTGGAAAAAGAACTAGTTTCATTACGCAGAGAAATGGCTTTCTTTAAGGCTGGTCTCCCTGTTGATGATCCCCGAATGAGTTATTTCATTAAGGGTTATGACGGAGAGATGAACGCTGAAGCGATTCGTGACGCTGCTGTTGATGCTGGTTTCCTCGAAGTTGTTACCGAAGAGCCTTCTAATGCTGAGGGTCAAGCGGCTGCACAGAACAGAGTAATGCAAGCGTCATCAGGGGTCGCCTACGAAGGTGCGACTGATGAAGCGGCTATGGCTCGTTTGGAGCAGGCAATGGAAGAGGGTGGCGTTGAGGCGATGTTAGAGGTTGCTCGTCAATACGGAATACCCACAAACACCGAAT
>TARA_R110000823_G_scaffold28536_8_pt1 | contig 11891 bp, 7 predicted proteins | sample TARA_R110000823 | Tara Oceans TARA_R110000823 (sample SAMEA4397722) | marine metagenome | biome: Polar Biome; feature: [DCM] deep chlorophyll maximum layer (ENVO:01000326); material: water (ENVO:00002006), including particulate matter (ENVO:01000060) such as... | depth 20 m | reverse complement strand
TCTTGGTAAAAATTCTTTACTTGTTACATCTCTATGATAAGGAAACCCTAACATAGCAGCATCATCCATTAATTCTTTATGTACACTGAACGATTTTGGTATTTTTCTACCCTCTTCGTCCCATATACGATTACCGTAATTAAAAAAAGTTATAAAGTGATATTTCCCATCAGCAGTTTCAACACATACCCCTGGGCTATTCAGTGAAAAGTCAATTCCTATATTAATCATTCTATTTATATTCTCTTACCAAGAACTGCACCTAGCGCAGCTCCGACAAGACGTGAAGTCATTAAATCATATAATACACCTTTTTGGATACCTAAGACTTTGGCAATTGCTTTACCTACAGTCTTACCTAATGCAAAACCACCAAGACCTCCAAAAATACTACCAAGAATACCTTCATTTACTATTTCTTCTACACAAGATTCTAAATCCTTACCATCTTTATGAGCTTCCATAATTCTATCAACGGCCATATCAATAGCAGCATCTTGTTCTTCTGTTAAATCGTGAGATTCATTTAATAAGCTCTGTATATCAAAAGTTTCTTCTTTTGTTTCTGTTAAGTAGTCTTTAAAGGTTTTCATTATATTTCTTTATTTGTTTATATATTAGGTTACATTAACCACAACATCCAAGATGTTATAAGTAAATTCCATATCAAAAGTTTGAAATTCAACAGTGTTACTTGAGAAGTTTAAATCTAAAGCTCCAATATTAGATATAAACATGTCTTTTAATTGGACTGTTACAAATACTGTTCCATCGGCATCTAACATCTGTACACCAACCCCTTCTGGTAAATATGGATGCTTTCCGCTTAGCTTATAATAATAATCAAACATTTCTACAGCCATCCAATAATTAACATATCCATCAAATGCTTGCATTGTAACAGTTAGAGATTTATCAAATAATTGTTGGGTAGGTATACTTGTTCTAAATGCTCTAGTAGTACCAGGGTAATCTGTTTGTGTTACTGGATCAAATGAAGGTCCAGGTAAATTAATAGCCTGTATTCCATAATTCCAATAATCAATAGGTTCTTTGATTAAGCCACCTGGTATTCTTGTAAGAAATGGTTTATATTTCTTAGCAATAGACTCAGGTATAAAATTCCTTGGAAAATCAAACTTAAATTGGTTATTTCTAGCGCTTAATATCATAATGAGTAGTTTTGTAAATTATTAGCTGAGACTTCATAAAATGCTTTACTCTTGGCATTAACAGCAGATGTTGCAATTGATAATGCCTGTGTTTGTTGTCTAAGTAATTCTGCTTTCCTTGAAACTGCCTGGGCCTCTTTTTGTCTTCTTACTAAATCACCTATTCTCTTGCTAGTGTTTCTTAATGTCTGCTTCTTATCTCGCCCAAATGATTCTTCAGGTGAATCAGCAAGAGCAGAAATTTCATTAATGATATCACTATTATTATTCTGTAGAGCTTGTATAGCTAACTCATCTTGCCTAGCTTGGTTAAGCAGCTTAGTGTTTATCTTAACTTGTGCCTTAACTTTTTCATTAAGCTTTGCTAATTCAATACTATACTCTAATCTCTGTTCTTCTATTTGAGATGTTAGTGTTGCTCTACTTGCATCATTAAAAGCTAACCACGTACCTTGGTATAAAACAGACTCATCTGAAATAGAATCATCATCAACTGACACCATTTTTGTAGAAATATAAAAGTTATTATTATCTAATGCTATAACTTTTTTACTATCAGATTTTGTAATTTTAAATAATACTTGACCTTGTGATAAATCAACCTCAGCTACTTGTGTATGGTTTTTTACATTGATCTCATCATTGGTACCAATAAAGTTTATAAAAATATCACCTACATTGCTCAAATCAATAGGAGTATCTTCGTTATCTATTTCATCATATAATGTAAACAAGAAGTAATCATCAAATGGTGATATCCTTATAGTAGCATCACCCTGAGGTAAAGCTTCTTCATTAACTGATAAGTTAACGAATCTTTGAAAATATTCTTTCTGTGGTGCTGTTAGAGATATATTAGTTTGAATCGCCATTGGTTTCTGTTATTGTTTGAACTTTTACTGGAGATATTGCAGCTTTTACATTTAATCTATCTCTGAATGAAGTTACATATTTTGTTTTTACTACTAGTAACTCTGTAATCTCCTCAGAAGTATTAGCAGAGGTATCAGCTGGTGTAGATGTACCTATTACTAATTGTTTACCAGTATCATTATTAATTTGATTGTAAACATTAGCAACAGTTGGAACTACTCCTAAGTTAATTTGTAGCATTTGTCTTCCATAAGTCTGAGTTTCAAATGATGTTAATCTTGCATTTTTAATTATCTGTGTTGCATCTACTGTATTATATAATCTTAATACATAATTAATAGAAAAAGAAACTGCAGTGTTTGCATTTTTAATGATAGGCCTAAATAAAATAGGTTCATTAAAGTCTGGCCCTTTTTGTGTAAATACTTGAAAGCTAGTTTGTGTAGATACCACACCTACTTGTTCAGTAACACCAACTTCATGAAATACTACATAATTACCTCCTGATGAATTCAGCTGCCCAATTAAATTTTCTAGACTAGACCCAGCAACTTGTCCTGATATTTCAAAATAATCGCCATTAGTTGATGGTATTACTTGTGCATATAGATTATCATATTGATCCCTAGCTAATATAGAAACCGAATCAATTTCTTGCATTTCATAATAGCTATAAGAATTCTCTATAAGTGTTTGATAAATTCCAGTAGCTCTTAATGTGATTGCTGGAGTTGCTAAGAACCCTTGCCCTTCTGTTATTCTATAAGCCAAGCCGTTTGGTGTAGCTGAATCAAATGAGTTATTCATAAAGAACAATGCAGGAACTCTCCACTCAATATAAGTAGCATATAATCTATCAGCTATTAATAATGGCTCAGGATTAAATGTTGGTGTATCAGTTTTAAGGAAATTAATAGATGAAAGATTCATTATAACACCATCTCGTCTTGGTGCTGTTACTTCAAATACAATACCATCAAAATCTTGAAAGCTAAATCCTGCAATAAAATGAACTCTGACTTTATCATAAGCTACATCTAACTGAGGGCTAAATGTTTGTAAAAGATTAGCAGAATCGGTTAATGCTGGGCTATAATCATTATAAGGAACTCCTATACTTGTATCTAAAGAAACATATTGAGTTCTATTTACGTTGTTAGAAACTGCTGAACCATCTCTGTCATTACCCATAGTAGCATTAACAGTATCAGTATTAAAGAAATAAGTTCCTTTAGTATTTGTATCCCTCATAAGCTCTATCGGGTAACCTGCAGTATTATATTCTGTAGGTGCTGACTGACTAGTATAGACGTACTCTATGAGTATCTGTTCCGATAATTGTATAAACCTTGATGATTCCATTATATTCTATTTATTTACCATTGTAAAAGCTTTGGATTCCACGAAACACCAATTCCAATATATGGAGTAATGTTACCAGCACCAGTTAAACCCATACCCATATTTAATCCAAAACCAAACGGTTTTCTGTTTTGCATCTGCAAGCTTTTAAACTCTTTACTTTTTCTATCAATCATTATTCCTTTTGTACTATTAAATGTAGTTCCTGGATAGTCAGAAGTTAATTTAATAAATATTTCTTTAGTTTTCATATCCTGTGATAGTGTTGCGTCTAACCAAATATTTTGTTTAAGACCAATTGTAGCAGAACCAAATATTAAACTATCTGCTATACTATAAGGTAAATCTACATTTATTGATCTTGAGCTCTTAGTCCAATTAATATCAGAATTAAAACTTAATATTGAATTAAAAACATTCTTACCTTGTTTAATTATAGTATCTTTAATTATAACAGGAACTTCAACAATTTTTTCTTTTATTATAGTTTTATATTTAACTATCGTAATTGGAGGTCTACCTTTTTCATATTCTAAACTATCTCTAAGTTCTTCTAGTGATAAACTTAATCCTTTAATTTCACCAACTGATTCACCCTTATTATTAACATAATTAAGAATAGTATCATTAGCTGCAACTAAGTTATTCTGAAACCTAGTAACTTCACCTTTTGCAATTTCAGTTTGGTTACATTGTCTAAGAAGTAAAAATAATAGCACTCCAATACCACCAAGTAAAAACATCCTTGTGTTCTTTGGATCTGTTAGAATACCAATAATATTTTTAATAATTAATATCATTCTATATACTTAAGCAGCTTATTAGGTGTTACTTCAGCAGCACCATATTTTTTTGCAATTTTTTCAATAAACTTAGTTTCCTTTCCTTTCATTAAATCTACTTCGGTAAAAAGACTATCTCTTTTCTTTGCTAAACTTTGAATACTTTTTTGCATTAAGTCCAGTGAAAGTTGAATTTCTTTATACCTACTTATAAAACTATTTAAATCTTTTATTTCTTTCTTTGTCATTTTTGTTTTTAATTAATATGTTAAGCTATACTATGATGTCGTCCCTGTTTGTGTTCCATAATTAATACCACCTGTAAAACTGTCAGCAAAAGGATCTATTATCGCGAACCCCCATTGTATATCCATGTTAATAAGATTGGATGCATTAGAGGTTGTTGTCTTTCGCATACCGCCATAAAATCCTTCTACTGCACCGTTCCATACTAATGTCCCTGTCCATCTATTCCAATAATCTGACTTAGCTACAGAAGTGGAAATCCCATCAGTTCCTTGAAGTACTTCTACTGGGATATCACGATATACCCAAGAATTCCATCCACTAGTTGTTGCTCGTTTCATTCGGTAAATTGGTACTTTAAGAGTTATAGTTCCACAGAAAATTGCTGGAGTGAGAGGTCCTCCCATGGTTAGTCGGACTCCAAAAGAAGTTCCAATATTTTTAATAGTAACGTGGTATTTTGCACCAGGCTGATTAGTGTTAACATTATCTGATGGTATTGGAAATTTCACATCTTGAGAATAAATATTGGTGAAAGTAGTTGATCCATTACATCCATTACTACTAGCTCCTCCTCCCAATCCATATGCAGCTGTAAATGAAATAAACGGGTGTTTTAATATTTCCGATGCATTTCCAGAAAAGAAGGTTCCACCACCCATAGAAGCAGTACATGCTGTATTCCATCCATAATTACCACCTGAAGTATTTGCCCATCCACTAGTTGCGTTATATACATCTATATAGTTATCATAACCTACAACTTGGCTAATGGTAGTAGGCGTAGTATTTTGTCCTGTTGTCCAAGTTCTATTTAAAATTTGCGGTGTAGCATGCATTAATCCACCATACTGAGCATCACTTATACCAATGAATTGGTTTGCTGGTGATTGAACTGCTGTGGAATCATAATCTTGGATAGAAAGTGAGATAGTATCATTTAAACTATTTACAGTTGCACCTCCCATATCACTCCTCCCTATCTTTAGCATTTTTCCTTTAGTACCACCTGCCCCACTAATAAAAGAACTATAAGTGGAACCAGTAGCTAGGATTGAATCTGCATTCCCGTATTGGTTCATTATTGATTCACTTAGGAATGGATCTAGAGTACCTCCTGTGCTAAAATATCTATTAACATTCGTCACTGGCTCGGTAAAAGATCCGAGGGTAGCTTGCCATGTTTGATCTCCTATGAATGCAGTATGTGGAGGATAAGTTCCTGGAACACCGCCGCCATCAACATTTATAGCTATACTAGGAGCATCATAAACTGTTTGTGTTTGGCTCTTTAGTATTATAGCACAATTCCCTTCAATATTAATATTTCCACCAGTACCTAAATTATTGGCTGATCTATTTTCTATAACAATATTTGATATATTTGTTACTGCTGTGTCAGTTTGAATTATACTAATACTCCCACCAATTCCCTTCACATCAACACCACCAGTTCGTGCTAACATTGTAATCTTAGTATTAGGATTTCCACCTGCTGCAGCTGCATTTAAAACTATATCTCCAAGTGCATATACACCAAACTCACCAGTCGCAGCACCGTTGGTCGTGGTAACAAATCTAGTAAGACCAGATAAAAGTTGGAAATTTCCAGGGTTAGTAGTTTGTGTAGCTATCGGTGTAACACCACCACCCATTTCCATTAAAGTTTGTGTACCAGTTGATAAAGTAGATACTTTGAATTTATTAGTAGAATTTGGTCGACCTTGGCCTACTTGAATTTCAAAGTTTGAGTTATGGAAGCTTCCATAATTCACATCATCATCACCGGTAACAAATCTAATTTGTTGTCCTGCCAAATAAGACTGTGACCTTAGCGGGGAATTAACCTCAAACCCTATTAAATCAAACATGCTTGCTACTGGGGCTGCCGGTGTCTTAGGTACATCTAATATTAATTTATCATCAATACCAATACTAATCCCACTTAATGATTCAATAACACTCTGTTCGTAATAATCTGTAGCATCTGCATCACCACCATGAAATATTATTGATCTACCAGTAGAATTTTTTTGGTGAATTAAAAGAGAAGCTACAGAAGATTGCAACGCAGTTTCTATTGCAGGAGGCAATATATATGCATTTGTTAATGTTATACCTGGTATTGATCCAGTGTAATTTGATCCCATACCACCTATCATAACAGAGGGGACACCTTCATTATCTGCTGTAGCACCAGTAGTACTAGTACCAAGCTGACCGTTATATAGCGTATTTTTAAAAGAAAGCGTACTAAAACCAAATGCTTCACCAAATCCACCCGGAGGTCCAGCTGGACCAATAGGGCCTTCTAAATTAATTGTTGTCTGCAACCAAACAGTACCAACGTATTCCCAAACATCTCCATTAAACTGTAAATAAAAATCTCCAGATAATGGTGTAGGGGTTGGTGGGAGTACAGTCGGTGTAACACCGGGCGCTACAACTGAAGTATCTTCATACCAAGTACTTCCTTTAGGTCCTCTACCACCAGCTGGCCCGATTGGCCCTGGTATACCAATTGGTCCTGCCGGTCCACCACCATTAAGTAGTAACTGATCAAAATTAAAATTAGTTTTATCAACAAGCTGCGAAATAGTATCCGATGCTATTATTTCTTGTATAGTGATTGGCATTTCTTTTGTATTATTTTTTAACTATAGTAACACTGAAACCAAACGATTCAGAGAAACCTGTTCTTTTATTATATATTAGCCTTAAATCAAATGAGTTTGTATTTAAAGTTTTGGATGCTACATTATTATTAATAGTTAACCCTGCATTGATTTTTTCGGTATTATTTAATTCAGCAGTAGTATAATCAGATGTTACTTTTTCACGACTGGCTAAAGTATAAAAATCTACTTTTTCTACCTTATATAGTTTTAATATATTTTCTCTAATATATTGATTAACATCATCGTCTAAAGTTTCTAAATCACCCCAGCCATATAACTCATTAACATATTTAATAAATTGAGCTTTGATTGGCGTAAACAAATATTCCATTAACCTCTTTTGGTTAAATAAGTAAAATTGAATAGTTGCTGCTGATGGTGTTTTCTTAATAGATCTAGTATTTATAACACCTGCTGTTTTAATAAGCTTTTTATTAATAGTAACCGATGGCGTATCTTGGTACATAAAGGTTCCATCTATTAAACTAGGTTGCCTAATTGCACCCTTAACAAAAGGATCAGGCTCGAATGTTTCTAATATTATAGTTTCAGGAACTTTTAAATATTTAGAACCAAAGAATGATTTTCTCTCTGTCATTGATCGTGTACCTATAATACTTTCAATTTGAGATTTATCAATACTTTTTGTAAAATACGAAGGTTCCCAATTAGAAGAAAACGCGTAGAAATCTTTATAGTCAATACCGATCTCTTGAATTAAAGGATATAAACTAGGGAATGCACTTTCTTTAGATAATTCTAAGATACTAGAAGGATCTTGTTCATTTACTTTATGATAGAAGAAATTTTGTATTTGCCCAAACTTAATATCGGCACTATTAAATTGTGAATTTTTATATTTGCACAGCTCTAATACTTTTAACTTGTACGCTTCATCATCAATACCACCTGTTACATCAAAGTCCACATTCATATAAGGATCTCTAAATGATAATATAGGTAATGCATACGGCGCGTAATACCCGGCATGCCTAGCAATAGGTGTTATGTTAGGTGACTTTCTTAGTGATAAATCATAACCTACTATATCAGTTAAGTTAAACGCAGTTGGTTTGGCAGGATCAGGCAACACCCCTACATAAACAGATTTAAGAATATCTGACTGTGCTCTTAATTCAATATTAAAAGTTTGTGCTAATGTACCATCAATATTCCTAACTTGAGCTCCTGTACTATTTATAGTTTCATAAATAACATTAGGGTTACCTTTATTAACAGCATCAAATATTTCACCAAAACTAATTGAGTTTAATCTATTCTCAAACTGTAAATAGCCATTGTCTTTTATTGTATATGTTGCGGCACTTAATACAGCAGCACTGGGTGATCCTAGTGGTGGAAATATATTACTGGCATTTTTTGTAAGCTTTGCACATATAAGTTGGTTATTAGATATTATTTTTTTTATTTCTGAAATTTCATAAACATCTGCTCCTATAACAAACTTTATTGGTGAATACGCACCATCTCGCAATACTCTTATATCATTTATAAACTCAGGTAAAAGACCATTTATATCAGGCATACCTTTAATTGTATATTCTGCTGTTGTTGCATCGTATGTTGACGTAGACAAACTTATAGCCCCTCTCATAGTCCCATCAGTATATTGATATTCTCCAGCTGAAAAGAGTGGTGCACATGTAGCTGGATTTACATCGAATGAACTATTTAAAGAATATAAACTAGTTCTATCTATTATTGACCGAGGTCCTGGTGGTGTTGGTCCATTTAAACATGGATCATCATAAGCTACTGAAATCAGCATTACGATAGTTTTCCACTTTTCATTTTTAATAAACTTAACTTGGCTCTCAGGTTTGTCTGGTAAATTAGGAACTAATATAGCAGAAAAACGATAGTCATTAAATAAACCATTAGGTACATATGATAATGATCGTACATTAAAGTTTGCTTTTTCTGTACCTTTAGCTTTTTGTCTTGCTACGATTCTAACACCCCTTAAAAATGTTTCTGCAAAATTCTTTTCATCACCACCACTAAACCTACCATATCTCAACTGCCTATCAATTTCAGTAATACCACCGGTAGTAAATTTCTCTACAATAAAGTATTCATCAAAATTATTTGTAATAACATTTTGGAAAGTACCTGGCACAAAGACTTGCCCAGTTGCTAAGTTAGCTTCTATGTTATCAGTTGGTGCTGTATCAATATAACTCCATGAACTCTTAATAGCATCTTGTGTAAAATATTGTGGAAATTCTGATAAATAATACCACTCATGCGAATATCCACTAGCCTCTTGTAGCAGATCCCATCTAGATGGTGCAAAATTATTTAAACCGAATGCTTGATTAACATCTAATCTATATGGATGATTTCTTACATCTTTACCATCATTAACCCATGCCCATTTATTTATGTACGGTGCAATCCTAGATATGTTAGCCTGTGATGTCAAAAAGTTTTCTTCTAACCTCATGTATTCACTGCTAATAAATGTATTATCTGGGTTTGAATCTTCAGCATCACCTAATAAACCAATAAGATTGTAAAAACCTCCGTTATCATAAAACTCCCTAATTTGTGGGTTACTGCTTACTCCAGTATAATTAGGTGGATTAGATCCTGGTACAGACTGATTATATTCAACTGTTTCATAACTTAATTCACCCTCTCCACTATACAGTGTACTATAAAAATCAAAATCAAAGTCTCTAACTTCAAAAAATGAAAATCTACCAAAAGATGGTTTGTAATCTGAATATAATGCTACTTGGTTAGATCGAGTAACCATTATTTGATTATCATTACATGTTATAATAACAAATTTATCAATGTTTGTATATCCTATAATTTGTTTAAACCCATTGTATATAGGTTCCTCTGTATAAGGTACCCAGTCACCAATAGTAGCAAAGCCACCCGTAGTTTGTACAAAATTGCCATCTACAAATCTTTTTTGGTCATTTATTTTAACTTTAAGTAAACCGTTAGTTACATTATTACCACCAACAAAGTTTTTCTTAGGGGTAGCTATCGTTGTTACAGGATATGTTTTTATTTGGTTAAACTGTTCAGGAAAAGCAATATCTAATTCAAAATTTAATTGATTAAATCTAGTACCACTAAATCTTGACTTTACATAAACAGTACTATTATTAAAGGTTGCTACAAAGAATCTATTATTTTCAGGTATTCCTATATTAATGGCAGAAGTTATAGCTTGTGCAACCTCTTGGGTAGTTCCATTAGGATTAAAAAATTTCTCGACAGACTTTCCTGGTATTGGCGATAATACACTATTTGCAAATATTTCACCAGTTAATATTGCATTATCATAAAAAGATATTTTAGAACCTTCTTCTATTTGTTTTTCTATTAGAAGTGCTGGTGTAAAGATTAAAATAGCATTATCAGGTAAAGTAACACCAGCACTTAGTGTCATTGTAGATATTGTAGGTTGAAAACCAACAACACCAGTTGAAACAACTGTTGTATCTTCAGGTATTATAGCACCCACAGTATTAGATGTTATAACTGTACCTATTCCTATAGTACCACCAATACTATTTATGTTTATAATACCACCAGCAGCGATAGCCTGTTGGCCATTGGCTGTTGCCTGTGAAGTTGGTAATGGTGTATCTTGTATTGGCGTACCTATAATTTCCATATACATTTGACCAAATCCCTCATGCCCTATTATACTTGCATTTGCAAAAGTATCTGGTTCTTTGTAACCTGTAAACAGTGATACATCTACTTTAGTATCAAATAGTCTAATTTGATCAGCGGCCCATTGAGATCCTTTTTTAATTGTATGAAAATCATCTTCCTTATCTTTAACATAAAAAACAGATTCTACAGCATCTACTCTTGTTGGTGTAGGCACTCCTGTAATTGTTGTAGTTTTAGTAGGGTCTAAAAACAATAGGATACCTGCATCGTTAGTAATCTCAAATGGTGTATTTAGATCCTGTGAAACTTCAGTTATAGTTTTTATTTTAGGTAATTGACTTTTCTCAGTATTCTTATAAAATGCTTCACCTGATAAATCAAATTGTCCTTCTTCTATTTCATTAACATACATACCAAAGTATCGATTCATAGAATAATCAACAGCAGTTGGATCATCGAATAAGAATTCTAAATTTAAAAGGTTAGCTAAAATTATTCCGTTATTCTGAAATCCTTGTGTAAATAAATACTCGTCTTGTATAATAGTAGAATCTTTAATCACCATGTCTTGGTATGCAAAATTACCGCTACTAGTAAATCCACCGTGTTTATAAGATATACCATTCCATGCGATAGGTTCATCGCTTCGCCATGTCATATTAAGTGGAACTTCAGGAAAATCTTCTTGGTTTCTATAATTTCTAATATATGATCCTAATATAGTACCTTCTGTTAAATCAAACGTTTTAATTGCAGTGCAATTCTCTAACACTTGTTTTGTAAAGTTAGCCGATGTCTGTGCATTAGTGGCACCCGTATTTTGAGTTGCAGCATTTACATTATTTACAGCAGCTGGATCATCTAATCTAAAAATTACAAACGCGTTAGGAATCTGCTCATTTAACCAAAGAGGTGCAAGGGTTCCTAAGCTTTGTGAATATGATTCTGATGCAATTGATCTGGTACCTGCACAATAAAACATTTCATACTGATTAGCATAACTTTGTAATACTGCAGTATCTTCATATTCTTGGAAAATTTCATATGCAGCTTCTATCGGAAACTTACCATAATCAAAAAACTTAAATACATCTTGATCATAGGTATTAGTT
>TARA_R110000823_G_scaffold4223_11_pt1 | contig 11909 bp, 9 predicted proteins | sample TARA_R110000823 | Tara Oceans TARA_R110000823 (sample SAMEA4397722) | marine metagenome | biome: Polar Biome; feature: [DCM] deep chlorophyll maximum layer (ENVO:01000326); material: water (ENVO:00002006), including particulate matter (ENVO:01000060) such as... | depth 20 m | reverse complement strand
ACAGCTAATGACAATGCACCCATTAAAATATTAGTTATTCCAAACTTACCTACTAATGCAGCTGCACCACCGATTGCTAATATTGTAGCACCTTGAATAAGAACATCGCCTATTCCCATACCTTTAGTTGCGGTTGCAAAGTATCCTAAACCTAAAGCAAAAGGTATTAATGCTAATCCTATGACAGCAAGACCTAATGCTCCTCTTCTAATTCTTTTAGACGTTTTCTTTCCACCTAATATTGCAATTGCCCCAGGTATTAATACTAATGAAGCCACCATTCCTATTAAAATAGCAGGAGCTAGTATAATAAACATTGTAGATAATGCAAATAAACCTATACCTATTGCAAATGATTTTAATGCATCACCTACTTTATCTAAGGTCCTTGCACCTCTAGAAACTCTTTGGGAGATTTTCTTACCACCTAATAATGCTAACGCCCCAGACATTACGGTTATAGATAGAATTAAGAATGGTATTGCTATCATACCAGGTATTAATAAGATTGCAGATAGAGCTAATGCTTTAGAGAATTTCATTATAGAATCTCCCATTAAACCTAAAGCCTCTGCACCTTTCTTAGCTTTCTTAGGCTGCATCTTTACTAATGCTTTATCTAACTTAACTATGTATGTTGTAAATTTATCAACAGCCCTTTCAGGTACAAATAACCAACGCATCATCGCCTTTGCAGATATCATAGCAGCACCTGACACTGTAGCAACAGCATCAGCACCAGCCTTTACCTTTTTAGGTTTTACACCCTCAAAGGCTTCTAGCGTATCTACTACAAAACCTTTAAATTTACCTAAAGCTTTCTTTGGTACTAATAACCATAGCATCATTGCTTTTGCTGTTAGTTTTGCACCAAGACCTAAATCTTCCAATGTAGCACCAGCATTACTTTTCTTAGCTTTACCACCTTTTTTACTGAACATTCCACCTAAAGGGTTTCTAGAGGTATTTGCTTCAATAGCAGTTAGTAAATCAGTCTGTGCCCTTAGCTGACCGAATATAGCAGCATCCAATCCACCACCAGAACTACTTCTACCAGAAACTGCAATAAGAGCATCTAATTTTTCATTAGTGCTCTGTGCAGCAGCCTCTATTTTGGATAGAGGATCCATTAAATCTTTAAGAGTTACAACAGCCATTCAATATATTTATTTAAAACTTTGGCATACTAATATTAGGCATAGATGGTGCTTTAAAAGAATTCATCTGTTTACCCATAGACTTAGTCATGCTGTCCGTATTATATTTATCCGAATAGGATTGAGTATTCTGTTTATCCTCGTCATTACGATCCTTGAGAATCTCATTAAACATTTCTAAAGTAAATTCATATTCATAAAAAGGAAGCAAATCCAACTCAGATGGTTGGAGATGCAACTTTTCTAATAATAGAACTCGGACTTTATAAAAGTTCAGCAGAGATATCTTGAATAATAAAGAGAGCTTTGATCCCGCCGGGAAACGTGAGCGGAACTGTGACCTCCTCACCACAGCTGTCACATGGATAGTTAAACTCAGGCTTAACTCCAATTTTTGCTTTTTCTACTAATCTATAAATAATTGAGTACTTACTAGAATCCCATCCTTGGAAACTCGTGATGGCTGAAAATATTTCTTTATCTTTAAATCCTCTCCATTCTCGTTGAATATAAGGTAAGATAGCAAGGGATGATTTATCCCAAGGTTTATTTTGTTCTTCTCGTTGTCGTATCCAATCAGTAACGGATCTCATAACACCAATCGTAGGAGGTGCAATTACAATTTCACCATGATTCTTGGTTGGTACAGTAAAACATTTATTAGTTGCATCGTAATATTTTTCAAGTAACTCATCAGCTTCGTTAAACTGAAGACTATCAGTTCTAAGCTCAACAGCTTCTTGTGATTTACATGTTCCTGTTTTACATTTAGTTTTACCAACAGGCATCATCAGTTTGTTTTCACCTTCTTTAAATGTTAACTCCCTAATACATAAGATTAGGTATATCCTATCCTCCTCTAATACATCTCTATATGAACCGCGTTGTGTACCATACATAATTTTTGTACAGTTCACTAGAAGTGAGTTTAGCTTTTCATCTACATCTAATATGTTTTCTTCGTCCAATGTAGAAAATTCTCTAATCTCACCAACCCTTGCGGCTCTAATATGAAGTTGAAAATCATCTCTATAAAATTGACCACCTGATGGAAATACTGATAAGTCTAATTTAATATATCCAGTTAAAGATTGTATTCTTTGTATCTCTGGATCATCTATAGATGTTATACCAGATCCCCTAGTTGTATCTACTTTACCTAGGTTAGTAATATTACCATCGTCATTTGTTTTTGTCTCAACCTCAGCTTTAGTATCTATGATACCTTCTGATTCCTCGAACTCTTTTTTAATATTGTCTTCGTGACTGCTCATAATTATTTAGTTTTTATTAATTGTTTTTCTGGGGCTGTTTCAGTTACTATATGCTCTACTATTAGATTACGAACATATTTTGATACTGGTAATGGCCTTGCTTTGTTTTCCATTGATTTTTGAATAATAATTGAATTTAAGTTATCCTCATCTTCTGGTGTTAAAAGAACTTGTAATTTTTTTGTAAGTTTCTTTTTTTGTGGAATCATTTCTTGTACGCTTTCATTATATCCATATTTAGGATTATCGGCTTTATATTTTTTTATCCAAAATTCTAGCCTTTCCATTATATGACTTAATGATTCTTCAGGTTTAAAAGATTCTAATGTAGCTTTTTCAAAAGACCTTGTACCAAAGTCTTTCACTGCTCTCTTAATATATTTACCTGACCCTAGATTATTAGGGTTATCATTAACTGAATAACCTACATAAGTTTTTCCATCTGCTGTGTTTTCTACTTTAAAGATAGTCATATGTTTTTAGATTATATAATTTATAATATATATTGGGTTACATACAAAAAAACTGGGAATACTTTAATATTCCCAGCTTTAATTTTAATTAATTTATATTAAGCTCCTACATTCTCTTCAACCCAATGATCACAACGATAAGTCATTGATAATTCAGAAGGGTCTGGAGTTTCATAACTCAATTCATCTACAAAATCAGGTGAACCTGTAGGGAATACATCTTTACAAGTAATCTTTCTAAAGATATCACCTGCTCGGTTATATTGTACAATGATCATACTTCCTACATAGTCTTTCTTTAATCCCATTTCACCAGTTAATGGATCATAGATTAATTTGTACCAATTACGGAATGTATTGTAAATGTAATTTTCATTAGCTTCGTTTAAGTTAAGACTAAAGTTAAGTGTTAGATCTAAAACTGTTGTTCCTGGCATACTTGCAAATGAACGATCAGCAAATTTGTATTTCTGACCTACTGCATCTACAGCTGGATTCAACGCGTTTAAACCTCCTATAGTTTTAACTTGCTCTAAGATTAAACCCGTATCATCTCCTAATGGTGAAAATACAGTCACCTCAAATAGGTTAGGCTGAATAGGTTCATACCTTTGGCTACTGGCCCTTGATTGGGTATAATGTGGTAGTGGCATAGTTTATTTTATTTTTTTTATATATTCTCTTTTAGTTACCTCTTATTGGAAGTTTCCTGCACTAATTGCTCCTGTTTTCAGAATTGTAGTTCTCTGTACGAGAATTTCCATTCCTCTTACTGGTTCAATATATGTATCTAAGATACCTACATTTTGATCAATAACTTCTGGTGTGTTATTAGTTTCATCCATTACATTTTTGTAATCGTAAACACCATCATCATTTTGAACCGTTGATAAGAAGTTATCAGCAAGCGTTTTAATTTCCAATCTAGTTTGTGCTGTATTAAATTCAAACAGATAGTTTTTAAGAATTGCTTCAATTCCATCTTGGATGTAAATTACAACCTCTCTACAGTTAATAGAACTTAACGCAGATTTTGTAGTCTGCTGTGCAGTTTTATTTGCAAAGATTGTTGGCCCAGTTCCACTTTGGAATACAATTGGATTTAATCCAAATGGTTCTAAGTATTCTCTGTCCTCTTTTCCAAGATTGATTTCCAATCCTACAACTCCTGTTCCACCTACAACACCTCGACGAACTCCGGCAACTAATGACCACGGTAAAGCGTTTTCATATTTTGCAATAAAGTTATTTGAAACGTATGCAGCTGGTACAACATTTATATTTCTTCCTAAATCCCTAACAGTAATAAATGGATAATAGAATGCTCCCCAACTCGCACCTTGTGTTTGAGATGGTAATGAGTATCTTACAGTAGGATTCAATGCAAGATCACCACCAGTAGAAATAAATCTAGATGATAAACTTCCAGTTAGATCTTTAAATGATGGATCAGTATTATCCTTAAAGTCTTTAGCCGATGGAGCATTTAATATTGCGAAGGCATTCTTTCTAGTAGAAGCTAATACCGTATAGATCGCCTTAGATCCACTTTCAATACCATTTCCGAATGTATCTACAATATATCTAAAGTTAATTACATCTCTGTCAGTTAATGCTTTAAATAAATTAGTTCCATTTAAAGTACCGTTTAATATAGCATTTTGTCTTTCGTTAGTTCCATTAGGTACATGTTTTGTGTTATCTAATTTAAATCCATCTAATGTGAATACATTTAAATAATCAATCCACTTATCTATTGGGTAATACAATTCTACTTTTACAATACCTGCAGCTGTTGTTGTTGATATTTCACTTTGACATGTTACTAATACCGCTGTTGAATTTGCAGGAATAGTACTATATTGAGCAGTTGTTAAACCACCTTGTACAACATTTATTCTTGTTAACCTTGAATGTGGAGTATTTACATTTCCTTCAAAGTTTACTAAATAGTTTCCTACTACTACATCAGCAATATCAGGATTGGTAGTACTAATCAATACTTGGTTAGGCTTTAAAGCCGGCTCAGTTACTGAATCTGCTATAATATCAATAGAAACATTATTTGCACCTTTTAGTGTTTGTATTCCTAATGTACCTGCAGCATAGGCAGTAGCATCAGTATCCAAAAAGAATCCTGATCCACCTAAAGTAAATTCTACATGTGGTGTTATTGAATCAAATGAATCTTGCTCATAAGGTGTTACTTGCACAGATGGTAAGTAATATGTTGAATCCGAAATAGGGATTGTTGATATTGCAGTTGTTGGTGAAGCAGTATGAATAAATCCATAATCTACAGCATTAAATACCAAATATGAAGTTGCTTGCGTTGTTATGCCGGCTATTGTTGTTTCATATACTGCCTCATCTCCATCAGTAAGAGTACCGTTTGAGAATTGACTATATAATGCAGAACCATATCCACCTACTATATTTGAATTTGCTGTATCACTTGTTACTTTTTCATCAGTTACGAATCCGAAGTCAGATTCATTAATATATGTATATGTTGCTCCAGTGACATTATTAAAATCTCCTGGTACAACACCACCTACAGATGAAAGTAGCAATGTTATAGTATTACCTACAATTTGCACAGATGTTACAGGAACATATTCAGCATTACCTAATATGTAGGTACCTACTGACGTTGCACTGTTTGCTGTAAACAATGAGAAAGCATCCCATAAGGAATCTCCCGCAACACCTACAACTTGAATTTGTATATCTCCACTTGTTAATTGAGTTACATTTATAGCTTCAGTTGATTGAGAGACAGTATTCGGTGTAGTTCCAGTTCCAGCATAACTTACATCTGAAACGATTGCTCCACTATATGATAAGAAGTTAACATCCTCTTGAAACGAAGTAGCTTGAGTATATTCAAGGTTATGGCCTATCATATCAATTCCACCAGCAACACCATCTAATAATGTATCACCATCAAATAAATCTTCATTCACTGCTACAAATACACCAGTTGATGCTGTATCAGCATTAACAACTTTTTCAACGAAAAGGTTATTACCTAGTAAATCTGTAAAGTTAGGAAGTAAAGATGCAGTGTAAGTTGCAATAACATTAACTTCTGATTCATTAAAGAATTCATTAATTTTAGTATCAGTTGAATCTGAATCAAATAATCTTCTTTTCAATCCTTGTACTTTATCAAAATATGTTTGGTATATTGGATCTGCGGCAAACCTATCATAAGGCGTTGCAGAACTAAAGTCTCCACCAAAGTTTCCATCTATTATAAAGATATCAACTAAGAAGTCAGATACTAAACTATCTTTATTTAAATATCCTGGTACATTTGCAGCACCATACCATTCTTCACAAGTTACATTAAATCCTGTGGAATTTGCATTAGATGCTTTTCTTACTATTACTGAAACAGGATTTTGTCCTAAATTTGTAAAATCTAATAAGTCATTCGTAGTTGCAGAATTAAAATCTAATTTATTTGCATTTACATTATCTAAGAATGAATCTGAGTCAGGATAAAAGAATTTATCTCTATTGTACATTTTTTGGTATTCAGCCAAAGCACCTGCATTAGCCTGTATATCAGGAGTAGCAGCTGTACCAAATTTAAGGTATTCAACTTTGTCTGTTTTATCTAAGTTTAATAGATTAAGTGCAAGAATCGGTCCTCTTTCCAATGCTGCTAAACAGCTTCGGTGGAAAAATGAATCCTTTCTTTCTAAGTTTCTGTCAATATCACCGTAAACTTGTTTAAAGAATGCGGTGTCAGGTACAAATACTGGAGTATTGAAAGGTCCCGTTTTGGAGAAACCAACAATTAATCTTGTCTGATTAGCAGGAATACTAACTACTTGTGATTTGTCAAATTCAAATCTGTATGTTCCTGCAGCTTTAATCGAAGCGATTTTCGGATCTAGTGCCATCTTATATTATTTTTTTTATTTGCTTTTTTTATATATCCACCAACGATTAGTTTTTTATACCAGGTCATAGATATCAAAATTCAGTTGCCCACCTTTCGCATCCTTATCTAAGATGCTATCAATTTTATCTTGAACACCCTGATCTGCTACATCATGAAGCTCTTCAGCAAAATCAGAGAAATCTAAAGTAAAAAAGAATTCAGAGCTATTTATACATGTCATTATTAAATCATCATGCCCTAATTGACCAGCATAGCTCCCATTTGGTAACTTACCGAATGTTGCTGCTTCATAAACAGTTTGCTTGTCTTTTATTACTATTTTATTTTGTGTAATATATTTTTTAAAGTTTTGACAGAAGATTGGTTTATTATCCTTTTTTACCTTAAGGCCGAATTGTTTAGTTTTAGCATCTATACGGTGTTTAAATTTAACAACGCTCTCCTCATCAAAATCATTTCTTTGTGGAAACACAGTCTCCAGTCTCTTAATTAATTCTCCACCAAATAAATTCCATTCAATAATTAATTTTACATTTTCGGAATGAAAAACATCATAAGCTAAAATATAAAGTGATTTGGCAAATTCTTCTATAGTATGTTCGTTACTTCTAAATCTACCTACTTGCCTAATTCTATAAAAGTCAACAAAACTTCCAGGTGAAGCAACCTTTTTCCAATCCACTTCATCCATGATTTCTATTTTAAAAATATTAATAATAGAATAATCCCCACCAGTACCTTCAGCAATATCAACAGAAAAACACCAATAATTTTCATCTTCTTCAGCATCATCTAAATTAAATTCAGGATCCCATAATAAACCAGAATAATCAACCTGTTCATCATCAAATTCTATTACTTCTTTGTGTACAAATTCTATTTGATTAGTCGTTAATTTTTTAAGACTATCTGGTCCTAATAATAATGAAGAACCTGCTATGAATTGGTTTCCATACTGTCTATTAAATGCCTCATCACTACCTAGGTTTGAAACTTCCTGTTTTGCCCATGCATCATCTCTCCCTGGTACATCCCACCAATCAACTCGGAATGGTGTATATTCACTTAAGCCTTTATCGGCAGCAGTATATATGTCATAGAATTTATTAAACCCATTAGGAGTACTGGTTATTATAACCTTTGAGTTTGTCGATGCAGATACTGTTGGATATACATTTTCATAAAAGGTATCTACGAAGTTTGCAGGTATATGGGCAAACTCATCCATAAATAGTAAATGAATAGTAAAACCAATAGCTGCCTTCTTTGTAGTAGTCTGTCCAATTATTCTACAACCATTATCAAACTTAGAATTAAATACATCCCACTTAAGAGTTCCAGGTTTAAGAAAGAAAGGTAAATGCTCTAATATAGTTTTACCCTTGTCGATTATCTCTCTAGTAGTAGCACCCTTATTTGAAAGTATTAGCGAATTTTTATCAAAGTTAAATAATGAATACCAAGCAATAAAGATTGACGAGCATATTGTTTTACCTACTTGCCTACTTGCTAAACATACATTAAATCGCTCTGCTTGGAATTGCCTTAACATATCTTCTTGATAAGGTCTTAAATTAATTGTCTGTAAACCGTGATCGGTCATTACAGTACAATAGGTATTAGCAAAGTATACAATATCTTTTGCACACTTTTTAATTTCTTTTATTTCAGCAGAAGAATAATTAAATACAATATTACCTTTTCTTAAATTAGGATTCCCTTCATAAAATGGTGTTGATGCTGGTTTATAACCCTCCTCTATCGCAAACATTAATTGTTCTACACTTTCACTTGACCATGAAAATGCTTGTTTGGCTTTACCAACATTAAAATCAAATCCTGAACTAGGTGCTTGTGGTTTCTGTGCCATATTCTTCTATTACAGCAAGAACATGATTAATGTGAAGGATTTCAAACTTTTCTCCATCAAACGTATACTCAGTACCCTTGCCTATTGTTTTTACTATTTTGTCACCTTTCTTCACTTCAAGGTCATCTGCTGCTTCAATCACTAAAGCAACCCTATTATATTTTTCCTCAGGTATAAATAATCCACTATCAGTTCTTCGTTCACCTTGTATTACTTCCTGAGTTAAAAGATAATTATTCTTCATTTTCATCGCTGTCAACATCTTGTATATCTTCTTCGTTAATTGTTTCTTGTAATGCTCGCATTAAATCTTTAGTACCTCGAGATTTAACACCGCTTTGTTTTTTACTACTAGTATCAGAATTACCATGATAAACATCAATATCTCTAGAAGTCTTTTTGGCATTTTCTTCAATAGCCACCATGTACATTGTCTGGCTTTTAATAATATCTAAAAGAGTTCTCTGTAAATCACTTAGTACCTCAAACATTCGTGGGGATACATCACCTTCATTAATAGTATCCATTAATGTAGAAATAGCAATTTCACTATTCTCCATTTGTCTAATCAACATACCTAAAGCATATTCATCTAATTGAGATTTTGCTTGGATGTATTCGTGCTCTGCTATTATCTCTTCACTTAAATAAAACTTAAGTAAACTAGACATTACCTTTTTAGCTTTACCCTTTGCTCTGGTTAACGCAACACCTTGAGTACTTTCTACTCTTACTTTAGGTAATTCTGGTGTTTCGCTTAATCCAGGTACTTCATCAGGAAGTTCACTAAGTAAATCTCCAATGCTATCTCTAAACTTGTCCTTTGAGTTATCTTTCATTAATAAGTTATTTGTAATATATATTCCAGGTTAACGTGCATCCGTTACATCTTGTAACATTAGCTGTGGTGATGCGTTATCTAATAATAAAGTTAGATGAGTATCTTTAACCACGTATTGGCTAAGTATTAAAGATTGTAATTCTTCTTCTATTGGCTTTTTCCAAATTCTTATATTTGTTAAATCTGTTTGGCAACCTAATAGCTTCCATGATTCATTATCTATTACCGTTTGCGGTGTAGCTGTTTGTGTTTGGTTATACATTAAGTTTAGTGTTGATGAAACGTTAGGATTAATAGCTCCTGTTGTAGTTTCTGTGTTATAGATAAATAAACCTAATTGTCTAGCAGTAGCATTTAAATTAATTACAATAGCATACCATTCATCTTTCTTAAATGATGAAGTTAATTTCCATTTATAATAAACATGATTAATTTTCATAATAAACCAATTAGGAGTATAAGTAAATGAAACATGTTGTGTTGGTGGTAATAAAGAATTTTCATAAACCATAAAGTTATTAGTTGCTTCTTTATTAAAACTAGGTGAGCCTGTTGTAAATAAATCATCTATGTATTTTTCATCCAAGACGATTGAACCACCTTCTATTTTTATAATTTTACCTATTCCATTATAAGAGTTAGTACCTCGTATATTTACCCAATCACCTACTACTAATGCAGCCCCAAATGTAGGTAAACCACCTGTGTTAAGTTTTACTTTACCATTATCATCTCCTATTGATAAAATTAAAACATTGTTTCCAATTGGTACTTTATACTGTGGTCTTATCCAAAAGGTAAATGCACGATCTTCTTTATCAGTCCAACCATTTTCATATTGATATTTAATAGCTTCATTGTTGGTTCCCATTGTTGAAAGCTTATAATGATACTTTGAAATAATAGTCCATTCGTTATAAACATTTTCTTCTTTTATTATTAATTTTTTATCTAAAACTCTCCTAACATAATCATTACATAGAGTACCTATAGTATTATATTGATTATCTTTCCTAACATCCCTAAATTCATTTTCTCTTTCAACTGCAAACTTATCTTCCACATTAGAAATTAATGCTTCTGTGTTTGCTTCTATGTTTTTACCAGCTGTGGTGTTTTCGAACATGACATTCGTTCTTTTCTGGTATGGTACTAAACTTACTCTCCAGTAAGATCCTGCATATAAAAAATCATCAGCTTGTGCAATTGCATCAACCTCATACATGCGGTTCATATAATCTTTAAAGTATAAATAATCTCTCATCTCTGGTTTAGCGCCTAAACCAAATATTGCCTCAAATGCAGATTTAACAATATGTATTTCAAACTGAACAGGAAAATCCATCATCATTGGATTAAACTGTATCTCTCTTGTAGGCAATTCATTATCAGGAATTAAAATCTTTACCTCACCTTCTTTAATAACATCAAACAATGAGTACTCTTTAAGAATAACATCTCTACTTCTTTGATCTGCTTTAGTTTTAAAGTAATCAACACAAAAACCAAACATATCAGAAGTAATTGCAGATAATTGATTATACATTGAAGATGCTCTAGATAAATCATAAGGATTCCATGTATCACCACAGCAATCTACAACAAGATTAGGTACACCTACACAACCTTCAGATCCACATTCTACTTGAGGAATCCTGCAAATTATACCACCATCGGTTACTAATTCTAATGCAATAGATTCAAATTCCAATGTTCCATCGCCTACCTGTTCATACCTATACTGGATCCAAAAAGGTTTATTAGGATTTAATAATAAAGCTTCTAGATTCACATTAGTAAGATCAATATAATCAGAATATGTTACACCATCTGTTCCCCACCTAAATTGTTTATTATAGTAAAGACCTGAAGCTTCACCTTTAGTTTCATCAGTAAACCCTACTACTTCAACCACATTTTGGTATGGTTCTTGGAGGCTAATTAATATAGCATCTCCATTAGAATCTGTTATTCTTCCATTAACTGCCATTGATTATGAATTTATTTGGTCATATGAACCTTTGGAATTGCCTTCCTTTTTAAAAGTTTCTCCAATTATATAAGAACCTACAAATGGTGTTAACGCAGCAAAGTATGCAGCGGCACCCATAAGATCAGCATGCTTAACAATAACCCAAACACCTATAATGGCCCAAAGTGCAATTGTAATATACATTAGAATTTCTCGTTTGCTATTTTTACCTTTTCTAAAAATTGAACTATCAGTACTTGGTCTTATACTTTCACCAAAGATATATGATGCAACGAATCCTGTTAAAGAAATAAAGTATCCGGCTAGTTGGGTAAAATCAGTATCAAAGTATGTAGCGGTAACCCCAACAGTTACCCATAAAAATACAACTAAGTAAGTAATACAT
>TARA_R110000823_G_scaffold2508_2_pt1 | contig 11946 bp, 3 predicted proteins | sample TARA_R110000823 | Tara Oceans TARA_R110000823 (sample SAMEA4397722) | marine metagenome | biome: Polar Biome; feature: [DCM] deep chlorophyll maximum layer (ENVO:01000326); material: water (ENVO:00002006), including particulate matter (ENVO:01000060) such as... | depth 20 m | reverse complement strand
GTGATCTTACTAGTATAAAATTAGTAACATCTTCTTTGCAAGCAGAAGTTATAAAAATAAAAGAAACTACAGCATCTTTAGAAGCATCAGATATTGCTATAAAACAACAATCTCAAAGTTTATTATTATATACAGCATCAAACAATGCAGAAATAGCATCAATTAAAGTAAAAACAGGATCACTTCAGGCAGAAATTAATGCTCTTAATGCTCAAACACATAGTTTACTTGCAACCACTAGTTCAGATAATGCATTAGTTTTACAACTTAATGTTCAATCAGCTTCTTTAATAGCTTCAGATGTAGCTATAAAACTTCAAACAGCAAGTTTACTTTCACATACTGCTTCACTTAATGCTTCAGTTGTATCCTTTAAACTAGAAACGTCTTCTTTACACACATTTACGGGATCAGTAAACTTAAACATAGCATCAATTAATTTACAAACAGCAAGCTTATTAACTAAAACAGCTTCTTTAGATGCATCCGATGTTGCTATAAAATTACAAACAGCAAGCTTATTAACTAAAACAGCTTCTTTAGATGCATCCGATGTTGCTATAAAATTACAAACAGCAAGTTTACTAGCACAAACAGCAAGCTTATTAATATTTACCGCTTCAGGATATACTACAGCATCTTCAGTTACTGCAAGTGGGTTAATATCAGCACAAACTATGTCTATAGCTAATGGGGCAACTCCTTCAGGGGTGTCTTTATCTACTATGGGTAATATAAGTGCTAGTGGAACAATAACAGCAAGTGGTATATTAATACAGGGCCAAGCTTTAGGTAGTAGTTTTTTCCAAGTTAATGATGCTATAGGAGCTATTGCTCTATCTACTACTCAATCAGTTAACCATGACACAACAGTACCAGGAGGCTATAATGCTATAATGTTTACTGATAATAGTGGAGATATTACTATAGAAGAGGGTAAATCATTAACTAATAGTGGTAGTATAAGACTTCCTTATCTTTTAGATGCTAATAATGGAAGTGCTAGTATGGCTGGAGTTTTACATGTTATTGATGGAGAAGTAAAAGCAAAATCAGGTTCGTTTGAATATTTAGATATAACCCAATTCACCCACTTAACATCAAGTAATATAAGTGCTAGTAATACATTATCTGCACTAACATCTTCTTTTGGCATAACGCCATCAAACACAACTAACCCCGCAGGAACTACACTATTTGTATTAGGCAATGTGAGTGCAAGTGGAGATATATCAGTAAGAAATATAACAGCTTCAGGCCATATAAGTGCAAGTGGAAATATTACAGCAAGTAAAGGAAGTTTTGGATCTACATTAATTGCCCCTATGCTTATTGGTTCAGTAGGTCATGTAGCTGCAGTTGGACATGATCTTGCAGTTACTAATTATGCAATGGTTTCATTAAATGATTATACAGGAATAAACACAGGAGGATCACATATTAAATTTAGTCATGATAATACAGAATTTGCAAGATTTACAAATAATGGAAGATTAGGAATTGGAGGGACACTTCCTGGTTATCCTTTACATGTATATGGGAGGGCAGCAATAACTTCAGATACATTTTTTGGAAAATTTATCACTAACCAACATACTTTTACAGGTAGTATATCAGCTACAAATGCTATAAGTTCAAGTGCAGGAACTAGTTCGTTTACAGATATTGAAGTACAAAATCGTATAGCTTCTAGAGAAGTAAGAGTTAATGGGTATATAAGTGCAAGTGGGGATTTAAATATACAAAGAAATACAATATTAGGAAGTGTAGGAGGAGCAACACCTTCCCACTCAATCATAGGACCCATAACAGCCTCAGATCATATAAGTTCAAGTGGAAATATAACTGGTAAAGACATAAATACAAGTCGAGATATAACAGTAGGTAGAACGTTAAATGTAGTAGAAAATATAAGTGGTTCTACAATAGAAGGACAAAATATAATATCTAATGGTCACATAACAGCTTCTTCTAATTTAAAGGTAAATGGAATTGTAACTGGTGAGAAGTTTATTGTGGGTAATTATTTATTATCCCCCTCTGTTACAGCATCAAGTGCTACTGGATCTTTTACAGGATCCTTTTTAGGAAGTTTTGATAATGCAGATGTTATCCAAATCAATCTTCAAACAGCAAGTTTACTTACCTATACAGCATCGAATAATACTTCAATTGGTAATTTTGAAAATTCAATTGCTGCTTTACAAGTAGAAACCGCTTCTTTACATACACATACTGCTTCAGTAGAAGCTTCAATTACTTCTTTTAAATTAGAAACAGCTTCTTTACACACATTTACTGCATCCGGATTTCAAAGTCCATTAAGTATGTCTGTAGGAACAACACTTTCAAACACAACAAATATATCGGGTACTCCTTTATATGTTCATGGTAATATAAGTGCAAGTGGAGATTTATCTGCTGATAATGCAACTATAACAACACAATTAAATACAGATTTAATAATTCCTCCTTCAACTAATTTACAAATAGGAATAGATGATTATACTTCTAATTTAGATTTAAGGGGACCAATAACAGCCTCTAATATAAGTTCAAGCGGACATATCTCAGCTTCGGGGATAGAATCTACTGGAGATATTGTAGCAAATGGATTTATATCAGCAAACGGGTTTGGAAGTCCTACAACAATAACAACATCAACAACAGTACCTGCTAATTATAATGTTATACTTTTTACAAGTAATTATAACCAATCAATAACAATAAATGTTGGAGTAAATTACACAATAAGTGCGGGAGCAGATGTAAGATTAGTCAATATGAGTAGCGTAGGAAACATCCCACAAACATTTTACAATTAATTAACCTAAATCTATGGTTTTTGAGAAAAAAATTATATTTATTAACAGCTGAAGCACAAAAAACATACATTAAATAAAACAAGATGAGTAATATAAACGTAAATACGATAACCCCCTTAGCGGGAACATCGGGAACAGTAAGTGTTTCTGGTTCTCTCTTAGTAAGTGGTAACATAACAGCCCAGGGTAATTTAACATTTGGTAATCAAGATACTGATTCAGTAGCATTTGGTGCTGAAATAAGTTCAAGTATAACACCAGACGCAAACAACACCTATAGTTTAGGTTCTGCAGCTAAACAATGGAAAACAATATTTGCAGAAACAGCATCTTTTAATCAGATTATATCTTCTGGTTCTACTATGATGATTTTAACTTCAGCTTCTATTAGTTATTTATCGGGTTCAAGTCCAATAGTAATTGCTTCGGCTCTAAATCCAGATGCAACTAATACTCATGATATAGGTGCTGCAGGTTTAGAATTTAAAGATTTATGGATTGACGGAAATGCTAATATTGATACTTTAACTAATACATCAGGATCAACTCCTGTAGATTATAATGTTCAAGTTTCTGCAAGTTTAGTACCTGCTGTAAATACTGTATGGGATTTAGGTACAACTTCAAAAGAATGGAAAGATTTATATATTGATGGAACAGCTTTTATAGATACTGTAGGTAACCAAACCGATGATGTTTTAATTTCAGCAAGTTTAACTCCAAATGCATCCAATACATATCTTTTTGGTTCAACTGCAAAACAATGGAAACACATAGCAGCAGTATCATCATCATTTTCACATAAAGTAGGAATTGGGTCAACAATAAACCCAGCAGAAGCTCTAACAGTAGTAGGTAATATATCAGCAAGTGGAACTATAACAGGTTCTAGAATAGGAGCAGCGGGTGCATTACAAGCAATGACAGGTTCTTTTGGAGTACAATCTTCAGTAACAACAAACACAGCAGGTAACGTAATATATGCTCATGGTAATATAAGTGCAAGTGGGGCTACAATGGCAGCAACAGCTTCATTTGGAGCTCCTACCACAGTAACAACAAACCTAGCAGGTACTCCATTATATGTTCATGGTAATATAAGTGCAAGTAATGTAGTATATGCACAAACTATGTCTATAGCTAATGGTGATACTAATTCAGGAGTTCAATTATCAGTTTTAGGTAATATAAGTGCAAGTGGTTTTGTATCAGCTTCAAATGTTGGAGCGGCAATAGGAACATTTACAAACATAACAGCTAGTGCAAATATTAGTACAAGTATTGCAACGTCAAAATTATCAGTTCCTTCAGCTTCTATAACACACAAATTGGGGGTTGGAACATCAGTAAATCCAGCAGAAGCTTTAACAGTACAAGGTAATATGAGTGCTAGTGGAACAGCTTCAGTAGAAGGTTTAGGTGTAAATACGGGAATAGCTAATGTAACAGCAGGAACAATTTCAGGAAGTGGATATAATTTAACTGCTCAACAAATTACTGGTAATTCTGGTAGTTTACAAAGTTTAGCTGTAAATACATCAACTAATATTGCACCAGGAACAATTTCAGGAAGTGGATATAATTTAACTGCTCAACAAATTACTGGTAATTCTGGTAGTTTACAAAGTTTAGCTGTAAATACATCAACTAATATTGCACCAGGAACAATTTCAGGAAGTGGATATAATTTAACTGCTCAACAAATTACTGGTAATTCTGGTAGTTTACAAAGTTTAGCTGTAAATACATCAACTAATATTGCACCAGGAACAATTTCAGGAAGTGGATATAATTTAACTGCTCAACAAATTACAGGTTTATCAGGTTCATTTACAGGTTTAGCTGTAAATACAGCAGCTAATGTAACAGTAGGAACGATTTCAGGAAGTGGATTTAATCTTAATTCAACTACAATAACAGTAAGCTCAGGAGCATTTGATCATGTAGCTGGTCAGTTATCTACAGTAGCACAACCAAATGTAACAACATTAGTAGGAACAACAGCAATAGGTACTTCAGGAGCAGCAACTACTTTCGCAGGAACTGTAAATATAGATGAAGCAGTAACATTAGACACTACATTAGGAGTAACAGGTATTTCAACATTAACAGGTGGGGTAGTATATGGTACTGAAACAAAAACAATAGGAGCTCTTACGCCAGCTATACCTGTAACATTTATAACTATTGATGGTACAAAAGCATACGCATTAGCAAATGGAGCAACAGCAGGAACAATAAAACACATTTCAGTAAAAACTGTAGCTAACACACCAGCAGGAACATTAACACCAAATGCAACTGCAGGGGCTTGGGCAACAGCTGCTTTTTCAGTTGTAGGCCAAACTTTAACACTTTTGTGGGATGGTGCAGGTTGGGCAATAATAGGAAGAGGAGCAGGAGTAGCAGCAGCAACAGGAGTAGTAGCAGGATTACCTGTAATAGCAGAATAATAAATATTATTTGGAACTGGTACATTAGCAACAAAATTCCCATAATAAAACATAAAATATATTTTAAAGAAAGACCCAAGTTTGGGTCTTTTTTTTATATTTATACGAGAACAACCCTAATTTAACAAGACGATATGCCTATAGAAAGTAGAATACAACTGAAAACATATTTTGAGACAGGTGATATACCTACTGAAGATCAATTTATAAATGTTTTAGATTCATATTTTCATTTAGAAGACGGAAATATAGGAGATATAATACTAACAGGATCTATAGATGTCTCTGGTAGTATAAATGCTACAGGAACAGCCTCTTTTGGTTTTATTACATCATCTTTACCTTTAGGAATAGATAATACAGTTGTAATATTAGATAATGATAATATTTTCAGACAAAGAGAAATAGACAGTAGAGTATGGGGTAGTACTTTATTAGATGGAAATAATTTAACAGCCTTTAATGTACCTCAAGTTCAAGATTTTAATACGCTTAGGGATTCTGTTATATTTTCAGATCAAAATGACCAAATAGGAATAAATACAGGATATTTAGTAGCCCAACCAGCAACTTTAACAGTAGAAGGTACTATAAGTGCAAGTGGGGATCTTTCTGCTGCAGATATTACATCTTCAAATAATATAAGCGCAAGTAAAACTATATCAGGATCTGATTTTTGGGGTGAAAATTTTAATTTTACGGGTCATGGAACTGCAAGTATTATAAGTGCAAGTAAACACATTTCAGCTTCAAACATGGGAGCCCATAGTGGGCATTTCCATCATATAACAGCATCTGTAGATGATTCTACTAAAGGAAATATAAGCGCAAGTGGATATGTATCTGCTTCAGGAATGGATTTATCAGAAGGAAATATAACTAACGCAGGAATAGTATATCTTGATAATATAACAGCAGATAATGCAAATATAAATATACACGCATTAGATTATTTATTCCTTACAGGTAGTTTTGTAACTGACAACTCTATTAGTGCAAGTGGTTTTGTGTCAGCTTCAAATGTAGGAGCAGCAATAGGAACTATCACAAACATTACCTCTAGTAATGTAAGCGCAAGTGGGTATGTGTCAGCTTCAAATATTGGAGCGTTAATAGGAACTATTACAAATATTACTTCTAGTAACATAAGTGCAAGTGGATATGTAAGCGCCTCAAATGTAGGAGCAGATACAGGTTCAATGGAGATTATTAATTTAGGTAACAAATTACAACACACGGGTAATACCTCAACTGCTCTTAATTTTACTACTTTTAGAGCAATATTAGGAGCAGGACTTGCACAAATAGATATATCAGGATCAGATGATACAGCATTAACAAACCAAATAAGAATTAATAATAATTTTGCAGATACTGATTTTATAATATATGCTTCTTCTTCTGCAGTTCTATTAAATCGTCCATCATTTAGAGCAACAGCTAAAAGTGGATCTGTTTTAATAGGAGGAGCTAGTTTTACAAACCATACATTATTAGGAGTAAATGGTAATTTATATTTAGAAGGTACTAATGGTAATATCACAGCAAGTCAAAATATAAGTGCAAGTGGGACGATATACGGGTCAGCAGGGGATTTTGCAGAGGGAGATATTACGAATGTAGGAGCCATTTACGCCGATGTATTAGCTGCAGATAATGGTACCATATTAAATATAATTGCAGATAATACATTTGTTACAGGAGCTTTAACTATTGAAAATAATGTAAGTGGAAGCAGAGATTTCTTTGGAAGAGATGCATATTTTAGAAACATAACAGCATCAAATGATATAAGTGCAAGTGGAACTATTACAGGAGCCTCAAGTTCATTTGATCACATTGATGCAGTCACTGGTTCCTTCGGACATATAAATGTAAAAGGAAAAATATCTCACACAGGAGACCAAGCAAATAGTATTGATTTTACTACTCAAAGAATGATTATGGGAGTAGGACGTTCTCAAATAGACATATCGGGATCAATTGATCCTCTTGCTAGAGGAGAAATTAGACATAATAATGCATTTTTTAATGTTGATACTTTAATATTTGGAGAATCAGGTGGGGGAAGTGGATCTTTTAACCCTATTTTTAAAACACATGCAGTATCACACTCTATTAGTATAGGAAGTTCCTCTCCTCTTGGGGCTGGTACTACATTATACCCTGCTCCTAAATTAGGAGTATATGGAGGTATATCAACAGATGGTTTAGATGGCCATATAGTAGCTACAGGGGATATAAGTTCAAGTAGAACAAGTTCAGCTGAATATGGTTTTGTAGAAAGAGATTTCTTAACATCAAAAATACTTATTGGACAACATTTTATAGGAGACCAAGCACTTGGAGGAGCTATACCAAGTGCCAGTCAGGATAATGGTACAGCTAGACTTTTTATATCAGGTAATAATTCAAATAATGCATTAATACGTGTAATGGATTCTGATAGTGTAGAAATATTATTTATATCAGGAGGAGTAGGTATGGGTACAATTACCCCAGGAGAAAAATTAGAAGTAATAGGTAATATAAGTGCAAGTGGTAATTTAACAGTAACAAATGTAACGGCTTCTAGTAATGTAAGTGCAAGTAAAGCTATTTATATGTCTCAATCAGCAGGGTTAGATAACTCTGTTGTTGTATTACAAGGATCAGATAATAAATTAGTAACAGATGAAATTGATCCAAAAGTTTGGGCTCAAAAGTTAGTAGATTACACAGGAACTCCTCTTAATAACCAAATAGCAATATTTACAGATATAGATACTGTTGAGGGAGATGCAGAATTAACTTACGATGGTACTCAATTATCTGTAGATGGAAATATAAGCGCAAGTGGTTTTGTGTCAGCTTCAAATGTAGGAGCATCAATAGGAACCTTCACAAATATTACAGCTAGTAATGTAAGTGCTAGTGGATATGTTTCAGCTTCAAATATTGGGGCGCTAATAGGAACCTTTACAAACGTAACAGCAAGTAATATACTTGCTACTGGAAACGGACAATTCACTACACTGAATTCATTAGGAGCATTTTTCATGAATATAACAGCCTCACAAAATGTAACGGTTCCATATGGATATGTTTCAGCATCTAGTTTAGGGGCATATGTTTCAATAACAGCACCTAATATAACAGCTTCAAATAATATAAGTGCAAGTGGATATGTTTCAGCTTCAAATGTTGGAGCACTAATTGGAACATTTACAAACATAACAGCTAGTAACGTAAGTGCAAGTGGGTATGTTTCAGCTTCAAATGTAGGAGCATCTAGTATTATAGGTACAAATATAACAGCTTCACAAAACATAATAGCTACGGGGGGTACTAGTTATATTTCAGCTTCTATGATAGGAGGAACTACGTCAGTAACAGGATTTAGTATTACATCTAGCACAGATATAAGTGCAAGTAGAACAGGTTCCTTTGGACATATAGATATAGATGTTATAAACGCAGTATCTGCTAGTATGACTTTCTTAACGGGTTCTAGTATAACTAGTAGTTTTACAGGTTCATTATTAGGAACAGCCTCTTGGTCATCAGGATCAACAGTTGCTGTTACAGCTACTTCAGCTTCACATGCAATATCCTCTAGTGTAGCTTGGATAAGCACAACAGCACACACAGCAAGCCATGCAATAACAGCAAGTCATGCAATATTAGCAATAACTGCTAGTCATGCTTTAATAGCTAGCTCTAATATTAATAACTTTAAAACAACAGGTAAAAGAATTGGAAACGCCTCCATTTCTGGAAATTTATTTATAACGGGGGGTCAAGGACTTCTTGGAAATGTAGCAACGTTTGGAGATGTAACAGCTAGTGGACGTTTAATATTAGGAAATTCCACAGAAATATATTCAGGTAGTATGAATGGTCCAAATGTAATAATACTTCATACAACAGGAGGACTTACAAATTTCTTTGCAGGAGCATATGCAGGAGCAAGTAATGTAGTTGAAGGAGAACAAAATATAGGAATAGGTTATGAAGCAGCAAATAGTCTATCAACAGGAGATGAAAACACATGGATAGGTTACCAAGCAGGTAAAGATAGTACAGTAGGAGACAGAAACGTAGCTATTGGTAGATCAGCATTAGAAAACAATGTAAGTGGAGATGGTAATATAGCTATTGGGTATAAAGCAGGAGAAAACGAAACAGGAGATAATAAATTATACATTGGTAATGATGCTAATCCTGTCCTTATTAAGGGGGATATGGCAATTGATGAAGTAAAAGTATATGGACTATTAACGGCAACACATAGTATAAGTTCAAGTGGTCATTTATTTGCAAGTAACTCATTAGACACAACATCAGTAGGTGTTTTCCCTGTAGTAGTTTGGGATTCAGGTTCTGGACGGTTTTACCACACAGGAAGTTATGGTGGGGGAACAGGAGGAGGAGGAGGAGCAGCTGATCATTTAGGAAACCATTCAGCTTCATTAAATTTATTTATGAATAGCCAAAGTATTAATGATGTAAATAACATTACTTTTCATTCATCTTCTACAATTCATATAAACCATATTGGGTTTTCATCTTCAGTCCATAGTAATACACTTGAATTTAGAGACAAAATACAAAATACTATTATAAGTGGTTCAATAATAAAAGAGAAGAAAATAGGATATAGTAATTATATACCCCCAAATTATAAATTAGGTATAGGATTAAATGGCTCCCCAACATCTCCTATTGCAAACATACATGTAAAAGGAGACATTTGGGCAAGTGGTTCTAATGGTAATGTTACAGCTAGTGGAATTATAAGTGCAAGTGGAAAAATGGTAGCAGCAACTGCTTCTTTTGGAACTAACCCTACAAACACAACAAACATATCAGGTACACCTTTATATGTTCACGGAAAAATAAGTGCAAGTAGTGAAATAGAAGGACTAGACGTAGTAGCTCAACGAAAGATTAGTTCTTCTTTACATTTAATGTCTCTATCAGCTTCCTTTGGTACTGCAACATCAAACACAACAAACCCCACAGATGGGGGGATACAAAATGTATTATATGCTCATGGTAATATAAGTTCAAGTCAAGATATTGTAGCACATAATTTTACATCAAGTGGTCATTATAATTTAGTAACTACAAACACTAAAGGTAGTGGGTCTATACATCAAAGTGGTACCAGAGTATTCCATACTATGGCTGGTAGTGTATTTTTAGGAAAAAACGCAGGTAATTTTAATTTAGGTACACCAAATGTAGGAATAGGCCAAGACTCACTTGCCCTGGCAAATCCTGATATAGGTCATAATACGGCAGTAGGATATCAATCCGGATATCAAATACAACACTCTAATTATAATACTATATTAGGGTCACAAGCATTTAAATCAGCTGTAAATGATTCTAAAAGTAATATAGTAATAGGTTATAATTCATTACCACAATTTGAAACTGGAGAATATAATACAATGATAGGTCATGTTGCGGGAGAACCCCTCAACCGAACTAATTATAATATAGGTATAGGATACCGAGTATTTACAGGATCTCAATCAAATTCTGATACTGTTATTGAAAACTGTATTGCAATAGGTAAAAAAGCAGGAATTAGTAATGCTACTAGTAGTAAATTATTTTTAGGTAATTCTTTTACTGGATTAGGAGCAGATTCTGCTGCCTTTCAACACCATTTAATAGAAGGAGAGATGGACCTAGGACTTAATACTAGTGGATCTGGTAGGGTTACTATACAACAAATTTTAAGAATATTCCCAACAGGTTCAAGTACAATAGCTGTAAATGATACAACTAACCCAACGAACTCCTTTGGTGAAAAACACTGGAGACCAGGAGATTTATCGGTATCTGGGTCAGGGGTAGATGGAACAGTACATAATTTAATGTTTTATAATGGTATAGCATGGAAAAAAATTGTTTAATATATGATACAAATTAAATGGGACACAGCAAATTTTACTTGGAAAAATGCTAATTATACTTGGGAGGAAGCTCAATTAGCTCAATTATTAAAAAACGCAGGAGAAGAAGATTGGCACCAATGGAAAAATGAAAAAAGAAAAAAACTAATAAAATTAATATTAAAAGTTCATGGTACTACTATAACAGAATCTAAACAGAAAGAAATTAAACAATATAAAATTAAAGCAAAAGATATCAGGATAGCAGTTAAAGAAGTATTAGGAACCCAAATGATAGCCGAAAATGTATCTTTTTAATATGTATATACAAATCAATATATAATGTATAAATTATTTACAGATAAAAACGAACTTTTTGAATGTAGTATATCACTACAAGGAGCAAGTTTAAAAGAATCTAAAGCAAGATTAGTAGTTGAAACTTCAGACTACTCTTTACTATTTAACGGAACTATTTCTAACTCAGGAAAATGTGAAATTCCCATTAAAAAATTAAAAGGGCTTATAGATGAAGACACAACAGGTAATATCCGCTTAGAAGTTATAGCTGAAGATACTTTTTTTACACCATGGGAAAGTGACTTTGAAGTAGATGTAAGTAAAAAGGTAACTGTTGAAGTTAAAACCCAAACAACTAAAAAACCTATTTTAGAAGCTAAAGTAAAGGTTAAAGTTAAAAACCAAAAACCAACAATTACTGAAAAACAACACGTTATAAATTTATTTAAACTATTAATAAAAGAAGATATAAACGTAGAT
>TARA_R110000823_G_scaffold52940_1_pt1 | contig 11969 bp, 9 predicted proteins | sample TARA_R110000823 | Tara Oceans TARA_R110000823 (sample SAMEA4397722) | marine metagenome | biome: Polar Biome; feature: [DCM] deep chlorophyll maximum layer (ENVO:01000326); material: water (ENVO:00002006), including particulate matter (ENVO:01000060) such as... | depth 20 m | reverse complement strand
TTAAAGCTTGGGAGACCACGCGATGCAATCGCGCGGGAGCGGGGGTGTAAAAATAAAAAGAGTGGATATATACCCACTCTAATTTTTGTGATTTGATGTTTAATTTTACTGATCTTCAGTAATTTGAATTATTGGTTTTTCTATAACACCAAATGTGAAACATTACCAAAGCACCAGTTTGACCCATTACCAAAAATTCCAATTTTTATATTTTAACTTTAAAAAGTTTAAGGATTGTGCCAAAATAATATATGCTTGTATAAAATAAAAGATAAAACGGGGAAATAAATTTTATCGAAGTTACATACTTCATTCTAGATTGGACATAATAAATAAAAAAAATAGAAAGCAATAACCAAACAGATAGAATGATAAGTTTGATTGGCTTAGTGATTTTCCATTGAAGAATCCATTTAAAAATTATAAATATTGTTATGCACTCAATAATATATACTAAGGAAAGAACAAATGCGCATAATGAAATCTTACTCCAAGTCCAATCAATAATGTCAAGAAATATTACAATAAAAAACAAAATAAAGATTACAAGATTTTTCATTACTGTTATTTTTTGACTTTTTTATCGTGTGCTTCCATACTATTTGATGTTTCATAATAGACTTTATAACCATTATATGTCCAGCCGATCAACCCACTAAGAATTGCAGCTGGAGCCGATAATTTGGCATTTAAAAACTTATCAATCGAAAGTCCTGACGCCGCATTTACACCAGCTCCCTCTAGCATACTTGGCAATGCCTTTTTCCTCATATACATAGCAATTTCACGGCCTCCTCTACGCATTGGTGGTCTTCTAGAATTGCCTCTATTGGAAATTCTTTCATCATATGCTTCCACTGATTCTATTTCCAACCATTTATTATCATATAGAATATAATTTTTACCATTATGGATAATTTCTGCACCATTTTTATAATCTTCAACCGGTGGGCAATCTTCACAGTCTCCCGTCGGATCTTTATCCCCAGTATCGATATCTCTATTTGTTGGATTTATTACATTTTCTTCTGAATTTGAAGATGTTAAGTCGGGATTTTTAGATGGATTATCTCCCTGGGAGTCATTCTTTCCACCGCCACTATTTCCGTCCCCAAATGAGTTTCCAATATTGGTGGAGCCCATATTGCCGTTCATAATATCGGTCGTTCCCAAAAACTTGGTGTCAGTCACAAATAACCCTCCCTTTAGTGCTCCCGGTATGGGGACCATCCCATCGGGATCAATAAAATAAACGGGGTTATCAAATGCATAGTTGTAGGGCGAGTGGCGGCGCATAAGCTCCGCCAGCGGGTCCAGGTTCATCCACCGGCCCAGGGCGGGGTCGTAGTTCCTCGCCCCGAAGTCGTAGGTGTTGATGTCGAACTCATCCTGGTACTCCTTGCCGCCGAACTTGTACTTGTACGTATCCCCAAGAAATGGGTTAACGGGTGTCAGTGTGATCTCTCCCCCAGGAGTAACGTCCCAAGTGGTATGGTTGCCGTTATAACCGTTGTGCTTGAGTCCATAGGGATAGTAATGGTCCTCCTCCAGTATCTCTATCTGGTTCCCATTGGCCGGGTTCTGCGCGTACTTTACCCGTATGTTCCCCAAATGGTCGGTATAGCTGAACACGTACTTGAATGTATAGCTGGTACCGCCGCCAAGCCCCGAGGGTATTGCCTTGGCGTACCCCTCGGCGTGCGGGAGGAAGTCAAGCTTGCCGTTCGTGTATTGAAAACCGTCCATATACTCCGTACTGGTAACAGTAGTGCCGTCCGTCACCTTCTTTTTTAATTTAACGCCCGTGGCATCGTAAAAATACTCAATCTTCCCGCCACTGCCAAAGGTAATCTTTACCGGAAGGTTTAAATGGTTATAGGTTATCTCGGTAATATCCTTATCCTTGTCAACGACCAAATTTCCATAGACCATATCATACTCAAAATCATCCTGGGTTAGGCTGGTATGGGTATCGTTGTATCCCGCTGGGCTTTGTTCGGTATCGTCCACTTTCATCAATTGGTTCCCGTCGTTATAGGTATAGACCAGATCGTCTATTTCTATGACCGAGCTGGCCAGATCCTGCTCCCCATTGCGCTGGAGCGACAGGATGTTCCCGTTGCGGTCGTAGGTATAATGGGCACTATAGGAATCCGATCGGGGAACGGAGGTGCCGGGCAACTGGTAATAAGCATCCATCAAACGGTTCTGGTGGTCGTAGCTATAGCCATATTTGCGTTTAATGTTATCACTGCTGCTACGCCAAAAGGTCTCCGCAATATTTCCGTTGTAGAGTGGGCTTACCGTGCCATTAATGTCATCCTCCACTTCGGTATAGTTTATCTTAAAGCCAAACAGGTCCACGGGCGAAGAGGCCTGGCCAAGGTTATCTACATCGTTTATTTCCGTCAGCCAGCCGCGTGCATTATACTTGTAGTCCACGAATTGGAGCGCCGTTGCCCCCGAAACGTCGGTACCGCCCACCTTTTTGGTCGTTAAGCGGCCAAGAATATTATAGGTGTTGAGGGACAATAACTGTTCGCCCCCCGTGTTGATCTTATGGGTATGCTTCAGGGGCCTGGACTGTTCGGTGTAGGTAAACACATCCTTGGTGGTCACCAAGAAGCCCGAAGCATCCTTCTTGTGCTGGGTCTTGGTATATTGCGGGTTTCCGATAAAATCAAACTTGGTGTCGGTCTGAGTATAGCCGCTTGCGGGGTTCGTACTTTTTACCCGCACGGGATTGGACTTTTTATCATAGAGCGTATAGGAATGGATCCCGTTTGCCTGTAGCGCGGATTCTACCTGTCTGGTCCAACTTCCCGTCGGCAGTCCCTTGGGTCTTGTGGTATTATTGTAGGCAACATCAATATCATTATCACCAACGGTTCCGGGAATGCTTCCCGGGGCGCCATTATAATCATAATCATCGTAATAGTTTACCGTAAGTATGTGGTAGCCCGAGGTGGGTGCCACTTGGTTGGAATAACTAAAGGAGACCCCGTTTACCTGATTGGTACTGCTGCCATAAAGGCGATACTCCGAAATATAGGTGGGCAGGGCATTCGCCAAGGTATTCCGTCGTGTCTCATCAACCGTGCCCTGTTTCCATAGGGTGTAGGCCACGCGGTTGTGGATATCGTACTTTGTGTGCAGCCAACCCTCCGTCTGGTCCCCAAAGGGAGAGAGTGCGGGTCCCTTGGCTATAATGCGGTCCAGGTCATCATAGACCATAAACTCCCAGCCTTTCCCCGGAATCCTCTTCATAATCATACGGTTTCGATGGTCGTAATAATATTGGTAGCCAAGATTGTCAAGATAATGGTTATAATTGCCTATCAAACTTCCACCGGAAATTATTTGGGCCGACAGTTTTGGCGGGAGCACAAAGGTAAGGTTGCCGTATACATCATAAATGTAATAGGTATCCAATGCCATAGGCGGATCGGTGAGGAGGCCGTCGATAGGTGTTTCATAGGTCCGTTTTAGAACGACCCGCCCCATCTTGTCCTTGTATTCCGCTATTGTCCCTTTTTGCCCATTGGACGGTTGCCAGTTCTCGGGTTTGGTAACCGTCTTGTAAAGAAAGCCCTCCGGATATCTTTGGTTGTATTGGAGCGTCGGTCCATTTCCGCTCAGGGAGACCGAAAAATGGTGTACCTCATTGTTTGTGTTTGTCTCATAGGAAAACTTGACCGTATGGTCATCCTCCAATTTCCACGGATCCCCCGGTGCGGCCTGTTCCAATACCCGATTAAGCGGGGATTCCTCGAAGACCTTTTGGCCCCACGGATTACTGGTTGTAGGGCCATTTGAGGGATTTGAATAGAACCCTGTGGTACCACCATATCCATTGCCGTCAAAATCAAGCGATGCCCCGATTCGACCGTAGGGCAAAAACTCCAACGGTTGCCTTCCAAAACCGTCATATGCTATATGCGTTATCAGATCACCCCCATTGCCCGCCTGTTTGTGGACGATCTTCTGTTTTGGGCGGCCAAGACCATCAAAATAGGTGATTTCTATTGCAACATCATCTGGATCGGCAGTTGTAATCTGTACAGAGCTTGGGACCTTGTAGGTCGTGGTCATAACAAAATTCTCGTTGTAGTCTTGTGCCGAAACCTTCGACAGGATAGATGCAACAATAACTAAAGCGATAGTCGCTATTTTGTGCCTATTATGGATTTTGAATCTTTTCATTGGTAGGAAATTATTGCGGTCTATAGTTGTATTCGTTCTCACTAAGCCTTTTGCCATCCTTATCGGTTACGTATTCCAACCTGCCAAGAGTATCATAATGATAGGTTACGGTATCCCCCTTGGGATCAGTAATGGTCTTGACTCCGTATAATGGATCATAGGTGAAGGTTGTCAGCAGTGCACCGGCAAGATATGGATCATTTCTGAGTGCCGTAAGTCTTGTCTGGAGATTGGAATATGTGGCATTTTCGACATTGGAAAGAGTCGTGGAATTGATTCCCTGTCTGGACCTTCCCTCAATCTTTGCCACGGGCAATTGGCCCTTGAAGGCCCAAATATACGAGGTGGCTACACCGTTCTTTTGGGTAACCTGTATGGGCTTCCCATTACTGAAAAGAAAGGATGACATAAACTCATAGTCAGGATCGACGTACGTCGGCGGATTGGTAGCACCCGCTTCACCTTTGTTATATTGGTAGATGCTTTTGATATTGCCATTGGCATCATATTCAAAATATTGCCCAAAGATCTCATCACCTCCCGAATGCTTGTTGCTGTGGACAATCTTGCTTATGGGAAGTCCGGGCGGGAGATCCGGCAGATCGATGTCCTCGCTCCAGGGATACTCATAATTTGTCGTTGTTACCTCGCCAGAACTATCGGGAGGGCCATAATCAAAATCCGTTACCCAAGTATACCTTGTATCTACTATCTCTCTAACTTTCAATAAGGTTTCGGGGTCGTAGGTTATGAATTTCCGCACGGTAACAGGTTTACGGCTTGTACCCAAAAAATCCGTGGTGGCTATTTCAATTGGCAAAAAGGCATAATTTCCCGCATATTCAACCATTATAGGGTTGTTGTTGTGCCCTAGGTTAACTATTGGGGCATTGTTGGGGTTAGTTGTAAAGCACATCATATCACCGAGGATGTTCCAGTTAAAATAGGTAGCGGTACCGATCAGACTATTTGTGTACTCTTCTACTTTAATGGGTAGAGACGACCCGTCCCTATAATATTTTTTTGCTTTTAACGCATAGTCAAACTTATGGACCGCTGTTGGGCTCTGTTCATAAATGTGCTCTTCCTTATAGCTTGCGGAACTATTTGGGTCGATGGTTCTTACCGTTACCTTTTCATAAAAATAGCCTGTTCTGTAAGGGTCAAGAAAATTGCCCGGTGCGGAAACGAAACTGGAATAATAGGAGTAAGTTCGATAATCCCCCTGCTGTTTTCTGGTATGGTTTCGGTTATATTCCATACTGATTCCATTCAGACCTTCATATTGATATGTCTTTTTCGATTTTGTTTCTGTCCCATCTATATGTTCAACCGTTTTAATACGGAGTCCACCCATATATTTATCAATATCATTAGCGACTTCTTCACTATTAGGCTCGTAGGTAAGGAATATCTTCCCTCCGGTAGGATACTCAATTGTCGTTAGAATGCCTATGTCAACATAGTTTGCATTTAACGATCTATTTCCAGAATTGTCATCGAAAAACGTCTGGAAATAGGGGTGTAGCCCCGTAATAGAGGGCACCAAGGTATTATTGCCTGTGGCATTGTTGTTATAACCGAAGAAATCCTGCCCCTTGGAATCCTTTTGGGGAAGGCTACCGGGCTTATAGGAAAATATATAATGGGGCTTCTCGACCACATCGTTCTCACTGATATACCATACCTCATATAGTCTGTCAAGCCTTAAGCGCGGGTCCCCACTATACCTGCCGTATAGGAACCGGAATCCGCGCTTTTTTGGGTTTTGGGCATCTGTGTGGTCAATAATTGTAATCTCGTCTAGATGGAATGGCCATACGCCGTCTGGAAGACTTGTATCGGTTCCGTAGGTAAATGTAATCTCAATATTTCCATTGGGGGAGGAGATTCTATCGATAAGCTGGGTATTAAAGTTATATTCTATCTTGGTCTTAGATATGGTTCGTATTTCAATGGGATCGTTGCTACAGGTGTAGCCCACTGTAATAGTATTTTCGGCAGGATCTATAGTATGAATAAAATCACCAGTCTCCTCATATTCGAAATTTATCTCTTTGCCATTTTTGGTCGTAATGCGATCAAGTTTCCAGGCGGTTACGGGAATAAACCCATCGGTTCCTTCCCATTCAAAGGAATCATAGTTACCGTTGGTGCCATAATAATTGGTGTTTTTACTACTTTCGGTCGCTCCACCGAAATAATAATTATTGCCATAGTGGTCCTTGGCCTCCGTCCAGTCAATTATTTCCACTCCATCGTTCTTTTCCTTGATAATGGTCCAATCGGAATCTGGCATATGGATAAAACTTCCAGAGTATCCAGGAAAGGAATAACTAAAAAGATCGGGATTATGGTCGTGCTCCTTTGCCATACTGGGTACTCCGCCAGATTGATGACCAACCATATTTCTTTGCCAAATAAAAGAATCATTCGGATTATAGGAGCTAAACCAAGTATCGCTCAAATAGGTAAAATATGGATCAAACCATCCCAAGTGATCATCTGCCTTACCCCTGACCGTTCGTGAAATCTGCCCCCCTGCCTCCAGGCTCCAGTTTAAGCCCACCGAGGTGGCAAGGTCTCCGACCTTGATACCTGATGCGTTGTAAGAAAGCGAAATGGGCACACTCACCCCGTCCATCTCAAACGTATAGAGCGGAATGCTGATGCTGGGAACACCGGTAGCCGTATTTACGGTCAGCTCCTCAACCTTCCCCAAGGAGGCGGAAGTGGGCGTCTCTGGCATCTTGATGTTGTTATAATCAGTGGTCTTGGCTGGATCCATCTGTGCAGCGACAGAGGCAGATATAATAATAAAAGATAGAAAGGTAAGTATTCTGTTTGCCTTTTTCATAATTGTTAATTGCTCTTTAAAATTTTAACGGATTCGGTGGAAACATTTGTCTTGACGGTCACGATATACACCCCCACGGGAAGGCCCTGTAGGTCTATCGGCACGGTCCTGCTTTCTATGGCAAAGAACTGTACCTGCTTGCCACTGATGTCATATACGCTGGCATTGCCGTTCTCAAACTCGTGGTTCACAATGACATTGGTAAAGGTCTCGGTCGGGTTGGGGAAGGCCTCAAGGCCTACATAGCGGCCTTCCTCTTCCTCCTTGTCCTTGTCCCTGAGTTTCACCACCCAAAAGTCCCTACGTCCCTGTCCGCTATTCCTATCTCTTGATACCTTTCCGTTTGTGGTGCCTGCCAACAGGTAGCCCCCGTCACGGGTCTCCACCAATTTTTTAAGGTTGTCCTCACCCGCGCTGCCAACTGTTTGCCGCCATTTTTCCTCACCGTCCGATCCTATCTTTAATGCGATAAAGTCATCGATACCCTTTTTGTCTGTCCGTGCCAGTCCCGTGTTCTCGGTCTTGGCGTGTCCGCCCAAAAGCAGGGTGCCGTCACCATTTTCGGTAATGGAGATCAACATATCGGTCTTCCCAAAATCATAGGTTTCCTGCCAGTCAATCTCGCCGACCTCGCTGAGCTTTACCAGCCAGAAGTCGGTTCCACGCCCATTGGACTTCTTCTTGTTGCCCGAGGTACTGGAGCTGGAATTTCCTCCAGCAAGATAGCCGCCCTCCTTCAGCTCGATAATGGTGTACAGGTGGTCGTCCTGCTCACCCCCAAGTGCCCGTTGCCATTCAATAGTTCCGTCCCTATCAAGTTTCAGCACCCAATAATCACCTTCGCCATAGACATTCTCACTTTTGTTCCCAGACTTAAAGGAATTTGACCATCCCCCTATAAGGTAACCTTCATCCTTGGTGGGTATGATACTCTCCAATTGGTCCATAAACTTGCCCCCGAAGGTCTTCTGCCATTCTATATTTCCGGTAGCATCCAGTTTGACGATCCAGTAGTCAAGGCTGCCATAGGAAAGTTCGGTTTTCAGCCCGGAAACAATACTCTCAGAGGAGCCACCTATAATATAGCCGCCGTCTCTGGTCTGGTGGATCTCCTTCATTACATCCCGGCCCGTACCGCCAATGGTCTTCTGCCACTCCTCATCGCCCTTGGCGTTGAGTTTGACGATCCACAAGTCTTCCTTTCCAAAGCTGTCGTCCTTTTTGTCCGCTCCCTTAGGGGAAGTGGAAGTTCCCGCAAGGATAAAGCCCCCGTCGAGCGTTCCCTTTATGCTCTGGAGATAGTCCGCTCCAGTCCCGCCAAAATTTCTTTGCCAGTCCATATCGCCCTTCTCGTCCATCTTCCAGACCCAATAGTCAAGGTCCTTTATATTTTCCTGCTTTTTGTTGCCGGACTTACCCGAAAGCGAGCTTCCCGCAAGGATAAAGCCATAATCGGCTGTGGGCTGGGCATCAAAAAGGTATTCCGATTGTATGCCGCCGTACGATTTTTCCCAGAGGATGTCCTGGGCATAAAATTGATTGGAAAGAAGCAAGGATATTCCTGCCAATACAAGGAAAATCCTTGGGTGTGGAAAGGTTTTTTTCATAAAATTGGGTTATCATTAAAAAATTATGTACCCTTTAAAACTTTAAAGGATAAAAAACAAAAAAAAATCTTTTAATCAACTTGCACGACTTTAAGCCATAACATGAGTTATGGTCATAGATAACCGGCAAGTTTATAATCGGGGAGAGAATTAAACTTAAGGGCAAGATAATAGCATTATTTTAAATTGCCAAAATTTTCTTAAAATTTTTTAAAGTTTCTTTATTTAAGCGCTTTACACCCTTATTTTAAAGAACATTGTCGAAGACAACGAATTAAAAATAAATTTCAAAATACTAGTCTTCTAACTATAACTTTAACAGTATTTATAATTTTTCACACCCCTTCATTCAAATTTGTAGCCCCAAAGCGAAACTCTACTTATTTGCAATTGAGGCCTGTCTTTACCGATTCGTTCCTAAGAGAAATATTAGAAAATAACTTCTTAACCCCTTTGTTAAAAAAACATCATCATCACCTATTTTCCCCAAATCCCCCAACCCATTTTAAAAGTACGGTGACCAAAAAACTGGTCAACGTTCCCAATATGGCCATATAGATCGTGACCACAATGTTCTCAACCGGTAGGTTCGGCACCAATCCAAATACGGTACCTCCGTAAATACTCAATTTATAATTGTCCATAGTATTATATTTTATTAATTAAATCTATCATTACTTTAAGTCATCCCATTTGTAAAGAGCCTACGTTTTCCAGGTTTCATAAATGGTCCAAAACCTCCATTTTCATCTGTCATCTCATTAATAAGTGCTTGGCTTCCCACCGATAATAAGGTACCAGCCACTATGGCGTAAACAGCCAGTCGCTCCAATAAGTCCCCACCAGGAAGGCCTATTATTCCACCGCCAACAGTAGTTAGAGCCCATCCTAAATTGCGAAACTTACGTAGCATCCTAAGTTTTGCATCCTTTTTATTTCTAGTTTCCATAATCCTATTTTATTAAGATAACCGTCCAAATAAAATCTCATCCGCCAAAAACAGACAACCCACAACAAACAAAACAACAGATAACAGAAAACAGACAACTGATACCTCACCTCCCACCATGCACCGATTCAATAGTTAAGAAAAAAGATTTTCCATTACTCCTTCCCGCTTCCATCCGCATCAATAATCTATGCAGCGCCTCCTTTGAACCGCTTCCTTTTCCAATTCCTTCCAGTCTCACTACAGGTACTATAGTTCCAGGTGAAACTTCTCCCAGATTTGGCATAGATCTAAATAAAATCCCACACCTGTCCGGCACATTTAAAATCCGTATATGATGTCCAAATTCAAGGGAATAGCAGCACTCTAACTCATAGACCCCATCAGGAATACACGAGATATCTGCTACATTGCAACGCCAGGGCAATTCAACACAGAAGCAAATGAAATGCTGCTTGTGAAACAGCATCCCATTTGTCCCCGCCTTAAAATGTGTCCTAAATAAAAACAAGTCCATCGCTAAGGCTTTTAAGGTTACGGTTGGTCAACGGTCACTATAGAAAGTGCATTGAACACCCCATTACGTAAGGGATACATCTGCCCGTTCACTTCCTGAAAGAAACTTACTCCCACCACCCCAATCACCGGTAGTGTACTCGCTGCCCCAATGGTCGCACTAAGGGTAAAGGCCGCCTGTGTCTGGTTGTCATAAGGCATTACTGGCGAAAGAATATGCCCCTCCTCAAACGAACGTGCCGTAAAATTCAAACTACTCACTCCTGCCGATAGCTGTATGTGGGTAGTACCACGAGGGGCATCTATCGCATCATTGGGCACAAATTCTGCAACATCCACATCATAAGCCCCCGAAGGCCGATCAAAAGTTGGGGTAAAACCAGTAAAGAATACGGTAGTCAGTTTTCCCTTTTGGTTAAACTCAAACCCCTTCAATTGGCTCATATCCCCATCCTGAACGGTACGCAAACCACGTTCATTCACGCCATCACTTTTTATAATGCGCATCAGTGCCTGCACCAAACGGCCAGTCACTCGATTGTCGCTTATTTGTCGCAATAACAACCGTTGCGACTTACGGATCAATTGCCCGCCCTTCCCTGCGGTTCCAAACTCCTGCCCGTTTTCCCGTGTTCTCTTAAAAGCTGGATCGTTCATAATCCTGTTCTTTTCAATCCCACCTTTTTCCCGGGCCATATACCCGTCTGCGGTTCTGTAATAGGTAACATCTCCCATGGTACCTTTCAACTTGATAATTCCTTTTTGCTTTGCCATTGTAAATTAGTTTTAAGGTTAAACAATAAGCCAAACTTAACCCCAACAACCTTAAGACCAACATCCTAAAACACAGACCAACACTTTTTGCACATTTCTGCACATCCTCGCGCGTACTTTAATGGCACTATCTCAAGCAGCACTTAGCTAGTTTACCCTGAGCGGAGTCGAAGGAAAGGAAAGGGTAGAGAATGAATTTATTGGAAGAACAAGCAAAAATCCTTTTTACCAATACAATATAGAAATGTATATCCCCCCTTTAAAGAGCCTGTCCCGAGCTTATCGAGAGAGGGCTAGGGGGGGTGTTTTTGCGCCGGAAATAGAATTGCAAAAGACACATATTCACGAACTCACAGATTCACAGATTCACAGATTCACAACATCTATGGTATCTACTCATTAATGGAATTTAAGGACAAATATGTTTCCTTATCATATACCCTGTAATAGGCTTAAGGGTTTTACCCGTTTCGGGGTGTAACCCATAACTAGTGAAATATTGCAATATACCCTCCCTATTTTTTCCATACCATATTTGAACCTCTCCATCCTTTCGGAAATATTGGGTACTACAATTAGCAATAATTCTTTTAAAGCTTTCAATGCGCTCTTTTTTATAAAATTTCAAAATACCCTCATTCAGTTTTTGGGAATCGAAGGGAACCTCAACATAATGGGTGTCCTCCCACTCCATCCAACGTTGTCTAGTGATATAGAAATAACCTCCAATGCCTAAAATTAAAAGAAATATAACAATCAGTGTTATTTTATTTTTATTTAAAAATCCCGTTGAGCTCCGGAAGTTGTTAGTAGGTGATATTACAGGTGTTCCTTTATCTTTATTAATTGGATTTTTATCTAAATATTCCTTAAAATTGGCATAGTCCAAATAATTAGAGAGTGCCATTACAACCTCCTCTTGAGGGATATTAACTTCTTCGCACTCAGGATTAATGGCATTATTATAAAAATCACGTAAGCTTCTCTCACTATAGCTAAATGTTTTGGAAACTATAACGGACAACTCCTCCGCACATCGAGTCTTTGATGGAGAAGAAACCCC
>TARA_R110000823_G_scaffold189968_2_pt1 | contig 11974 bp, 21 predicted proteins | sample TARA_R110000823 | Tara Oceans TARA_R110000823 (sample SAMEA4397722) | marine metagenome | biome: Polar Biome; feature: [DCM] deep chlorophyll maximum layer (ENVO:01000326); material: water (ENVO:00002006), including particulate matter (ENVO:01000060) such as... | depth 20 m | reverse complement strand
CCTTCAACCCAATCGATATCGAGGGTGTCCAGACCCAACAAGGATTCAACATTGAGTGCTGTATCCAACAGTGGTTCGAGTACGTCAGCTTGCTCCTCAATGAATGAGCGCAACCGCAACTCATGGTTGCCTTCGAGCAGGGTGATCTTCGCCTTCGGAGCAGCCTTGCGATGAGATTTGAGAACATACTTACCCTCATCCAAGTCCGTTTGCAGAGCGTACCGTGTGGTATGGTTGCGACGGAACTTGGTACTTAGCATGGGGAAGTCCATGAAGTCCCCGTTAATTACAATCTCATCAGGCTTAAGATCATGTATATATTTGTTGACCGCTTCGATTGCATCCTCGTCGTGGTAAGGAATCTGATGGTCTGCTAGGACTGCGACTGTGTAAGCCATGCATCTCTTCTTTCGTTTAGTAATCGCCAGAGTCTCTCTTCGGCGATAGTAGTTAGGGCAATGACTGAGCCATAAGTTCGGTCCGGTCCATCACCCATACCAATCTTCAACACCTTACGCTTCTTGGTTACGTGAGCGAATACGTGTATGCCTCCGGGGTCACCTTGTAAGATCATTCAATTTCTTTCTAGCTTTCTTGACTTGGTATTTTACATCTGTAGATTTTATGTCAACCATAGCCCCGACTTCTTTCTCAGTGTACCCTGAGGCACGTAGCCCGAGGATGGTTGCTTCGTCTTTGGATAGCCCTGCATGTTTCCATGCATCTAACCCCTCTTCAATAATCGCCATGTCCTCTGCACTAGGGGTGTTCTGTCGCCCCCGGTTCTCTAGTGGAATCTCAATACCCTCTGCGTCGTATAGTGGTGCGGCTGTAATGAACTTGGCTCGCTTCTGACCTAAGTGGTACTTGCGCCTATTGCTACCGGCACTCCGTATGCGGGAGTAGATGAAGTTGAGCAGTGATCCCTTGTCGGGATCAAATTGCTCTATGTGTCTCCAAGCTGTACTGAGCCCTGACTGAACAACATCTTCACCTTCATTGGGAACGAAGCTGCGTCCATAGAATAGAAATGATTTCCACTTCACCTCTACTAGCCTTGTGAATTGTTCCTCTAGTGTAACAGAATCTTTATGGTTTGTCAAATGCTTTGATGAGCATCTTGGCGTGACGATCGATGTGGTCCTCTTCATACTCACCCCATCGTCCCTCGTCTGCCTCGCTCAAACCTTTCTTTAGATAGTCCACACCCAACTCGACGTTGATAATGTGTAGTAGTTCGTGGACAAATGATAGTTCAAACCCATCATGCCCCGGTACCCCGTTCCAGTCGTAGTCATAGCTAATCCGTATGATCGCTGACTTAGTACCCTTCTTAGCTATCGTACCCATACACACTGGCTCTCCATCAGGAGTCACCAACACCCCTGTCTCGTGTGCGGTGAGGTTAATCGTCCAGTCCGTCAACTCTAACAGTGGGGTCCACTTCTTCAACAGGCTCTTCCCCCAAGCTAGACTGTCCTTCTCGGAGAGAGGGACCGAATAACTTTTCGTCACCCGAGGGGTAGTTGTAGATCGTCCATCGTCTACCGCAAATCGCACAGGGCATTTCGTCGCCATCTATTGTTACTCCTAAACCACACCCAAGAGGGCACGGAAACCATTCATCTGTAAAGAAACCGTGTTTACTCATGTTATCTCCACTACATGACCCCAATCGGGACCTTGTTCAAAATCTACTGGCAGTACCACACCCGGGAGGATGCTTGCTGCGTGTCGCCTTACTATCTCCATAAGTTTCGGGAGGTACGTTGGCTCACATTCAAAGTCGAGTTCATCATGTACCGTAGCAATGATGTGTGCTTTCGACCAATCAATTTCGTTAGCCACCTTGATGAGCATCTTCTTGACAACATCAGCACCGGTGCCTTGGATACGTGCATTGACTCCCTGCCTTATCGCTTGTGCTTGGAGGTATTTATTGGGGGAGAAAATTCCCGGTATGAATCGCTTCCTCCCGAATAGCGTAGTAACGTAACCGGCATCCCTGAGAGATTTCTCTGTATCCGCTGCATATCTTGCAACCCCGGGGTAGCGTCGGCGTAGTCTAACAAGACCCGCAACGGAGTCGTGTTGGGATACCTTGCGATCGATCTGTCTAACCTTGTCGGCACCAGCACCATACGACCAAGCCAAGAAGAAAGTCTTTCCAGTCTGTCTTTCATATTTGAAAACATCTTGCCACCTTTCCCTGTTGTACAGGGCTGCTGCCACTACACTGTATACATCTACTTGATTCTCGAAGTCGTACATTAGATTCTCATCATCAGCTACGACACTAACTATCCTTGCCTCTTGTTGGGCGAAGTCTGCCTTGACCCACACCCAACCCTCTTTCGGAATTAGACATGCTCGGATAGCCTTGCCCCATTGAGCATTGCTATAGTTCGGGATGTTCTGTATGTTAGGTGACGAGGCAGAGAGGCGACCCGTGCGGGGTGCTGCTGAACTGTTGCCGCCGAGTTCTTCAAGGCTCCCGTACTGATTGTACTGCGGATGTATCTTGTTGTTCTCATCTGCTAGACTCTTGAATGACAGTAGGAACTGCCTGAGTTTATAGAACTCTTTGTACCGCATGATACCATCAATACACTTGGGGTTCCAGTCGTGCACCTTCTTCTCTTGAAGATGTTCCTTGGCTACCGAGTAGTGTTCCTTGCTCTCTACGAGGACGGTAAGGGGGCAGCCAGCGTGTACGAGTGCATCACTGACCTGACGATCTGAGTTGAGGTTGATATCTTTGTAAAGGTGTTCGGCAACAAGCTGGCGAGACACCTCAATTCGCTCGTCCATAATTGTGAGAGCGTCACCGACTGCCTTGAAATCGACATGTATTCCCACTCTTTCCATATGCGCCAGAACAGGTGTGAGAGGCAGTTCAATAGTTCGGTAGACCTCTTCGAGACCAGCCTCTTGAAGTTGTTCGAGTAAGATGTAGTACAATCGTCGTGTATTATCACTGTCTGCTGCCCCGTATTCGAAGTGATCGATCATGCACTGTGTCATTTCTGCTACAGATGCAAGGTCAACTCCCTTTGTTGTGTCCTTGAAGTTCTCTGGCTCGCAGTTTAGGAGTTGCTTTGCCAAGCCTTTCAGGGTCGTGTCCGAGTACCCTAAGAGATATGCAATACCCCGTGTGTCCTCGAAGTTCCGTAACTTGATTCCGACAGGGTGAACTACACACCGGTGCTCCGCTAACCGATTGATCTCGAACTTCGTGTTGTGGCATATGATCTTCCTCGGTCCCTCTAATTCGTTAGCAACCAATTCAATGCTATCGGGAGTATAAACCCCACGATAAGGACTACCACTGACAGAGTAACCCACGATGTTGTTGAATGTCTTTCGACGACCGACTTGTTCAGCCGTAGTTTCAAGATCGAACCCCACTTCTTCATGGCTCATCATCTCAATGAGAGCCTCGTCTGCATGTACTAGATCGTAGTCGAGGTTGATCTTGACCTGATCGAGTAACTCAATGTTCTCCCAAAATTCGGCAGCATCAACGATACTGTCACGGAACATGGCTTGGTCCCGAGCACCAGCGGCGGGGGCGTACCAAGGTACGACCACCCGACCCGCTAGCGCACCGTCCGGGCAGAGAAATGGTTTGCCATGTGATGACTTCATGTTCATCTTATGGAAGAAGAACTTAAGAGTTGGCGCACCCAAGATCACTACGATCTCAGGGTTAACCGAGGCTATCTCTTCATCGAGTAGTGGTAACCACTCTAACTTTTCCTTCTTCTTAACCGTGACCTTGAAGCCGGGAAAGTATTTGAGCAGGTTAGTTATGTATACATCACGACGTTCCAACTTTAGGAACGTAGTTAGTAGCCCATCGAACCTCACCCCGTTGCGACCAGCTAGAGGGCGACCCTCTTGCATACTCTCTTCATCGGCATTGTGTCCAATGAACATGATTCGGGCATTCTTATTGCCCTCTGCTGGTACGTATGGTCCGTTGTGTGACGGGATGAGGTTCATGTTTTCCTAAACTGTAATTGGCTGTTCACCGCTGATTGTTGGGATGTGACTTCCGCCCTCACCCAATGGTCGTAATGCGTATACTTCTTTTACATCACCGTTCTGTGGGTGATGCCACGCTTTTCTGATTCGATCGCCACGCCGCAGGATGTGTAATCCAAACGTGTTATCGACTGCAATTTTAATATCAGCAAAGAATTTTTCTTTGTTGCGTCCACCCCAAATGTCACCCCCACCCGTAGCAGGTTTAGGTGAGTTGATTATCTCGCCCGGGTCGGCGGTATCCCCCGGCGCACCGGAGAGGTTGTGCAATCTATAAATCTGATTGGGTCGAGGGTACTCTGTGTCTAAGTACGGGAAAGTTTTCTCTGCGATGTCAGGACTGAGGTTGCGTTCATACGTCAGGTCCCAACCCTTACGTATACCCTTGTCATTCACTTCAAACATAAACGCCTTGAAGTTCTGGCGGTCGGGGAACAATCCGAAGTGCACCATTGCATCTACGAAACTGCCAACCCAAACAACATTCGGGTCGTACTCAAGGTCCAGATCGTCACCTACGTACTGACCAAATGTTTTCTCTTCTGTACTAGGTGGTACCACCACCCCTTTGTCATCGATGCGGGTCCAGTACAGTCGGCGTACCTGTCGCATTAGTTCGTCATCAAATCGTGCCAATATAAGTATCCTTTTAATAGTGGTAGCGGGGGCATGAATTGCACATGCGATCTCCGAGAAATGAACCCGGCGAGATACTACTTCTCTACCCCGCAACGAAAAGTCGTTACAACTATTATATCACACTCGAACACGTTTGTCAATAGTAAAAATGAGCACACTACAACCGCCGTGTGCTAGGGCGGGGAAAGGAGAACCACGATGAGGTGGCGATATTACTTGATGAACCCGGCTGTCTTTCCAATGGCGAGCCAGTTCTTCTTACTCATCTTACCGTCATCACTCAGGTCATCAGCGATGGTGAGACCAAGGGTAACGTATGCGCGGTACTGCTTGGGCAGTAGCATTAGTAGTAGTTTCAATTTGTTTCCTTAATATGTGCCCGATATAAACCCTCGGAGCCGGGGTGATTTACTAACCGATCGAGAATGCACTTGCCGTTGAAGGACGGAAAGTTACATTCGGGAAGTCAGAGTCTTTGCTGTACTTGACAGTCACGTTGACTGGTGTACCACCGAGAACCGAAGCGATGTCAGTGAACACCTCTTCAACTTCTTCTACAGTGTCACCCACTGCGGGGAAGAGAATACCTTCGGGAGCATTCTCAAAGTTCTTACCCCAAAGGGCTTGGAAGAACTCTCGGGTAAGCTTACGAACGAACTGTTCACCACGAGCCAACTCTTCGTCGGTCTTGATGTCGCCGTTTTGCTTTTCTGGCGAAACGAACCACCGCATGGTTGCGGGAATTGTACGTCGAGCCTTGTCACCCTCACTGATTTGTGCAATGAAGAACAGTTCAGGGCGGTCACCCTTTTTGCTGTACTTCTGAGCGGGGTGGGTAGCACCAGACATAATCGTTGTTGAGAATGTTCCCTCTGGTGGACCGTCGTTGCCTCCGGTAGCGTCCTGATATTCTTTCAGGTTAGCTTGGATAGCTTCTGGACTAATTGGCATAGATAAATTTCCCTTCTCTATAAACCTTTTATGATTTCTAGTATCTGATTAAAGGTTGGATTCGTAAGCAAGCCGGGGTGTCCCGCCTTGACCCACAAATCTTCCCAGTTATTCTTCACTAGGTAATCATCTTCTGGAACCATGTGCGCTTGGTGGACCCCCACCCGCTGGTTCTTACCGTTGACTTGCGCCAACCTCGTTACCGTGTCGTAGTAAGTGACAAGATTAAAGTAGTGTGGCATGTAGGTCTTAAACTGACCTCGAACTGAGGGCATGTAGTTGGTGGGAATGAAATCCCCATCACCTGTAATCAACTCAGTTTTCTTCTTAACCTCACGTACTCTCGCTGTCATTACTACGTGAGCCTTGATCTCATCCGGGTCAAGTATCTGGAATGCCGAGAAGAACTGACCCAACAGGTCATCCCACTTAGCAAACTTATTACCGTCACCGTATACGTTGTGATGGACAGTACCATACAACAGATCGAACTCACTCATACCATCTACTACAATGGCTTCAAACTTCTTTACCTTACCTTGATTGGCTTTGTAAAGTGCTCGACAAAATTCACTGAACTTACGAGAGAACTCGTCACTCTGTAAGTCAGGAGACCCGAACTTGATCTGACCGTACTCACCCTTGGCAACTTGCTCAAGTGTGACGGTTGGCATAGTGATGCGCTTGTTGCTCTCGCGTCCAAACACTACCCAATACCCGGGTCTGATGAAGTCGTTCTTTTCGTGGTCCCAAAAACTTGAGGTTGCTTCGTAACTCTTACCGCTACCTGCAAACCCATAGTTTAATTGGGATAGATATAACTCACTCATTTAATTCCTTTTCAACTGGACTAATAGTATATCAGATTTATTTTTGTTTGTCAAATCTTACCACGGTATATCCTGTACCCCACACTCACATACAAACTCGTGTATGTGAATGGGAGCTTCTCGCATAATGATGCGGTCTGAACTGACACCAAGGCTACCAGCCTGTATCACTGGCTTACTACCCACCGGATACTGCTGCCCCCGGTGATCTATGTGTGACCACGAGGCAAACCACTCGTGCGCCAGTGGCTTACGGTACTCACCTGTTGGTTCGTATTCCATTAATCTCTTTCCCGTTCTACATAGAACTCTTCTATGGCAGCGGCTTCGCCACCCTTGATACCTAACACCGAAGCGGTACAGATTTTACTGTAGTCACACCACCCACATGCAAAAGCACTATAGCTTGGCAAGATCGGCAGTGCCCCGACTTCTCTTCCTAATTCTATCAGCATCTTTTCGGTTTTGTCAAGCAGCTTGTTTGGAAACAACCAAGGCTCATGCTCGATAGTCTCCTTCTTTGTCTTAGCTGCGGTACTCACGATGATGTAACGAATGAAGATCGGTAGCCCCGGGTACATACGTCGCAACTGTACCGCATAGTACGGTAGCTGCGGGTTGAATAGCATCAGGTTCTTCGGGTCGAGTTCCTTACTACTGGACTTGATATCCACCAACTCAATACTATCCTCGGTCACACGGTACAGGTCGATGAACCCGTGGAAGCGGAAGCACACTTGACAATCATCTGTATTTAGTATATCATTAGCTTCGGGGGGAGCGGCAGAGGAATCTATATGTAAGTCACAGTAATACGTATGCCCTACTTCTTCTTCAACCTTCCAATCGGTGTACTCATATGCCCATGAAGGGACTCTCGATACGGCACGGACAACACCGGGCAGATAGCGATCGACCAACTCTTGCGGGTCCTCGCGTCCGTGGAACTCATGCTCAAGGGCAGCGGAGGCAAGTGGAATGATGTCGTTGGACTCAATGTTACCGGATAGTGCCTCTTCAACAACAGTGTGTACCGCTTTGCCCGATGCAAGTGGAGGTGACTGAGTAGGTAGTTCAATGTTCGCATCATACCTATAGAACCATTTCATCCTACACTTTTGCCAGCTATCCATTTGACTATGTGATATTGTTTTCATCCGTGTACCGGACAGTCTGGACATTTCCTACTCACATCATGGTGCCAACAACAACAACTATTACTCATACATACCTGCTAACTTATCTATACAACTCTCGCATGGGTGGTCACAACATACTACATCGTGCCACGCACAGCTATCGTTGTGATCTTCTTCACACCACTTACATATTACATCACCGCATGGGTATCCGTCAATCTTATACTCGAAAGTATCCTTGACCCACGCACCACAACTTGGACAGGCATCGTGCCCCATCCCTCCAAAGAACAAACTAGCACCCATTGTTATGTCCCTCTCTTGGCAGGGGCTCTGCTAATAGTAGTGCGAGTATCTCGTCACGCTGGCACCCATGTGGTGGTACAGTTGCGATGTTCTCTTTAAGTAGGGCGATTGCCTTGTCTATGTTACTCATCATTTTTTATTCCAAATTAATTTTGGTTCGATGAACGCACCTGTTTCCATTGCGTACCTATACATCTTCTCACCATTGCATAGCTTCCAAGTTGTCCGACCGTCGAACATGTTCTTGTACTCAATTATGTGGGTGATACCGTCGCTGCCATTAGCTGCGATGATCTCATCGACTTCCACTTTGTCATTTAGGCTGCTCATTTTTTTAATCTCGCAATCCCTGCCAGCACTGGTTTACTAGCCCCAGCATTCTTTAGTTCTGTTGGTGTAGCATTGAGGATAACCTTCAAGCTACCTATCTTCGCTAACTTAGTAGCCATCTTGAGTCCACACCCATCGATAGCGTTGCGTAATATCTGTTCACGTATCCCTCTTCCCTTTACCTTTGGTGGTGCTTCGTACCTAGTGGTCACACTTGATAACTTCCGCTCGCCGTTTAAGATTTCCCTTAATGATATCAGCGAATTATATGCCCTGTCAAATGGTGCAGGGTACACGAGCCCTTGACTCGTATCGGTGCCGAGCAACTGGAACTTTATTAAATCCTCCATGAGATAGGGGTACTGTGCCAACACTTTGTATGGTGTCTCTCCCCCTATCCCACGGAGCATAAGGACAGGGATATCGACTGTCTCGTACAGGACTTTGAGTTGGCGTTGAAGCCTTCCCTTCACCCATGATGCGATCAGATCGTTAACTGTTTTACTCTCTACACCCACGACGTTCTCACCCGCAACCATGAGGTAGTCGATGCGATGGGGAGTTTGTTTGTTACCGATGACATTCTTGCCTACCAACTTCTCGTTAGCGTCTGCGTACAGAGCAGTGGTAGACCCGAGTATCTCGTTATCCCAAATTAAATTGTTGTCTTGCACGGTGAAACGCATTATTCTATACCGTCGTGGTCTACCCCACCGTAGATGTTATCGTCTAGCACATCAATGATCTCATCAATGCGTCGAGCTAGTGCAAGTAGCTCATCCTTCATATCTCTTAGTTCAGGTGACGTTAGCATGGAGTTCCTCGAATAACTTATCTAGTCGGCGTTGGAATGCTGGGATAGAACTGTCGTTCTTCACCACATATGTAGCGTCGAGTAGTGCTGCTCGTGCAGCCACTTCACTCTCATGCTTCTCATGTTTTGCCCAAGTTTCCTCCGTGATAGTCAGGTTGGTACGCTGCCATCTCTCTTCGTTTGGTGCGGAGATACCGATGAGGTGGAACTTCTGTTCCGCTAACATCTTTACCTCGTTAGGGAAGCGAGCATCGGTTACGTATGCCCATCCCGGGTTGTACTCGATCAACTCGCGGCGTAGTATCTTCACCCAAAAGTCATAGTCAGCATGTCGAATGGCATCAGTGCCAATTTGTTGCAACCTATCTCGCGTGAGTACACCATCGGCAGCGAGTATCAACTCTTTCAACGGGGTAGCTAGTGAGTAGTGCTCGCCACTGTACCCGTTAGGGAAGAACCGTCGCTTTGTCCAATCTGCATAGGCTTCGCCCGCTGTATCTTTACCGCTGCGTTGCTGTCCAATAAATGCTACTCGCATTGTCCACCCTGTGCGATGTTAAGCGTATTGATTATCATCTTCGTCCTCATAGTTTAGCAGGTCTTTAATAATCCCTGCATTATTTAATAGTTCTTTGATCTCAGTGTTCAATGCCTTGTCAACATCGTAGTAATTCTTCTGCATCTCTTCTACATCCCTACCCTGAGGGATACCGAACATCAATGCATAGTGTAGCCCCATGTTTACACCGGCAATCAACAGGTTGGCAGTCTCGACAGGGTATCTCGATGTGAGATCACCCCTTGCTACTACTACCTCTTCACTATTCAGAAACGATAGGTTCGATACCTTCGACGCTTGAATCGCCACCAGTATCTTGTTTGTCACTTGGAGAGGTTTCGGTGTATCCAAGAGTCCATCCTTCCTTGTATGCATGTGCTGTAACAGATAGCAGTGCCGCTATAAATGTTGTCCAGCCTGACTCACCCTTCGATATGAAGTTTTCCGTTGCAACTTCATCAGCCTTACCACAGATAGACTCGATCATAACACCGACGAGTGTCTTGTCAGCCCTACCCTCACCCAATGCAGTGGAGTGTGCCTCTGAACCTGCCATCAATGCTTGGAATTCTTTTTGCGTTGCTAGTTCCCCTGATGGAGAGAGCAGGTCAAAGATTTCGCTCATGCTGTTGTCCTTATGTTAGTGATGCTGTAATCTGCCTCGATAGAAGAGTGTGCTTCCTCATCTAGTAGCAGTGCCCTACCGTACTGGTTGTATGTATGTATTAGCTGTGCCCTTGCACTAGCCTCGTTCACTGCATGTACTTCGGCAGTGATTCCCTCGTGTGTTACTGTAAACAATTTGATTTCCCTTTCACTTACTAAATACTATCAGATTTATTTTGTTTTGTCAACTTCCATGACATTGTGTGTGCGTACTACCCAACAGATAGGAGACTCGGACTTAGACGGTGGATTGTGTATGTCCCACGGAGTACCCGCAAAGTCAGAGGCTACGGGGTTACCGTGTTGGTCTATCCCACAGTCCTCGCTGCTTGACAGTACCCACAACTTGATGACATGTGGCAAGTCCTCGGTGTGGATGACAACTGCCAACCCATCGGGGCAGTCATCATCATTGCCGGGTAGTACGTCAACGATGTCACCGTAAGTATATGTGCTAGTCTCGCTGGTTGGCAAGTTCAGTCTCCAATTCTTCTATTCTAAGGTTCAATCGTAATGCATCCTCATGTCGCTCAGCAAGTTCAATCTCTAACCGTGACGTTTCACCCCACCTTGCGGTGACCTCATCCCGTCCCCGTTCAAGGAGTACCTTTGCCTCGCTCAATCTCTCAATCACTTGTAAGAAACTTGAGTCCGACTTGCCTGTCATAGTCCTCCAACTTGGCAGACCGTAAACAGCCCCCGATGCTTGCTTGACAGTAGCGATAACAGAATCGATTTCTTCGTTGTATACGGTAGTCATTAGTTTCTAACTCCAAATTCTATTGCTTCTGCCTCGGCAATTAATTCTTCCGCTTGGGCACGGAGTTCTTTGGCACGGGTGGACTCCTTCTCTACGAGAGAAGAAATCTCTCCAACAAGTGCCTCCAATTTCCTGTATGTTGGACTAGGTGAGTGGTCAGTGTTTACCCAATCAACATCCTTCATCAACCGAACCCGTGCAACTCTGACTGACTCTGCGATCTCGTTGAGAACTCTTGGCGTATCTTCTTTACTTACGTAACTCATCATATACCTCTTCACTGTTGTATCCATTCTTTCCTGTTGAACAAGTATCTTACACTTGCATCGCACTTACAAAATTTGATTGTTGCTCGGCACTCATCGCACCTAGCGTTGTCGTGTGCCGTTGCTAGTCTACCAAGTTGCGCCCCGGCTTCTTTACGTAGTGTGATTGGGGCATCGGTATTACGCCCCATGAAGCCAGCTTCAATTTGATTATCCCTAGCACTCTTACACTCATCGCATCTCCCATCTTGATTCCGGTAAAGTTTACCAGACATTATGTTAGCACACACCGTACATCGGTAACTGCTACTCCGCTTCGCACCTGTTGGTACTGAGCGTGGTGTTGGGTAGTCATACAGTTTGTTTAGACCCGAAAAGCTAGTCATTATATGCGTTCCCATCAGGATAGTTTAGTTCAAATTCTTGGGCAGTTATAAAGTCCGCCTCCAAATTTGTCTCGGTAGCAAGCTTGACAACTATCCCATCTGGTGTTATACTGGTGATAACCCCGATTGAACCAGTTCCCACAGCCTCATTCCACTTAGTGTAGTACACTGTCTCTCCGACTCGGTGTGCCATGTTATGCTTGTTCCCTTGCTGGAATTGTGTCCTCTAAGCTTTGGTATAACGGGTACCACGGAGCAACTCCGGGAGACTTACCAAGTAC
>TARA_R110000823_G_scaffold315126_1_pt1 | contig 12037 bp, 13 predicted proteins | sample TARA_R110000823 | Tara Oceans TARA_R110000823 (sample SAMEA4397722) | marine metagenome | biome: Polar Biome; feature: [DCM] deep chlorophyll maximum layer (ENVO:01000326); material: water (ENVO:00002006), including particulate matter (ENVO:01000060) such as... | depth 20 m | reverse complement strand
GGTTTGCCCTATGATGAGAAATTTGTATCCAAATTGAACTAAAAACATTTGTTTTTCAACTCAGATCTTTGTTGTACAACGTTTTTTATTCTTTTGATAATTCCGATTTCATTATTGTTGTTTTCAGTCCGTATGTATTACATAGGTTCTGAATCAAATCAACATACCAATTTGGCGAATATGGGCTTAAGATTATTTCGTCAATTAATTTGTCCAAATCTATTTTTATATACTTTCCTTGCTCAATTTCCTCTTTGTTCCAATCATATAAAAGACCATTTCCAAAATCAACTGTATGAATTAGCCTTAACTCTTTTTCATACGAATAAGCTTTATGTTTATGTATTACAGGATACATCATATTTCCATCAGGCATTTTATCAGAACTATGATTTATATATTTTACTTCACTCAAGTCTATGTCTTCTTTAGTTTCTTTGAATGATTCAATGAGCGATGTTACTTTCGAGGTAATCATTATTCCTTGATTAAAATCAGAATATATTTTCCATAAAGCCGCAGATTCAGAGTCGCTAATATTCCAACAGCAAATTGTTTTCAAAGCTTTCATTTTGTTTTCAGCTTCAAAATGCTCTTCTACATTTTTGAGTATTTCTTCTTTGGTTAATTTTTTAAATTTTGGACTACGAAGATGTTGAGTAGCATATAAATCATATCTATGCTGCCAGTTTGATTTGGCAGTTGTTCCTTCAAAATGGTCTTCTAATTTGTCTAATCGGCAGAAAAACAGAGCTTTTCTTTGAAGTAATGACACGAACTTTGTTAAGTCCATATACTTAACGACTTGATAGTTTTCTTTTGGGTAAAATACTGGGCTTGTATGCTTATTAGGAATAATTATTGCCATAGTTTTTTACAATCGCAATGTAATTTTTATTTTACAATTTTATTCCAAACAGTATTGTGCGGAATTCCTTTTTGGTCACATTTCGGGAAATTTTCTCCTTGTTGCACAAACTTCTCAACATAAGGATGCATATTACAGCAATATGATGCTGATTCTGGACATTCAGAGCCTGTAGTCCAATCATCGTTCATTTCTAATTTCGTATTGTATGTCATTATTTCGATTTTAATTTTAATGTTGTAAAACGTTTTTATTCTAATATTTTTTCTATCATTCTGTCAATTCCCTCTGCCTCTAATGTGTTCATTCTCATATTTCTAATATGCATTGCTCTCATTCTACCAAATTCATATTCTTCATAAAAATCTGGTATTGGAATCGCATAATGTAAATTTAAAGGACGTTTTTGAGATAATGCAGAATCTTCAAACCAGACAACCCACCATTCTCCATAAAGGTCTTCTTGGTTTGCCTTTCTCAAAACCAGATTGTAACCCATATTTTGCATAGGTGATGAAATAGCTGAAAGCACCATTTGTCCTATTAAAACAACATTATCTCTTTCTAGGTGTGTAGCTTGAGGTTGTTGAAATACAAACCCGTGTTGCCTTTTTTGATATTGAAGTGAAGCTTCTTTTTGAGCTTTTATACGTTTCTGAATATCCGAACTCGGATAGAAAGAAATAGAAAAACTTTTGCCCATAAAACTAATAGTCATTTGACTTGAATTCCTGCTTATTTGAATTTGGGCTCTTTCAAGATTTTCATTAAGTTCATTAACTCTAGTGCTAAACTTTTCGAACAACGAATGTTTTGAATAATCTAAAAATTTCAATTCAGTATCTATTTTTTCTTTTTCTTTCTTTCTTGCTAATTCTTTTTTTTCGGTAGCTGATATTTTCTTATTGGCTTTTTGCAATAAAGAGTCTATTTTACTTTCTTTTTCTTTAGATTTATCCTTTAAAGAACTTAAAATATCAACAATTTCGGAAAGAGAATCATATCTTTCAGTAGACCTTTTGTTTGTCATTCTAGATATCATCTCCAATAATCTTACTGGTAAATCAACCCTAATATTTGAAATGTTAGGTAATGGCTCATACAAATGCTTGTCTCTGAATTCTTGCTCTGTTCTTCCCGTAAATGGTTGTTTTAAAGTTAGAATTTCATAGAAAATTATACCCAATGAATAAATGTCCATTGCTTTAGTGTTTGAATCGAACATCCAACACTCTGGCGCCATATAAGCCAAAGTTCCAAAACCTTTAAAACTTTTAGTTCTAGTTTTGGCATCAATAAGTTTCGCTAGTCCAAAATCACATATTTGCAGATTTCCATTATCGTCTAGAAGGACATTTTCAGGTTTCAAATCACGATGAACTACTTTAGTGTGAGCAGATTCCAATCCATTTGCTAAATCAATCATTAATTTGATTGAACTGTCTAAATCAATTAATTCTTTTTGGGATGATAAATAATCTCTTAAGCTACCATTATTATTAAAAGGCATTACACAGTAAATGTATTTGACATTTTTGCTCTCAAATTCATCAAAAAATTCTGTGGTAACGATATTTTTGTGGTTGAGAGAGGTAGCTAATTTAAATTCTGAAATTAGTAACTTATGTTCCTCATTGTTTTCTACGGGAACGATTTTAATTGCTTTTTTTGTTGTCTTAATGGTGTCAGTTGCGGTATATATTTCGCCCATACCACCTTTCCTGTAAAAGTCGATTTCTGTATATTGTTTGTCGCCTTTAGGTCCTTTTAGAGTTTCTATTTTCATTGGCAGTTAAATGGCAACGTGTTTGTGTATGAGCCGTTGCGTGTCTCGGCACGAGCCATTAAAAGTACAAAACTCCTCTGGAAAATCTGCGAGGATTTTCCAAAGAAGCTCTGACCAAGCAATGGCTTATACACGGTGTTGCCATTTCGTTATTTTTAATTCAGTTGCTTTTATTATTTAGTCAATTCGAAAACTCTGCCTTTGAATGTTATAATATTATTTTTAATATTCACTGAATCAGTACTATTTACAACATATTTTTTTTTAGATGATTCAGTAAATACTTTTTTAAATAGTGTTATATCTAAATAAGTTTTCATTATTTCTTCAAAATCGGAATTATGATTTAGCAACTGCGATAATGAACAGTAGTTAGTTTTTGTGAAAGCTGAAGTGTCTTTATATTTTTGGTCATCAACCTTTATTTCATCTCGCACTTCACAATATTCTTTTTCTATTAATTCAATAATTTCAAATTTGGTTAATTGAATTTGAAATTCTTTTGTCTTTTTGTCAAAAAACCTACCATAATTTAAGCCGTCATTTACAACAAATAATTCTTTCTTTACTTCAGTTTGATTTAATAGCAACTTCATTATTCAATTAATCTATTATGGTTCCAATCTATCGTTATTTTTTTAATTCTGCTGCTGTTTTGGCGTTGTAGTCTTCAATCAATCTTAATCTTAATTCGGTTATAGTAATGCTGTCAAATTGTTGGTACTCGTAGTTGTTTTGTAAAATGGTATTTAAAAAATCTAAAATAGTTTCAGGATATCCATCAAAATATATGACTTGATTAAAGTCGATTTTCTTGGTTTTATCTAATTCAAATAACCAATTAAAAAGTATTTGGTTATCCTTATAAAACAACTTATTTAAAGTGCGTTTTAAAATATGCTCTAATATAGTATCATCCTTAACAGAGCAAATAAAAAAGTGGTTGTAATTATTCCAAAAGTCGACCAATTTTGTTTTAAGGTAATCATCCTCTATTGTTGTATTAAGGAATGTTAATAATTCGGTTTCAACATCTTTATCTAAAGTTTTATTATATGAACCCCTATTTACAAGGTAACATAGCTTGTCAGACAAATTAAGCAGCTCTACATAAAAGTCTGTGTTTTTATAGTCTTCTGGTTTGAGGTATTGTTTTAAATAGAGTTCTTCGTTCTTTTGGTTGATCCAATTTATGGCTTCTTTATTTTGTTGTGTAGCACTATTGGCATACCATTTATAGGCTCGTATTTTAGAACCGTGTTTGTCTAAACCTTCATAATATTTACCGAGTTGAAGCTGTGCTTTATCATGGCCTTTTTTTGCACTTCGTTTGATATTATTGATATAATTGCTTTGCAGCCAATCTTTATAGAATTGAATATCTAAAGAGTCTAATGCTTGCGATGGGTTTGCAGATAAATGCTCTCTGTAATATACTTTAAGGTTGTTAGTTTTTTGGTTGGTTTCAGGCTCTAAATGGATATTATAAAATAACATGCCTAATTGATATTGTGCTTGGGCATCTAAAGTGTACGAATTATCAATAAGTTCTTCAATAGTTTGACTGTAACCACTTGTTAGTGAACCTAGAACTGCTAAAAAGAGGATTGTTAATCTGGTATTTTTATGTTTTACTTTTTTATGCACTATTTATTGTTTAATTATAGTTTCTCGCCTATCCAAACCACTCCTTTTTTAAAAGAATAGGCTTCTGTTGCATCGCCTATGGGTTCTGTATATGTTGTAACTCTGTGTGGTTTCTTTAACCTTTGTTGAATCCACTTTTTTTCCTGATTGTAGTCCTCTATTGAATAATAATCTTCTGGATTGCCCAATTCTGCATTATTCATATGCTCTTCGTCATATCTATATTCCCAATTGAATTTAGATATGTTATGTTTTAAACTACCAAAATTGTTAGGATTTAGACTTTTTGAAATTTCTGGCTTGTAAAATGTATTATCATAGAAATGAAGGCAGTTACCTATGGCACAAACTACTTGAGAATTTGAAAAACGTGGTTCATAAAGCCATATTTTTAAATAATAGGGTTCATATAATGATTTGAGTTGCTGCTCCCATTGCTCGTAAATTTCAAATAATCCGTTTAATATTCTTTTTCTGGTTTCTCCTTTTGGTTGTGGAAATTCACTAGTAAGCATAGAGATGCTACTGTAAGGATGCACAGATATTTTAGTATAATCTCGCTCTCTAACTTTTAGGGTCTCTAAATCTAACTGTAGGTTTGCATTTTTCCATTGGTCTATGGCTTTCCATAGTCTTTTATGGCCTCTGATTTTTTTAAACCTCATTTTTGTGATTATACAGCATTTTTAAAGTGGCTTCAGTTTTTTTGCAATTTTAAAGTATATAAATACAAAGCATTAATAGTCATACTTATCTTTCTTTACCTTGCCTTTCTCATCATAGTATTTCCAATCATCTAACTTTTTACCATCTGCATCATAACTGCCTATGGATTCTAATTGACCATTATCATAATATTCTTTCCATTCACCAATTCTGTGTTCATTTTCAAAAGAACTCAAACTGTAATTATATTTATGAACCCCTATTAATTTTAGCTGACCATTCTCGAAATAATATTTCCATTCACCTACTTTGCGCATATTAAGTTCATAGGCTCCTTTATATTTTAATTGTCCATTTTCAAAATACTCCGTCTCATAAAGTAATACGTCGTTTGAAAATTTTCTAACACTTAATAATTGACCATTTGAGTAATAATCTTTCCACTCACCAGTTTTATTTCCTTCAGAATCATAATAATATACTGATTCTAATTGACCATTATCATAATAATCTTTCTCTATTTCTTGTGAGAAACTGGTTGTACAGACAAATACAATTATAAAAAATTGAATAGCTTTTTTCATGTTTTAAGTTTTTAATATTATGTGTTAAATAGCTGCTATAATTTTCAAATTCTTAATTACTAGTTATTTAATGCGTTTTTTATCTTAGTAATAGTGTTTTTTATATCTTCCTTTGAACTATCTATTGAATAAGCTTTTTCAATATAAGGTAGCGCTTCTTTATAAATTTCAAGTCTATTATTAGCTAATTCATCATACCTTTTATTATCAGCTTCTGTAGTACCTAAAGAATTCATTTCTTCTACAATAGCTCCTTCTTTACTCAAAATTAAAACTCCTATATTATAACAAGCATCGTAATATTTTTTATCACAGCTCTTGGTGTACCACTCTATAGCTAAATCATGATTTATTGAGACTCCTATTCCAGTATGATACATATAACCCAAGTAATATTCTGCTTGTTCATTGCCCCTTTTTGCACTTTTTAAGAGAAGTTCTTTGGCTTTTGCATAATTCTTCCCGTCGGGTTCTAATAAATATTTGGATCCGTTTACTAAATCGTAATCACCTTCATATTCTAAATTACCATTTTCATCATATAATTTAATCATACCTACCTCAGTTCCATCATCAAAATTTCTTAACTCCTTTAAGTTCCCATTTTCATAATATTCTATAAATGGACCGTCTACTTTACTCCCATATTTTATGTCTTTTGTCCTAAAAAAGAACTCTCGGTATTTGTTCCCATTTTCATAGTATTCAATATAGGAAATAGAGTTCAAAGAATAATCTTCAATAATTTTCAATTGTCCAGATTCGTAATACCCTTTCCATTTACCTACCTTATCTCCATTAGCATAGTTACCTGTTCTTTCCAGTTCACCAGATTCGTAATATTCTTTCCATTCACCATTTTTTTTTCCATCTGAATATTTACCACTACTTTCTAACTGACCACTTTCATAATAAAATTTCCATTCACCTATTTTTGAAGTATATAATCTTTCTTCAATTCTTCCGGGATCAAATAAACCATCCGATATATGCTCCGCTCTGGTGCCATGGATTTGAACTGTACCAGTACCTTTCAATTTTCCACTACTATAATATTCATTATCAATTTTTGTAGTTTGTGCTGATACTATGCAGCAAGTGAAAAAAAATAAGATTAAAAAAAATGTTTGCTTTTTGTACATAATTATTTGTTTTTATGCTTAAAGAAATATAAATGAACTTTTTAAATGCTTTAATCTACAGGCTCATCTTGTATTACTATTCCATCTTTAACTGTTAACTGAAATAATTTACCGTCCTCATTATAATGTTTTAATATTCCGTTGCCATTCTTTAAGGTGCTTATATCCATTGAATTACCATTCATGTCATACAATTCGGTTAAATTCATAAGTTTGCCGTCTTCAAATATAATTGTGCTTGATAACTTTTCGTTTATGTAAAAAACCTTCCATTCACCACTTTGTTTTCCTCCAATAAATTCACCACTTTGTTGGAGTTTCCCATTTTCATAATACATTTTCCAAAGTCCTGTTTGTACATCATCTAAAAAATAACCTGCCTGCCTAAGCACCGTATTTTCATCATAAAATCTCCAGTAGCCATGTTTATCATATGCGAGATTATTAGGAGCAAACAGTGAAAAACGCTTTTTTATTTCTCCGTTGTCTTTAATTTTGCCATTTCTATAATATGAAATCGTTCCGAAAATTTTATAACCATCGTTATATACTCTCTCCAATTCGCCACTTTCATAATATTCCTTATGTTCATTTTGTGAATTTGTAATACTACAAATGAAAAATAATAGGATTAAAATTGATGTTTGTTTTTTGTACATAATTATTTGTTTTTTATGCTTAAAGAAATATAAATGAAATTTTTAAATGCTTTAGTCTACAGGCTCATTTTGTATTACTACTCCATCTTTAACTGTTAATTGAAATAATTTACCATCAGTATTATAATGTTTAATAAATCCATTGCCATTCTTTAAGGTGCTTATATCCATTGAATTACCATTCATGTCATACAATTCGGTGACATTCATAAGTTTGTCGTCTTCCCATATAGTTGTGCTTTTTAACTTTTCGGTTATGTAAAATTCTTTCCATTCACCACTTCTTTTTCCTTCAATTAATTTACTAATTTGTTGGAGTTTCCCATTTTCATAATACGTTTTCCATTCACCACTTTGTTTTCCTTCAATCATTTCCCCACTAGTATATAGTTTCCCATTTTCATAATACATTTTCCATTGACCTACTTGGTTTCCATCTTCCATTTCCCCAGTTTGATATACTTTACCGTTTTCATAATATTGTTTATATTCTTTGGTTGGAATATCATCTAAAAAATTTATTTCATGAGATAGTTTGCCGTTTTCGTAGTAAAATCTCCATTCTCCATTTTTTAAATTGCCCTTAAACTCATTGTATGAATAACTTCCTTCTGCCAATTTATTACCGCTTTTATGGTATTCTTTCCAAATACCACTTTTTCTAACGTAAAATACAGCATGTCTTTCCCAGCTTCCTTCTCTCGCAAGTTTACCGTTTTCGTAATAATATTTCCACAACCCTGTTTCAAATTGGCCATCGTAATGACCTATACGTTCTAACTGTCCATTCTCATAGTAAAATTTCCATTCACCTTCTGGGCCTTTTGCATTGGGATTTAAGGTATAGCCTCCAGAGTCTGGATTTTTACCTTTACCAATTGATTTTAATTGCCCATTATCGTAATATTCTTTGGTAACTTCTTGTGCGTTTGATTTAAAGCAAATCAAGCAAATAATTAAAAACTTTATAGTTGTTTTCATAATTGTAATATTGATTTTTTTTTAATAAACCTGCTAATCATTTATAAAGGTATTTAATGCCATTATTAGCTTATCAACATCAACTGAAGATTCAAAATCAATTATTAATGAATCACTTTTAAAAGATTCTTTTCTTTTTTTAACGTATTTAGCAACCTCTTCAATTTCTATTGTTATTTCTTTTTTAAAATGAAGTTTTACTGCTGTATCATACTCATAAGACTTTACTTTTTCAATTTTTTTTAGTTGATTTAAGTTTAAGTGAAAGTATCTATTGTGATCAGTTACCAGAAAGTTGCCTCTACGATATCCTTTTATGGTAATTTTCGTTTTTTTGAAATTCTTGCAAATAACTTTTAGTTCATTAGCATACTCAATATTGCTAGCGCCATTTAAAATTTCTATTACGGTTTCAAATGCCTGTTCTTTTGATAATTTAGCCTGGGAGTATAAGGCTTATGATGCAATGAGGCATAACATAATTAGTGTGTTCTCTTCATGTTAGTTTAATTATAAAGTGATAACCTCCTTAGGAGCTTAATATTGGTTCTTTTAATTTGTTTTTGGATGTTTAAAAAAGCAAAAATTAATTACATCTCATAGAGACTTACTGCAAATTATAATCATCTATGTATCTCTTTTTGCCTAATCATAATATGCATCACAATCAGCTTTAATTTCTATACTATTTAGTATTTATGTTGAAAATAAAGCAGTTAATCCTTGAGTAAAACATTTAAGGCAAATATTAACTTTTTGGCGTCCTCGGGAGTTTTAAGTTCAATTATTACATCATTTTCTTCTACTATTGTCGGTGCATTAAAAAAATTATTCTTCACAAATTTTCGTTCATTCTTCATTCCTGTTTTAAATTTTAGCTCTACTTCAAAATCAGAATACTCTTCACCGGCATTTTCTAATTGATCTAATAATAAATATGTGTATTCATAGCATTCTGAACTCATAATTGTTTGTTTATGATGCGCTTTTACTTCAATAGACAATTTTTTAAAATTACTTGAAAGCACATTTATATCTGTGTCATAATTAAATTCTTCAGCGTTTGCAATTAACTCCACAACTTGATTAAAAGCTTGTTCTTTTGATAAACTATTTTGAGAGATTAAATTTTGAGATAAAATAAGTCCGAGGATTAAAATTGTTTTCATTTTTTTATGATTATAATGTTAGCAACAACAATCTAGGAAATACTTTTACAAATAGGCAGGTTTTGTCGTGAACGACAGGTTTCTGTTCACAACAGACACGTAATTTTAAAGAAGATACAGGACGCTATTCTTTATTCAAAATATCTTTTAGCGCTTGTTTATAGACTCTAGAAAGATTTATCCATTCTCCAGTGTCTAACATAATTTTGTTAGAATTAATAATTTTAATTCTATTGATATTCACAATATATGATTTGTGAATACGGACGAAGGATTGAGCTGGGAGCGTTTTTTCAACCTCAATCATGGTGTTTCTATCCACTTCTGGATTCTTTCGAGCATCTAAATAATACTCAACATAATGCCCATCAGACTTTACATATAAAATTTTTGCAGAATTGATGGTAGCTTTACTTTTTAAATGAATTACTTTTTTGTCTTCTAATTTATCTTTTGGCTTAGAATCTCTTGTAGCATCGAGCTTTAGTTGAATATCTTTAAACTCATTTTTGATAACTTTATGTTTTTTAAAAAAAACATACACTATACTTATTAATAGTAAAATTAAAATTACAGCTATAAATAAATTCGACTTGAAAAATTGGTTAGACTCTTCAACCTCAATTAAGCGTGATTCATAGGCTTTAGCTTTATTAATTCTAATTCCTTCATTTAAATAATCAATTCTCGATTCAGAAAAATCCATTTCTTTTGGTCTAGATGATGTGGCCAAATCTGAATATTCCTTTGCCTTTTCAACATTTCCCATATTGCTATAAACTCTAGACAATAAGAAGTAATTGGCAGGAAGTAAAAATTCTAAGTTGTTCTCATTCGTTTTTTTTAAGCTAGAATCCGCATATTCAAGGGCTTTCTCATAGACTCCTTTTTGTAATTGAAGCTCTCCCAACAAATTTAGGTTTTGAGCAATATATCTATTGTCATTAACCTCTTTAAATCCTTTGTATGATTTATTTAAATAGTGTTCGGCACTATCCAATTCCTGATATTCAAGAAATGCTATTCCAATATTCATTTTTGCCATACTCGCTGGTAAAACTTCATGTTGGTTTGTATAATATGCGGTGAGTTTCTTAAAATAATAAAATGCCGAATCGTTTCGTTTTAGACGTTTATGATTCAATGCAATATTATTCATAACCCTATATTGCGCCTTTTCATCAGGTATTGAAGTTGCAATACGCAATGCCGTGTGATAATAATCGTTGCTTGCCTTTATGTTGCCAGAAATTCTTTCAGAATTACCAAGTGCGATGTAGGCGCTGTGCTCCCAAAATTTTAAATTGTTTTGCTCAGAATACTTTAGTAATTTATTGGCATAAAAAGTAAGGCTGTCTGCATTTCCTGCATGCTTTCTTAAAAGCGTATTTAGCCTATTAACTTCTTGATTATTTGGGATTTGCGGTTGTGCGTAACCAGAAAAATTTAGAAAGATAGCAAGTAGCCCTAAAACAAATAGTTTAATAAAATTATGCTTCATAGTAAGAATAAGCTACTAAGATATTCTATTATAATTTAACATTTAGGGTTTATTATTAAAATAACAGAATTATTGTTATAAACAGTTATATTATTTTTATTGATATACTATAACTGATTATAGTTTACGAAAACTCCTGCCTGAAATTTCAATAGCATCCTCAAAAACTTCTACTAGATCTGTACTATTAATTATATAATTTGGATGGATTGTTTGTGAAAACAACTTGCTAAAAAGAATACTATCTAAATAGGTAAATGTAATTTCTTGAAGTGCTTTTATGTCTTTCAAAAGCACTGTCATTGAACCATAATTTATGTTAGTAAATACAGATGTTTCGTTTAGCTTTTCATCATCCATTTTAATTTCGTCTCTTATACTGTTGTAATCTGGTTCAATAGCATCAATAAACTCTTGAATAGGTATTATAATCTTATAAGTGTCAATAACCAATTCTTCATAGTTAAATCTGCCGTAGTTGAGACCTGTATTGACGGTAATTAAACTTTTATCGATTTCGGAATTATTTATATATACTTTCATTAATTGCTAACGGTATTGCATTTCGTTAATTTTTTAGTTCTTCAGCTGTTTTGGCATTGTAGTCCTCAATAATTGTTAAACTTAACAATTTGATTTCTTTTAGATTATATATTTTTTCATTCTTTGGATTGGAAATAAAGGCATCCAAATAATCAAACAAGGTTTTCTCTTTTCCATTTTATATTTCTAGAGTATTTACATCAATAGCTTGTTTCATCCACTGGACCTTCATAACAAATCATTTTTTCAGAGTTTTCATTCCAAAATTTAGTGAGAATTTTTTTGCGGTTGGAATTTTCTTTTTAGTAACAATTTGTAATAATGAATGGCAACGGTCTCGGCTATGAACAGTTGGGGATTTTACGCCCTGTTTTTTTAGTTTAGCACTGACCTTTGTTTTATGTATTTAGTTTCGTTTAATCACTTGCTCCCCAATTGTTTATAGCCATTGTGCCTGTTGCACAACCACCTCTTCAAATATAGCAAAAGGC
>TARA_R110000823_G_scaffold204304_1_pt1 | contig 12037 bp, 17 predicted proteins | sample TARA_R110000823 | Tara Oceans TARA_R110000823 (sample SAMEA4397722) | marine metagenome | biome: Polar Biome; feature: [DCM] deep chlorophyll maximum layer (ENVO:01000326); material: water (ENVO:00002006), including particulate matter (ENVO:01000060) such as... | depth 20 m | reverse complement strand
GTTTCACCTACCCTTAATAGGTAGTGCTTTTAAAAAGATGTATTACGATCCTGCTTTACGCAGACCTTGTTCAGAGTTTATTCCTATTGATCAATTCTATGTATCGTACTATGCGTCTGACATACAGAAAGCAGAAAGATATACACAAGTAATCCATCGTAGTAGAACAGAGATGGAAAGAGATATACAAAGTGGTATGTATATGGATGTGGGACTAGAAGATCCTACAACTCCTGATCCTACTTCTTTTACAAGTAAGATCGATTCTATTATGGGAATTAGTCCTGCTGATAACTTTGACCAACAGTATGTGTTGCTTGAACAGCATTGCTATCTTGATCTGCCTGAACCATTTAACAGTGAAGATGGTGTTGCTCTTCCCTATGTAGTTACAGTTGAAAAAGAAAGTAGACAAGTTATCGGTCTACGTAGAAACTGGGCTAAAGATGATGAAACAAAAACTAAACAAACTTACTTTACACATTATAAGTTTGTACCGGGATTTGGTTTTTATGGTCTTGGTCTTATTCATCTACTAGGTAATATGACGATGAGTGCTACATCTGCACTTCGTAGTCTTGTTGACGCAGGTCAGTTTTCTAATCTTCCGGGTGGGTTTAAAGCTCGTGGTGTTCGTATTGTTGGTAACAATGATCCTATTGCTCCGGGTGAATTCCGTGAAGTAGAAGCTACTGGTCTTGATCTTCAGAAGTCAATTGTTCCATTACCATATAAAGAACCATCACAGACTCTCTTTAACATGCTTACGTTTATGACGGGAGCAGGACAGAAGTTTGCAGACAGTACTGAACAGATAGTTAATGAATCATCTAACTATGGTCCTGTAGGGACTACAATGGCTCTTATAGAGTCATCTGCTAAGTTCTTTAGTGCAATACACAAACGTTTACACAAAAGCCAACGTGACGAGTTCCGTATTCTTTCTAAGATTAACTTTGAGTTTTTACCTGATGAATACCCTTATGACGTACCTAACATCACTACTTCTGTATTTAAGTCTGATTTTGACGGGCGTGTCGATGTTATTCCTGTATCTGATCCTAATATTCCCTCTGCTGCTCACCGTCTTTCTATGGCACAAATGGTCTTACAGTTGTCCTCCCAAGCCCCACAAGGCATGTACAACATCCAACAAGTCCACCTCTCAATCTTAAAGGCAGCTAATATACAGAATCCAGATAGGTTCTTTACGCCACAGACACCACCAGAACCTCACGATCCTATAACAGATATTGATCTAGTTGTTAAAGGAATGCCTATACAAGCTTTCCCACAACAGGACCATGCTGCTCATATTGCAATCAAGACAGCTTTTGTAGAAGATCCAACATTAGGTAAGACTGAAATGATGGCTCCTGCTGTTCCTGTTATACAGGCTAATATACAGCAACACATGGTTATGCAGTATCAAGAACAAATGTCAGGATTAATGAAGACTGAAACACCACCGGGAGAAGTAGGTGAAGAAGTGTTAAGTCAGTTATCTATTAATGCTGCTGAACAAATACTTGAAGCTAATATGGGTACAGGTCCAGAAGATTCTCTTGAAAATCAGAATCTACTTCTTGAAAGTGCAAGACTAGATCTTGACCAACAAAAATTACAGATGACTGCAACTAAGGATGCAGCAGAGCTTTCTATTAAGAACCGTGAACTTGATCTTAAAGAAATGGGAGTTCAACTAAGTGCTGCTGAAAAAGTATCAGAAAGTGAACAAAAGAAAATAGACGCACAGATACGTGATCAAAGTTCTATACGAACAACTAATGCAAAACTTACAATAGAATCATTAAAAAATCTTGCTAAAGAACGAGACTTAATGATTGATAAACGTATGAATGAAGATCGTTATGCATCTGGTGGCACAGTACGACTTGCACAAGGTGGTGAGTTTTTTGAAGAGTTCTTAGCAGGTAGAGGCGGTAAAGAAGCTTTTGAAGAAGGTGACTTTTTAGAGGAGCTTCTTGCTAAGATAGGTGGAGGAAGAACTCGTACACAAGATGAAATGATAAGTGATACGTATGAGTCTTATAAGTTTAATTTAAGAGATTCTGAGTCTATAAGTGATAACGAAAAGTATCAGAAGATAATAGAAATGGAACAAGAAAAAGAAGCAACTACTCCAACTATTGATTCTGGTTTAAGTGAAGTTACTGAAGCAGATGAATCTCTTGCAGCAGATTTCTCAGACGGTTTAGGAGAACCACAATTAGAACCAGTAACTCCACTTAAAGTTGATATTGGAACAGATGATAGTATGTTACCTACTAATGATTTTAAAGAAGTTAAAGCTGTTGTTGACAAAAAACCACAACCACCAAAAGACTTATTAGAAAAGTTAAAACCTGTATTAGAAGTTGATACTGAAATAGGTGATAGTATATTAGACGCAGGTGAGCCTGTCGTATCTTTAAAACCTCCAGTTAATATAGATAATAAGAAGATGAGAGATGAGTTACTAAAACAAAAGAAAGCTAAAGAAGTAGAAACGGCTCCTGCTCCTGTTAAACCTGTAATAAATCCTACTAGTTCTTCTGTCCGTAGACCGGTTCAACCGTTGTCAACAATTAACCAAATCCCTGAACCCGGAAGTATTGATGATAAGGGGACACTAGATAAAGTTTCTGAGTGGTGGTCTGATGTAAGTATTATGCCAGATTCATTGGATAATGTTATAAAACCTCGTCCTTTAAGTGAAGTGTTTCAACCAAAGATGGAACAGCAACCGCAAAAGACTCCAAAGAATGTTGTAGATGAAATTTCATCTTATATAAAAACAGAAGAAGGTAATTACGGTGGAAAATACACGAATGAGTTTTTAGGTAACTGGAGAAAAGATAAGACTAATAAAGGAAAAATTGTGGGTGAAGTTATTGGAACGGGTCTTAATAAAAAAGGATTAAGTTCTGAACAGATATCTGAAATAACTAAAGATATTAAAAATAATGGATTTTTAACTAAAAAAGTGAACGATAAAATATTTAATCAATTAGTTACAAAACTTCAAAAAGATTTTAAAAAAGATATGAAAGGAAGTACAGTAACATTTGGTAAATTAAATCCAGCACGTAAAGCTGCTTTAGTAGCAATGGGAAGTCAACTAGGATTTGCTAAGACAGCTGGTAGAGGTGAAAATAGTTTTAAGAAGATGTATGCAGCTATTAAAAATGGAGATTTTAATGAAGCTGCTAAACAGGTTCTTATAGGCAAAGATGGGGGTCGATCTCAGTTTTCTATAGATACACCGCTGAGAGCAGGACGGGTAGCTCTTATGTTAAGAGAAGGAAAGTTTCAAAGAGGCTATGGCTTATAATAAAGACACAGATCCTGTTGATATCGTAGCTGAGTTTGAATCTTTTGTATCAGAAGCTTATTACGCGACTGAATGGGAAAAAGAACAGAACATTTTAACAGTAGGGTATGGTGATACTCAATGTGGTAAACAAACCATAACTGAAGAAGAAGCTCGTGAAGATCTTAAAGAAAGACTGTCAGACCTTGATGAAATGTTGGTAGATATTATTGCTGTATCTTTAAGAAAGAATGAAAGAACCGCTATTATATCTCTTGTAGATAACATTGGAATAGGTGCTTTCAAAAGAAGTAAAGCGTTACAAGCTTTAAACACTAGAGACTTTGAAGAATTCCATAACCAAGCTTTTTCAAAAGAGAATGGATGGGTCAACCAAAACGGTAAGCCACTTAAAGGGCTTGTAAGAAGGAGAGCATCAGAAGGGAACTTGTTTAATCTCGCATAATGTTTTATTCATTCGTTATAATATGTATATTCTCGCAACCATGTCCTACTATGTTACAAGATGAACTTGGTCCTTATGCATCTATCGAAGAGTGTTACCTAAGAGGCGCACAGATAATAAAATCTTCTGCTATTAAATTTCCCATTTTATCTTCTTATTCAAACTGTACCTTAGAAGATCCATCAAAACAAAATAAGAAAGAAAAGAAAGAAAAGTTAAAGGGGAAAACAATTAAATGGAACCTATCGCATTAGATAGCAGAATGCTACTACAGTTAGCTGCGGTTTTAGCTTCCTTATCAGGAGCATGGATGCTGGTTAGAACTCAAGTAAAAAACTTGATAAAAAGCCGTGATGATATGAAACAAAATATTCAAGAGATATATAGTAAGTTAGATATAGTAGAAGCAGGAGATGCAGTTAAATCAACACAGATAAGCGTGTTATCAAATATATTAAGTCCTGATAACTTAGAAAGACGTAATAGAGAGTTAGGTGGATTACTTTCTGAACTTGAAGATATTAAATCTAGATTAAAAAACGTAGAACATATGCACAACGGGAAACATCCAAATGTCTCTTTATAGAAATATCAATAAACGTAAAAAAACTGGTACTTCTAGAAGTAAAAAGAATAGTACAGTTTCTAAAAAAGCCTACGCCAAAATGAAAGCTGGATTTCCAAAAAAGAAAAAAACAAAAAAGAAAAAAACATGATTGCATTACTTACAATAGTTGCCTATATAGGTATAAGCATAGGTATCATTGATATTGTAAAAGTAATAGGTTAATAAATGCTTTTTCTTCAAGAACTAATTGAGTGTATAAAGGAAGCGTATCAAGTGTTTGTAGATTTATTTGTATATTTATTAATTTTAGTTTTTTAACTTATGGAAGATGATTATACTTTAATTGATTACAGTGTTCAGAAACCAAATAAAGATTCTTATCCAAACTGGGATGCTTGGTTTTTAAGTTTTTGTGAGTACATGAGATTAAAATATAGGAAAACATATGTCCCCTCGAAAGAAAAGTAATATGAAAGGAATGACAATAGGCGGTGGAGAAAAACGTTCTACTGCATCAGGAGCAGGATTGACAGAGAAAGGTGTAAAGAAGTATCGTAAACAAAATCCCGGAAGTAAGTTACAGACTGCTGTAACAGGAAAAGTAAAACCCGGAAGTAAGTCAGCTAAAAGACGTAAGAGTTATTGTGCTAGATCAGCTGGTCAAATGAAAAAGTTTCCTAAAGCGGCTAAGAATCCTAAAAGTCGTTTAAGACAAGCTCGTAAAAGATGGAAGTGTTAAGTGTTTACAGATATTGAAGAAATAAAAATTTTATTAAATAATCAAATAGAAGAACTTTCATCTCAAATTTCTACAGGAATGTGTGAAGATTTTAATCAGTATAAACATCTAACAGGAATGATAGAGGGGTTGACAAGGGCTGTACATGTGGTAAATGATTACAATGCTTCCATTATGGAAGATCTTGAAAAAGATTCGGAGTAATTATTAAATGGTTCTTCAACCTAACATGTTAAATTCTACACAGAATGATGAATGGATTACGGACGTTGAGATGCCTGATCCTGACAATCTACCTAATGTTCCCGGTTATCATGTTCTTGTTCGTCCTTTATCAATAAGATCAAAAACAAAGGGCGGCATTATTATGCCAGATAAGTTTAAAGATGATATTCAATATCTTACAACTGTCGGAAGGGTTGTGAAGATTGGATCTTTAGCGTATAAAGATACTAGTAAGTTTCCTTCAGGATCATGGTGTAATGAAGGAGATTACGTGTGTTATGGTAAACATACAGGACAAAAGTTTGTATATCAGGGAATTCGATATTTACTTGTTTATGATGATCAAATTATCATGACCATTAATGACCCTGCTGATGTAGACCCAATGTATTCACTTGTAGCGTAAGCGTAGAATCGCAACTGCGGAGAAAGATATGACTGACGAAAATGAATGGGGTGAGATTAGTTTAGACACTCCTCTTCCTGCTTTAGAAATAGAAACAGAAGAACCTATTGAAGTTGAGACTAAACCTGAGATTGAAGTCGAAGGTCAAGAAGTACCTGAGTTAGAAGGAATTGAAACTCAAGGTGCTGAAAAAAGAATACGTCAGTTAATTAAACAACGTAGAGATCGTGATGACGAATTATATAAAGCTAAAGAAGAGTTAACTACTTTACGCGCACAGATGTCAGAAGCTGGCAAAATGCGTTATGATTATGACGGTGCATTAGCTGAAGCTAAAAAGGGAGAAGCAAACTCCCGTCTTGAGAACGCAAGAACTAAGTTTAAAGAAGCATATGATGCAGGTGATAAAGATGCTGTATTAAGTTCTCAAGAAGAACTAGCTGACGCAACAACTGAATTAAAATTAATTGATCAAAAAAAGCAATGGATTGATCAGCAAAAAACTAAGTATGAGGAAGACGAAGAGCAAAGACAAAAACACTATCAAGCTGCTCCTCCTGAAATAGATCCTCTTGCTAAAGACTGGGCTGAAACAAATGATTGGTTTGGTAAAGATCGTACAGCTACAGCTGTTGCTTTATCAATTGATGCAGAATTAAAAGAGAAGGGCGAAGATCCTAGTGATCCTGCTTTTTACGATAAAGTAAACGCCCGTCTTAAAGAAGAATTACCAGCTAAGTTTGGTGATGAAGTATCGGAAAGGGCTACTCCGAAAAAGCCTAGACAAGTGGTAGCAGGAAGGTCGCATTCTCCTGTCTCTAGAAATAAGGTTAAACTTACTCAAGAAGATGTACGTTTAGCTAAAAAATGGAGTATACCTCTTGATAGATACGCAGCTGAGAAAGTGAAAGCAGAAAGATCTGATGGCGATTATACAACTGTCGTTTAATAAGTACATATGCGGAGAAAGTAAATGGTTGAAGAAATGAATAGTATAACAAACGAAAAAGATGAAGTTGTTCAAACAGACAATCAAACTGAGAATGCTAATCGTAATATTACGAGGATGATGGAAGAAAGAGAAAATTTATCTCATGAAGCTATCATGTCAGCAATTGAAGATAATGATTGGTTACAGATCACAGATAATGTTAAGAATAAGTTTCTTGACGAGGGATTTGTTTTACGTTGGATTCGTATCATGTTAGATGGTCAAGAAGATCATCAAAACATTGGTAAGAAGGAACGTGAAGGTTGGACTTTTGTTTTAGCTAAAGATTGTTCTGAAATGTCTTCTGGATTTAAAGTTAAAGAAGACGGACCTTTGAGTGGTTGTATATTACGAGGTGACGTAGCCCTCGCTAAACAACGAATAGAATACCACGAAGCTATACAAGCGCAGACTATGAAGCGTACACAACAAATGGAGGATGCTATTTCTAGTAGACTCCATGCTGATCATCCTGACCGTAGAATGCCTATTTATGATTCAAGTAAACAACGAGTATCAACAGGTAAACAAGCTAAGTTTGATACTTAATTTTAACTTTTTTCTACTTGAAAAGGAACTTCTATTATGGCTTTAGCAAAAGCATATAATGGGGCTGTTCCAGTACGAAAACGTGGCAGTTCTTACAATACGATGGGAACCAATAAGTATCAAATTGCTAATACTTATGCGGATAACATCTATCGTGGTGATCTAGTCAAAGTTAGTGCTGGTTACATACAACCTGTATCAGTTACAGCAGACCGACCAATTGGTGTGTTTCAGGGGTCACAGTTTGTAGACCCTACATCGAAACAACCCACTTGGCTAAACTACTGGCCTTCTGGTACTTCATCTGCCGACGGAAAAGCATACGCACATGTTATGGACGATCCTGATGGTATTTATCAAATGCAATGTAATGCTACTGTAACTATAGGTGATCTAGAAAGTCAAAACTTCTTTGTTGAAGTTTCTGATGGAAATACCTATACGGGTCAATCAGCATGGGCAGTTCAAGTTACCTCTCGTACATCCCTTGCAAATCCACTACGTATAGTTGGTTTGTGGGAAGTTGAAGGTAATGATTGGGATCAAGCTAATACTCGTGTATTAGTTCGTCTTTCTAATCATCTTGACTACGCTGCTTCAATAGCTAATTAAAGGAAGGACTGATTAAATGGCTATAAATCGCGCCAGTATTGGCAAACAGCTTCTTCCGGGCTTAAACGCAATCTTTGGACTTGAGTATGGTTCCATTGATGAAGAGCAAAAACCTCTTTTTGAGATAGAAAATTCTGATCGTGCTTTCGAAGAAGAAGTCTTAATGACTGCTTTCGGTGAAGCACCAGTTAAAGCAGAAGGTTCTGCTGTATCTTATGAAAGTGCAAGTGAAAGTTGGGCAGCTCGTTATACCCATCAGACAATTGCATTGGCTTTTGCTGTTACGGAAGAAGCAATGGAAGATAACTTGTATGATACTTTTGCTAAAATTAGGGCAAAGTCTCTTGCACGTTCAATGGCAGCTACAAAGCAAACTAAAGCTGCTGCTATCTTTAACAACGGCTTTACCAGTGGACTAGGTGGTGACGGAGTTGTATTATTCTCTGCTGCTCACCCAGTACAAGCTGGTGTTCAAAGCAATCTTTTGACTGCTGCCGATCTATCTGAATCTTCTCTTGAAACTGCTGTTATACAGATTCAAAAAGCAGAAGATGATCGTGGTATTCTGATTGGATCTATGCCTGTTTCATTGCATATTCCACCAGATCTCCAGTTCGTAGCACAAAAGATCTTAAAGTCTACACTCTCGACCACAAATGTTGTCTTTGGTAACAATCTAGCAGGTGCCGCTGGTAATGTTGCTGGAGTTACAAACACAAACGACGTAAATGCTGTTCGCAGTATGGGCGTTGTACCACAAGGTGACTTTGTTAATCACAGATTTACCGCAGCTGGTGCTTGGTTTGTTAAGACAGATGTGCCTAATGGTACTAAGATGTTCGTTCGCGCACCTCTTGGAACCAAGATGGAACCAGACTTCGATACTGGTAACCTTCGCTTTAAAGCTCGTGAGCGTTATAGCTTTGGTTGGTCAGATTGGCGTGGTTTCTACGGCAACGCTGGTTAATACCAAAGTTGGTTAATATTAGAGGGGGGATGCTTGTTAAAACGGCATCCCTCTTTTACTATAGAGAGTAGATAATTCACATAAGGAATTAATAAAATGACTACAGCTATTAATGCAGTCTTTGTATCTGCTACCGTTACTGCGACTGACTATCCTACACGTATTAGAGGTGTTAGTTGGGGAACAGCAGCAGCTAAAGGAGACATGGTAGTACGGAATGCAAATGCTTCTGGAACAATTATTTATAAACAATATCTTGGTGTAAGTAGTGCTTCAGATGTTTATGTTCCAGATTTAGGAATACGTGTAAAAGATAAAATGCATGTTACCTTACCAACTGGTGCGTTTGCTACATTTTTGTTAGGATAAAACATGGTTAAAAGTAAGGACGAGTGTGATTGTATGTGTTGTAAAACAACAAGATACATTAACGGACTGTATAAAAAATTATTTAAACAATAGGCTTCAATATGGTAGTTTCAACAAGCCAAGATTTTAATTTAGATATTGATGAGATTATATCTGAAGCTTATGAACATTTAGGTGGACCTCCTTTTGTTGGTAATGATGGTATAACAGCAAGGCGTTCTTTAAATCTTTTATTAAGTGATTGGCAGAATCGTGGTATTCTTTTATGGACTACTGAATTTATAGATTTATCTTTAGTTCAAGGAACTTCTACATATCTTCTTCCTAGTACAGTTGCTGCTGTTACAGAAGCAGTATCACGTAGAGGAACTAACGATATTGCAATGAATAGAATTACTGCTGAAGAGTACTTACAGATTCCTGATAAAACCACACAAGCAAGATGTATTCAATACTCTACTATGAAGGGAAGGGATAATGTAAGTCTTATGTTATGGCCTGTACCTGAGAATAGTACAGATACTGTTCGTATGCACAGCATTAGAAGATTTTTTGATTTTAATAATTCAACCGATACAGCAGATGTTCCCTATAGATATTTACCTTGCCTAACAATGGGACTAGCTTATTATCTTGGTTTTAAAAGAATGGGTATTCCCGCTACAAGGGTAGCAGCTTTAAAGATTGAATATGAAACTTTGTTATCTAATGCTATGGCAGAAGATAGAGAACGAGCAGCAATGCTTATTAAGCCTTCTATAAGATTTGTATAGGTAGTAGAATAGGATGGTAAGAGCTTACTTTATAAGTGACAGAAGTGGATTTAGATTTCCGTATGAACAACGTATAAAAGAATCAACAGGATTTGTTGTTGGTCCTAATGAAGGTGACGGGAATTATAATTTAAAAAACCATCCTCAAAACAAGTCACCACGAATACGGGCACCAATTGTTTTGAAAGACGCAAGGCCAGAAAAGATTTTAGAATATGTTAGCAGTACTTGGACTCCAGCAGACTCAACTTCTATTATGAATTTCTTCCCTCAATTTGTATCAGGAACTACGTAAAGGTAAAAGGATAAAAAAATGGCAATCACAACGGGTGTGAATAATCAATTTAAATCAGAAGTTATGTTAGCAGAACATGATCTTGAAGATAATACACTAAAAGTTATATTAGTTTCATCATCTCAGAATGTATCAGCAGGTGGTCCTAATACTTATGCATCAGTTACAAGTCAATTAGCAAACGGTAACGGGTATACAACAGGAGGTAAAACACTTGCTACAGTTTCAGTAAGTACTATTGATTCTTCTGGTATTGTAGACTTTGCTGATGTGAGTTGGGCTGCTGCAACGTTCTCTGCAAATGGATGTGTTATTTATAATGACAGTCATAGTAGTAAAAGTATTATAGCAGTATATGATTTTGGTGGAGAAAAATCAGCAACGAATGGTGAGTTTAAACTTGTTGTTCCAGCTCCAACATCGGCAAGTGCTGTTATCCGATTAAATTAAATAAAAAGAAAGGCAGATAAAGAATGGCTTTCGTACTTAAAGATCGGGTCAAAGAAACAACCACTACGACAGGAACAGGACCAGTAGTTCTTGCTGGAGAAGCTGGAGGATTCCAAGACTTTAGCAGTGCTATTGGAAATACTAATACAACTTATTATGCAATAGTTCACCAGTCATTAGATGAATGGGAGGTGGGAATTGGCACGTATGGTTCTGCAAGTAATAATATTACTAGGAATACTGTACTATCTTCCAGTACTGGATCTAGTATTAATTTCAGTTCAGGGACTAAAGATGTATTTGTAACTCTTCCTGCTTCTCAAGTAGTACATACAAGTGCTAGTCCTAGTTTTACAAACGTCAGTATATCTGGAACTTTAACGGTAGGTGGTATTACAAGTATCGGTGGTTCACTTGTCGGAACCTCTGCAACCTTTGCTGATAAAGTATCTGTTAGTGCGTTAGCAGTCACTGGTATTACAAGTATCGGTGGATCTCTTGTCGGAACATCCGCTACATTTAATAATCATGTATCTTCGAGTACATTAGCAGTCACAGGTATAACTAGTATTGGTGGTTCTCTTGTAGGTACATCTGCTACATTTGGTGACAAAGTATCTGTAAGTGCATTAGCTGTAACAGGTATAACCAGCATAGGTGGTTCTTTAGTAGGTACGTCTGCTACGTTTAGTAATCATGTGTCTGTTAACTCTTTAGCTATAACAGCAAATGTAACTGCTGCTCAGTTTTACGGAGGTGGTGCTAACCTAACAGGAGTATCAGCAGGAATAGCAACAAATGTTTCTGGTGGGTATGCTGTACTAACGTCTGCACAGATTTCAGGTAATGTTAGTATTGGTGGAGCAACTTACTTAAATAGTACATTAGGTGTTGGTGTTGCTTCTCCGTTAGGTCAAATACATATATCAAAGAACGCTATCGCAACCGTAACTTCTTTAACAGATGCAGTAAATGTATCTGTAGGGTTTGCTAATTCTCAAAACTTTAGTTTAACGTTGGCTGATAACAGAACACTAAGTAATCCTACGAACTGTGTCACGGGACAAGTTGGTAGTATATTTATTATTCAGGATGGGACAGGAAGTCGAACACTTAGTTACGGAACTAATTGGGAGTTTCCAGCAGCAACGGCTCCAACTCTATCGACAAGCGCAGCAGCAGTTGATAGACTAGATTATATTGTAAGAACTTCTACAGCTGTACAAGCTAATGTATCAAAGGAATATAGTTAACAATGTTTAATAATGCGTTATTAATGGGAGCAGCTGCTCAAGGTGGTGATAGTTTAGTATC
>TARA_R110000823_G_scaffold76218_6_pt1 | contig 12085 bp, 15 predicted proteins | sample TARA_R110000823 | Tara Oceans TARA_R110000823 (sample SAMEA4397722) | marine metagenome | biome: Polar Biome; feature: [DCM] deep chlorophyll maximum layer (ENVO:01000326); material: water (ENVO:00002006), including particulate matter (ENVO:01000060) such as... | depth 20 m | reverse complement strand
AAAAGGAAAACGCTCAAGATATAATAAGTAAATCACTTCAAAAAATATAAACGCAAACTGTCTGAATGGTTCAGATAGATTTTAATTAATTCTTAAATATTTTATTATGGGTACTTTAAAAAATCACGTACAGTTAATCGGAAACGTTGGACAAGAGCCAACCATTACAAACCTTGAAAGCGGTAAAAAAGTAGCACGTTTTTCATTGGCTACAAACGAGTATTACAAGGATGCCAAAGGCGAAAAACAAACGGACACCAATTGGCATACTGTAGTTGCTTGGGGAAAGACTGCTGAAATTATAGAAAAATTTGTAAGCAAGGGTAAAGAACTAGGTGTTACAGGGAAACTTAAAACCCGAACCTATACAACCGATGATGGCAATGAACGCTATGTGACAGAGGTTGAAGCAAATGAAATCCTATTACTTGGAAGTAAAAACGATAAGTAATTCTTAAAAAAATAAAGAGGGCGTAACCGTCTAAAGATGCGCCCTCTTTTTTCATTATTCACACATTAAATATATTCACAATGAAAGCACAAGTTAACGAAATTAAAGAAGGATTACAACATTTTCACGGTACGGAAATGTTCTATCAAATCCCATTATTACGAACTCGATTTACGGACGGACTTAAATATTTATCCGAGGTCGCAGAATGTTTTTGGCTAATTACGGACACTTCCGTAATTGCAAAAAGCTTGATAAATAGAAGCGAATTTGTAACCATAGATTTTAGAAGATTGTCCAAAGAAAAACAGGATTATACAGGTTATGAAGCTGAAATTATTTATACCGATGGCAACGATAATATTCTCGAAAAACACGGATATAGAGTAACCGATTTTCCGCTTGATGAACTAAGGTTATTTTTTGTAAATAATACGTTGATGTTACCTAGCGAATACTAAAATCTAAAGCTATGGTATATCTCAATTTTACAGACCTGAGCGAAGAAGCTCAAAACAGACTTTTAGAAAATTCTAAAATAGACGTTGAACGGAAATTTGGCGATAGTATTCGCAAATACGTAACCGAAAATTACACTTGTTTTGAAACGATGATTGAAGAAGAAGCGATGCGAAATTTATACTCTTATAAATTCATTTTTAATATTTAATTTTTTTGAAATAAGAAACAAGCACCTCTAAAATTTAGAGGTGTTTTTGTATGCAATTTATATCATATCAAAAAAAAACGTATCTTTATATCGCTGGAAATACAGCATACAAATTAAAGTAAGGTTATCCACTTTTCGACTTTCGCCGATAACCATACACATCGAAAAATAACATATCGGAAAATTATTTTCCTAAAATGGCAATCAGCTTTTTGAGCTGGATTGTATGGATTTTTGTTCGCCTGTGGCGAACGAAAAGGAATAGCAAGAGGATAACACGCTGCGCGATGTTTCGGATTCCTTTTTGTTTTCAAATAGCTGATTATCATCTATTTGAATATATTTTAATATCCTGACAATCAACGATTTGCGACAAACGGGCTGAAAACGCCCATTTTTAGGAAAGATTTTGCGACAAATCGGCGAAATATGGACACATTTATAGGAATTAGATTCAAAAAGGAAACAGCAAAACGTTTTCAAGAATTTTCAAGAACACACTTCAAATCACATACTGAGGCGATGGCAGCGATGCTTGATTTTTTCTTCTACAACGAGATATCGCCAAAGGAAAAATTGGGTCCGACCGGTCGGACAATCGAAGCTTCTATTAAGAAACGTATCAATGCGGTAATCGCCATCATGCGAGATATGGAAAAGACCCAAACCAAGCCGACAGTCGCAATGATAGAATCACTTTTTCAGACCGAAGCACCAACAAAGAAACCTTTGATTTTAGAAAAGAAATTCGTGGAAGAAAAGAAGGAAGTGCGATTCAGAGAAAAGAGAAATACAACGAATGAACTTTAAATTTCTGAGCTATGTATATCACAATCACACCTCAAAAATTAGGCGGTACCTACTCACAAAGTTCAGCGGATTTTGTGGGTTATTTAGAGAAAGAAAACCAAGGTCTTGAGCAAGAGAATATGGAACACTTTTTCAACCAATATGGCGATGGGATTTCAGCCGAAGAATTGGTAAAAGATATCGATGGAAATGGTGGGAAATTGAAGAAGACCGAACCGAAATTTTATTCCATAACGGTCAGTCCTTCAAAATACGAATTGAACAGATTACAGAACAGCAACGAAGATTTAAAAAAGTACACTCGTGAGCTGATGAAGGATTATGTAGCATCCTTCAATCGGGAAATCAATGGTCGCCCTATTACCATAGATGATATAAAATATTATGCAAAAATCGAACACCAACGAACCTTTAAGGGAACGGACTTTCAGATTAAAGAAAACCAACCCTACGCCACAAAAATACTTCAGCTCAAAAATGACATTCGTAAAATTGAGAGCGGAACACTAGAAGGAAATATTAGACATAAGGAAAAGGAAATGGCAAAATTGGAACGTGAAGCACCACACCAACAAAATGGCAAACGTATTGTTCAAGGAATGCCCAAAGCGGGAAACCAAAGTCATATCCATATTATTGTGAGCCGTAAGGATGCTTCAAATTCTATAAGCCTTTCCCCAGGAAGTAAACACAAAGCATCCGAAGTAGAGATGCACGGAAAAAAAGTGAAGCGTGGTTTTGACAGAGATACATTTTTCGCGAAAGCGGAAAAAACATTTGATAAGACGTTTGGATATAAGCGCAATTACGCAGAGACCTACAAAGCTAAAAAAACCTTTATAAAGAATCCAAACCTATATTTTTCCGCTTTGATGAAACTGCCTGCCAACGAAAAAGCATTGGCGTTCAAAATGATAAGCAAATCGGGATTGCCCATTGTGCCGAGTATTCCTGTTAGTCAGGCACAAATAGCACTTCGGGTTTTTAAGCGATTGAGACGTGGCGCAGAAGTGGCCATAAAATCAAGTTCCATCGGAATCTAATAGATATGCAAATAGACAATTTTATAACGATACTTTCAATTATTGGTTTGGCCAGTACCGTTTTCTATGGAATGTTTCGAGTATCAAAATATTCGTTTGTATTGAATAGCATATTGCTTTCAGTTCTCGTGTTCTATTTGTCCGAAGGAAATGAATTGATATTTATATTACTCTATTTGGTTTGTCCTCTAATGCTAATTAATATAGGACTGTATGTTTTTCTTCATAAAACCGAAAGTCCAAAAAATGGCGACAGCAAATACCAAGTCAACTTTGCGACTACTAAAGGAAATTTCAAATTAGACAATATTAAACGTGGTGCATCCATCATCGGTTCAGCGGGAAGTGGTAAGACCGAAAGCGTGGTTTATGGATTTCTAAAGCATTTTGAAAAAGAAGGTTTCTGCGGAATTATTCACGACTACAAAGATTTTGAATTGACCGAAATGGCATATCCCCTTTTCAAGGAAAGCGATATCCCGTTTAAGGTCATTTCCTTCGATAAAATTATCCATCGAGTAAATCCTATTGCACCCCGCTATTTAGAGAAAGAGGAAAGCGTAAACGAGGTGTCACGGGTTTTAATCGAGAACCTTTTAGAACAAAGAGAAAGCGGAACAACGGGAACAACCAAATTCTTTAACGATGCTGCTGAAGGTTTAATTGGTGGTTTAATTTGGAAACTGAAAACAGACTACCCTAAATATTGCACACTACCACATTTAATTGCGATATACCAACACCTTGATACCGATAGCCTTATCCAGTTTTTAGAAACCAATACCACATCGAGAGCAATGGCAGATGCGTTTATTAGTGGAAAAGATTCTGATAGACAGACAGCAGGTGTAAAAAGTACATTGGCAAATGCTCTGAAACGAATTAGCACACAGCGTATTTTTATGGCACTATCCGCAGATGAAGTTCCGTTGAATATAAATAATGAAGAAAATCCAGCTGTAATTTCTATAGTGAACAATCCCAAATTTGAAACTTCGTATTCGCCTGTAATTGCAACAATTATTCATACCATTACCAAACAAATGAGTATTCGAAATAGCGAGCCTTCGTTTTTATTAATGGAAGAAGCGCCAACCATCCGATTATTGAATATGCATCGTATTCCTGCAACTTTACGGAGTTATAACATCTCTACTATTTATGTGATGCAGGATAAAATACAGAACGATATGATGTATGGAGATAAGGCAAGCAAAGCGATTTTAAGCAACCTATCCTATCAATTCTTCGGAAAAGTTAACGACCCAGACACCGCAAAGTATTACGAACGCTTTTTTGAGATTATTAAAGACCCAACCAAAAGCATAAGTCGTGGACATAATCTAGATTTTGACACACGAATTACTACTGGAGAAAAGGAAATTCCAAAAATTAGGGCAGATGTGTTTTTCCGTTTGAAACAGGGAGAGTTTATTACATATGCAGATGGAAAAGACAAGAAAGTTCAGTTTAAATTAGCTGATATCCAAAGAGAGTTACCAAAGGAAGAGAAGCAGTTTTCTCAGGTTGATTTGGCTGATAATTTTGAGCGAGTTTATGAGGAAGCTAGGTCAATATTCGGATAGAAACCTTCATTTTTCATCCACTCGATAATTTCGATTATTTCTTGTTTAGAAAATTTCGATTTATCAGGATGCCAATTATAGAATTTTTTAATCAAAATTTCATTGTTAAAAAGCTGTTTTTCTTCAATGATTTCTTTCCAACAAGCAAACACAGTAGCAATTAATTCGACCCTTTTGGTTTTTGTTATTCTAAATTTCTCTATAATAAATTCAATTTCTGAAAGTTGATTTGAAAAGTATTTTTCATACCACTCTCTATGACCACCTACTTTTGAGAGTGGTTGATATTTTAGATATTCCCCACCTGAAAATTGAAACCATTGATTAACTTTAAATTGTTTATCTAGTGACCGCATAAGTCTATTATCGTATGGACCCATAGCTTGTTTTAGAAAGTTAGTATATAAATCCATTTGAGCGGAATGTTGACAGAGATATATCAATTTCTGAAGTTTCAAATGCCCTAATGTATTTTCCTTATGAAGTTTGTATACAATTTCGGCAGCTAATACAGTTCTACGATGATAGTCTATATTCGTTCCTTTCTTTTTAGGTTTTAAGCTTTTTAAAATCTTCTCTGAGTCTATTTTATTAGCATCAGCTTCAAATTGATAATTTTCGAAAGTTTCTTCGAATGCAATATTTTCACTCTTACTTTCTGGAAAACCAAAGCCTAAAGAAACCAATATCTCGTCAATTTTAGATTTTTCCATCGGATAATTCTTTAGTTAACTTCATTACTTCTGTAAAGCTTTTAATCTTGTCAAAAGCTTCTTTTTTATAAGTGCGAATAGTTGTTTGCGAGATATCACCAAGTTGCTGGCGAAGTTCTTGTAAAAGTTTTTTTGGAAGGTTGAACCCTAATTTCTCATATTGACTATAAGTTAGATAAACTGTTCGCTGAGAAGGAGTAAGAGATTCTATTGCCTTTAAAATAATTGACTGTTCAATACTTAACTTCATCCCTTCTAAAACTGGGAGTTCTGTGATAATATATTCAGTTCCATCATAAGGGTAATTCTTTTTTCTTTGCTCTTCTCGATAATAATTAGTGAGTTCATTCTTTGCTATTTTAAACAAATAACTTTTAAAAGCATCATCTACATCCTGTTGGTTAGCTTTTTGAATAAGAAAGCCACCTTTTTTTGCATATGATGTAAATGTTGCTGTTGTAACTTGTTCCGCAACCGTAATGTCGTGACCAAACCTTTTACAAACTATTTCACTTCTTTTTAAAACATCATCCTTAAATCTGTAACAAATTGCGTGAAAAGCATTTTCCTTTTGAGATTCAGTGCTCTGATTGTCCTGAAACATTTCTGTTAACCTTAATGTAGGTTCATCTTTAAGTTTATTCCAATTGGACATCAATGCTTTCATTTCTTATACGCAAAAGCGTTGGGAATGGTTTTGCGTACTGAGGGTGGTAGTAACACGCAAAAGCAAAACTAACAAAATTTTTAACAAATACTAATATGGCAACAAATAAACCAACAGGGGATAACGCTCGAAAAGGAGCTGTAAGACAAAGGTCACAAGTACTTAATCCAAAGACAAACTTGTATGTTAAGCGGGATGCTGAAAATGGTCAGTTTATGGACGTGAAAACGACCGGCGGAAAATTTAAAGGAGTCAGAAAAGAAAAATAGAAATATGATGAATACAATACCCAACCTACCCACTCTCTTTGCTGGAGATGTAATTCTTGCAAAAAAGCGAAAGGGTTTAGGACGAATTTTAAACCACTACATCGTTTATGTAGGTAATAACACTTTTGTGGGCAACTTGTCTGATGGTGTTAAAGAATTACATTATAACGAATTAATGAACCTATTGCAAGATTACGAGCCTACTGGAGTACGAAGATTTAGTGGCTCATATTTTCAGCGCAATCAAGCAATTAACAGAGCTTACTCAAAATTGGGAAAAAAATACAGTCTTATAAATTTTAACTGCGAGCATTTTGCGAATTGGGTACAGTTTGGAAAAATTGAAAGTAGTCAAGTAACTACTGGTTTCGTCATTTTAGCAAGCGCTATTTTCTTAAAATTAGTTTCAACGGATGAGTAAAGAATTGAGACGATTTTTTGCGTATGTAATAGTTTTTTTCTGCGCAGTAGGCTACCTATTTTACAGATATTTTTATTTAAATCCTGTAACGGATTTTCATAAAGAAATTCTTGTTGCTGTTGCATTTGCAGTTTTGTCAACCTGTGTGATGGGTATCTATGAAACTATTAAATGTCAAGGGAAATATTTTTGGATTTCATTGAGATGCTCATTATTTATTCCCAATAAGGAAACTTATGTATCCCTAAGCTATTTAATGAGAATTAAGCTTTCGGGTACTGAAAGATATTTTCTTATAAAAGGTTCAAAAGTCGACCAGTATCAGCCTGTTGGTGGAGTTTATAAAATTATTGGAAATAAAGATATTTATAAGGAGTGGGAAGCACACCCTAAATCAGACGAAAAAAATCCTGATGATTTACGATTTTTTGCGAAAGCGAAATACATCCCAGAAATAATTCGTTGGTTCAAGTCTCGTAAGGGCAGGGAGACTGGTGTTTGGAGGGAGTTTTATGAAGAACTTTTGGAAACAAAAATTGTGAGTCGAAAAAATTTTAAAACCATACGTGCTGAATATTTATGCTCGCACGAGAATATTCTCAGCAAGCAAAATAGGTTCAAAAATGAACAGTATCATACTCTAATTTACGACATATTTCAAATAGAACTAAGTACAAATCAATTTCAAGAGCTAAAAGAAATGATGGCAAAAGATACTTTTACTAGTCAGTATGCATTTGTAACAAAGGACGAAATTGAAAAGGAATGTTTTAACGACCATAAAACAAAAATAGGACAACACACCAAATTTACAATATAGATGAATTTTCAAGAATACTTATACAATCAAGGTTTTCAAAGGGAAGACCTACTCGCCAGAATGGCAGAATCACTTGAGTTGGACGATTCTCGTTCTAATAGAATGGAATCTGCTTATAATGCCATTTACGATGTGCTAAAAGCGGATGACGTATTTTTTTCAAAGGTAGATTTTGTTGTATATCCGCAAGGCTCAAAGGCCATTGGCACAACAACGAAACCTTTTGGTAAAGATGAATTTGATTTGGATATTGTCGTCCATATTAGAGATTTGTATCATAATTATACGTCATCAGAAATCTATAATCATTTAATCCGTGTCTTTAGAGGAAATGATATTTATCGACCTAAACTTATACCGAAAAATAGATGTGCAAGAATAAATTATTCTGGCGATTTCCATTTGGATATTCTTCCTGGTTGCATTGTCATTAAGGATGAGGACAAATTGATGGTTCCAGACCGTGAGTTGGCGTCTTGGACATCTACATTTCCAAAAGGTTATAGCGGTTGGTTCTTAGATATAGCTAAAGATGTTCGTCAGCCTATTTTGCTGAGAAAGGCATTTGAAAATTTTGTCACTTTATCGGAAGCAAAAGCAGAACAAGAGGATTTACCAGACGAGAATTTTTATTCGAAAGAACCACTGAAAAGAGCCGTTCAGCTAACCAAACGATATCGGGATATATTTTTTCATAAAAACCCAAAACATAGGACTTCTAGTATTGTTTTGACTACAATTTTTGGACAACTTTATCAAGGAGAAGCATCAATATATGAGACCATAGATAACGTTTTAAACCGTATAATAGGTAATTATTCAGAGTATCAACAACTTTTTGAAAATCGTGGTATCTATAAAAGAATCAAAGTTCTAAATCCTGTAAATTCCGAAGAAGATTTCACAGACAAATGGGATAAGGATAAGGAGTATTATAATCAATTTATTGCTTTCGCTAAAAGTTATAAAGAAAAATGGGAGCTTCTTAAAAAAGGAGATTTTGGAATAGCTGAAGAACTTTTTGGTAGTGCAAGGACAAAAAACATTTTAAAAGCCCAGTTGGAAAATTTATCAAAAGGTAAGGGAGATACACTTGAAAAAGCTGGTCTTTCGATTATGGCAGGTAAAAATTACGTTGACCCAAAAGGAAATATTACAATAGATATTGGATATCAAAGTAAGCCACATAGAAATTATGGTGGTTAATACTGATTTAAAATCAAAACGAAATATTGTTATTAACGGAAGGTTTACAGCTGCATACATACAGCAATATCATATTGAAAAACATTTCCCTTGGCTAAATACAATCGTTAAAGAGGGAAAGCTATTAGGTAAAGGCAAAATCAAACCAAAGGGATGCAAAAAAGAATATGAAATATTAATAGTCTATGATATCAATGATGCCTTAAGAAAAGAAAGAGTTTTTGTAGTAAATGATAGCCAAATTCAATTCAATAAAACGCCACATCTCTATCCAGATAATAGTCTATGCTTATACTATCCTAAAGATATTCCACTACATCTGGATTTGAATTTTGTAGATGTAATACCGTGGATTTCGGAATGGTTAGTAATTTATGAACTTTGGAAAAAGTATGGTGTGTGGTTGGCAGATGAAGTGAAGCATTAAAAAGAAGCTTTTTGCTCTTAATTATTAAGGTGGTTTATTTTATGCTGTTTCTAATTCATAAACACCTTGCATTTCATCTTAAATAGCAAAACCAATTTCCACAACTTAATATTATTATCTTTACTGTCCGATTTTATTTGAATAAATGACCGAAACAAACCGTATAGAATACAAACGAGAACTTACCGATGGACTTGAAAAAGAGGTCATCGCTTTTCTAAACTATCGCGAAGGTGGCATTATACATATTGGCATCGATAAGGATGGAAATACTTACGGATTGGCAGATTCTGATAGCGACCAGTTAAAGATTAAGGATAGATTAAAAAACAACATCCGCCCTTCCGCCCTTGGTCTGTTTGATATTGTGAGTGAGGAAAGGAATAGTAAGAACATTCTAAAAATCATAGTGGCCAGCGGTCCAGAAAAACCATATCATCTTAAAAAATACGGGATGAGCGAAAAGGGCTGTTTTATTCGTTTAGGTTCAGCAACTGAACCGATGCCACAAAAAATGATTGACGAGCTCTTTGCCAAACGTACCCGAAATTCCATCAGCAAGATTAAAGCAGGACGGCAGGATTTAAGCTTCGGACAGCTAAAAATTTACTACGAAGAATCTGGGTACACCCTTGGTAAAGCTTTTGCAAAAAACTTGGAACTACTTACGGAAGACGGTGCATTCAATTATGCCGGCTATCTATTGGCAGATAAGAATAACACATCAATTAAAGTAGCCAAATATTCCGGAACTACCCGAACAGACTTGATAGAAAGTAACGAATATGGTCACGAATGTTTGGTTAAGGCAACTAAACAAGTGATAGATAAAATTGCGGTCGAGAATAGAACTAATACAAAAATTACAGCCAAAGAAAGACAACAAGCCAATCTTTGGCATCCTATCGCCTTACGCGAGGCAATCATTAATGCGTTTGTACATAATGATTACACCAATGAAGTTACCCCAAAGTTTGAAATCTTTACAAATAGAATTGAAATTACATCAGCTGGCAGTCTGCCCGAAGGGTTGAGTAAGCAAGAATTTTTCGAGGGCTTTTCAGTTCCACGAAATAAGGAACTAATGCGAATTTTTAAAGATTTGGAACTGGTGGAACAATTGGGTTCTGGCATCCCTCGTATTTTGGGACATTATGGAAAAGATAGTTTTAGTTTTTCTGATAATTTCCTAAGAATGACTTTTGCAATTCAAGAAAGCACTAATGAAACTTCTATTAAAGTTGATGATAGAGAAGCTAATCAAAAAGGTGGTGTAATAGGTGGTGCAATAGGTAGTGTAAAAGGTGGTGCAATTGATGCAGCTGAAGCTTTAACTAAAAGACAAAAAGAAGTACTTAAACTTATTGCTGCAAATCCTTCTATAACATATATTGAGATAGCTGAAGCTTTAAGCATTAACGAATCTGCTGTTGGTAAACATATTACAGCTATTAAGAATAAAGGCTTTTTAGTACGAAAAGGAGATACTAGAGGTTATTGGGAAGTAGCTATTGAGAATGAATAAAATCTCAAACTAATTAACAGCATAAATTTATTTGGAAAATAACATAGAAGTATCAAGAGAAATACTCTACGAATTTCTTAACAGATGGGACGTTGAAACTGTAAAGTCTATGAAATTGGAACAATATGTTTCGGTTGGGGATAAAGATACATTCTGTCAATGGTTGGAAACTAAAACTAGAGCTCTAGGCAGTATTAAAGGTATTAATTCTAGCAAGTTTGGAATTTATAAACGTAGCGACCCAACCGCAAAACCAAAAAATTTAGTCAGCGATGACATTTATTCCTGGCAACGATATTATGGAGAAACTAGAGAAGACGCATTCCAAAGTGTAAAAGCTGAAATTTTAAAAATTATTGATTATTCGGAAAAGGGAGATTTTGAAAAGATTGATGATTTGCACTTAACTCTCTTTGTAAAATGGAAAATTGCTTATCTCTATTCAAACGAAAGACTGATTCCAATTTTTAAGAAAGCTGTACTTCATAAAATTGCAGAAAACTATGGACTAACTATTACTAGAAAAACAAAAACTTCTGAAATTCAGAATTTAATAATTGCCAATAAGCCATCTCATTTATCCATTTATCAATTTGCTGATTTCCTTTATGAGAAATTCGGACGTGACAACGGAAAAACAACAAATACTGGAGAGAAGAGAAAGACCAAGAGACAAGGGACTGCTTCGAGAAACTCTACAAAACAAAAAAGGAAAGGAAGTACTAGCTACATTGCAGAACAAAAACACAATAAAATTCAAGAAGTGTTACAAAAACAACTTGAACAAAAATACGGAATAGACAATGTTGTGCTTGAAGAAAATTACGTAGATATAAAAGTCAAATTAAAAAATGAAATTCATTTCTACGAAGTGAAATCCTCTGCTTTTGCAGCTGATTGTATTAGAGAGGGTTTAGGTCAAGTAATGTCCTATATGCAAAAGGACGATGATGACAGAACCAAAATATTGTTCATTGCTGGACAGTATCCACCAAACCAAGACGAAATTGATTATTTGAGTTTCGTAAAAAGAGAATTAAAAATTGATTTTGATTATGTTAGCGTTGAATTAAAACACTAAAAAGACCCTTTTTCCCTAGGTCCTTTATTAGTCACTTTCCATTGACCACTTTCTTTTACGAGCTTAAAGATACCCGTCTTTCCATCAAAAGAGGTTTTATATCTTACCCAAGCAATTTCGCCATCAATGGCCTCGTCTAAGATTTCAACTTCGATTTTTTTATCAGAATCTGGCATAGCATTCAGTCCCATAATTAAACTACTATAACCTGCCGATGTTGTATGCCTTTTTAAAGTTGCTTCATCTTTTGAAAAAAAACTTTCCGCAACAATTTGTGCGGTTTCGGTGTGGGACATATTCTTGTTTTCTGAACAAGAAATGAAAAGAAGTACGAGTGAGCAAATGATTAAGTTTTTCATAATATTATTAATTTGGGTTATTGATATATCTATGTGA
>TARA_R110000823_G_scaffold55246_2_pt1 | contig 12114 bp, 23 predicted proteins | sample TARA_R110000823 | Tara Oceans TARA_R110000823 (sample SAMEA4397722) | marine metagenome | biome: Polar Biome; feature: [DCM] deep chlorophyll maximum layer (ENVO:01000326); material: water (ENVO:00002006), including particulate matter (ENVO:01000060) such as... | depth 20 m | reverse complement strand
AAGAAGTATCTGACGATGCTAAATACTATAACTCATCATTAATAACAAACCCTTACCAGATGTGGTGTGTTAATAAGAATTTGGATGGTGAGGAATTAGTTGATTTCGGATTAGCTAAAGTTCTCAAAAAAAATGGTTTTGACCTTGAAACTAAATACTATTATCAAGGTGTAGATTTACCACATACTAAACGTGGATTATATTGGTGTAAAGGTGAGGATGTGATGAATCATAATCAATACGATGAATACATATACTCAGCCCCAACACTAAAAGCTGGTATTGCATGGATAAATAATGTAGATAAAAGATAAAACAATGGACGTAATTTTAGACGGAGACGTGGTTAACAAAACAATTGAATTGGCTATGGACTTATATCCATCATTCAATGACAAATTGAAGCAAGTGAGACAAATCTCATTGACTGATAAGGATGGAATGCCTATCGACAAGAGACTTCAGGTAACTGTTGGTAGTATGCTAGAGAATGCTATAGTTAATGCATTAGCTAAAGGTTGGTCAATTAATATTGGTGATGAAGGCTACATCAATATTGAGAAAGCAAAGTACTGTCTTAATGGTGGTGACCTTGGAAAGGACTATGCTAAGTTCTTCAGTGATGATGAGTTCGATGAATTCTTAAAAGATGTTGAATAATGGAAAGCTACGAAACAATCCAAAAGTATTACAACGATATTCTGTCTACCATAAAAGACCGTCAGAGTTATTATGCTGGTGGAACATTATGTGTAGACCACAACGATGCAGTGTTGTTATTCAACTTAAATGAAACTGTTAGTGAATCCAGACTAGTTAATAGCAGTTTTGGTGTTGATAGCGATAAAAGCGTTATGTACAACCTAAGCATTCCGAACCTTAAACTATTGTTCAAGATTTATAAGGACCATAAAGGGGAAACGGAATACTACAAAGAGAAATTCAATCAATCTTGTATAAGACATTTAAATTAATAGTATCATTCGATAATTACACCAGTAATGAGTAAAATAAAGAAACAAGCTGAAGATGCAGCTGATGATTACATTGCTAATACTTTTAGCATCTGTACAACAGATTTAGAATCAGCTATGATATCATCAGCTAGGGCAGCAGCTGAAAAGGTATTTATTGTGGGTTATGAAGCTAACGGTCCAAGTGAAATAGACCAACTTAAATCAACATTAGACTTAGTTTCTGATGAAGTAAGAAAAATAAAAAAGCAATATATTTGTGGAGTTGGAGAACATGGAGACGGTTTAACAGCTGAAGAAGGTTACGATGAACTAATTGAGCGAATCAAAAAGAAAATCAAGAAAGCTAAATGAAATATTACGTAGCATCAATGAGTTATAGTGAAGTGGATTCAATCAAAGAGTTTGAATCTATCGAATCAGCAAGGAGTAGATATAATTTCGTATCCAACTCAAATAATACTTCTTCAGCATCACTGTGTGAAAAGATAGCACTCAAAGATATTGTTGAAGGACAATGGACATTGTTGTTATGTAAGAGCTTCATTCCAGAGTTTGGAATAACAAGAAACTTCTATCAAGCTTGTGATGGTAGTTACACTCAAAATGAATTGACTGAGCAATACAAAGAACTTAAAGCTAAGACTTCAGATAAAGAAGTAATTGTTTGTAAAGTCTTAAACTCTACTGACTACTTCTAATGGATGTTAAAGACCTTGCATATCAATTCCTTGACAACCACTACAATATAAACGATTAACCACCATTGACATAGAAATTATTGAAATGTTTGGTGTTGAAATTGATGAATACTTCTGGAAGTGGGTTGATGATAGAGTTGGTTCGACTATAACCCTAAAGTTTTATCAAGGTGATATAACATTCACCGATGGTATTGAACATAAATACTCAAAGCCAGAAATACTAAAAGGAATACAAGTAACAAAGATAAAGAACTTCGGAAGATGGAAACCTCTAACATAAATGATGTAATTGAACATTACTTCAATAAACAATACCCAATAGTCGATGGTATCATTCAAGTACCAATCAATTATGGTGATATGTACACAATCGACAACGAAGTATCAGAGATGCTTGGAATTGAGAAGTTAGAACACTTCATAACATGGGCTGAATCAAAGTTAGGTAACGTCATAGAGATACAATTCACAGATAAGAAAATAATCTACTACGATGGAATATTTCAATCACCATACATTGAAATATCAGCTGAAGAATTCAAACGAATGGTTGATATTATTGGAGTAAGGAAATAATTTATTTGGTAAATTGAAATTCTTTTCTTATATTCACCACATGGGAAATACACAAAACGAATTTGAGAAAGAGTTCATAACTTTTAAAAGGTTAAATAACAACCTTTTTAATAGTGGAATCACATATGACCAAGATAGGTCTAAGAGGCATTTGAAATATGATATGTTAGATATCACATCTTTAGTTCATATTGGTCAGCATTTATTAGGTATGGAAATGTTTTTAAGTAAACAATATACTTGTGATATGGAAACAATTAGAGCGGCAATCAAAAAAGCTAATAAATTAGATTCAATTATATTTAAAATACTATACCAAAACGATTAAGATGGAAACGAAAAACGTAATGAACAACTATTAGATTATATTAGTGAATTTGGTAATGGATTTTACGAGTTCCATACAATCGATGTTGAAAGACTAATCAAGCAAAATATGTTGATGAGGCGAAAACTAAATGCAAATGAATAAGCGACCACCAATTATCGGTAGAATAATATCTACCCAAATAAAAGAAATAGACCATTCACAGGTAATACCAAATGAAGATATCTCTATAGAAGAAAGTGTAGAACTAATTAAAGATAGATTCAAATTCGAAGAGGATAAAACACTTATGAATAAGATAATAGAAAATAAAGAAGTGATATGTCTTAATTGTGGTGAGGTAATTACTCAAGAACATATTGAACAAAACCTAATAATGAAAATTGAAGGTGGTGGTATGATTCATTGGAATTGTGATGATGCGATGTATGAGTAATGAAGACAATAGAAGATATAATATATGAATACCTAGACAACGAGTTTGAGATTGAAGGGAATGTTGTGTTCATGAAATTATATCAGGATAAGTTCTTCTCATCACGAGACGATTGGAATGATGATATTTGGGAACCAAGTAGTTGGAGACTCAAAATGTTGAACCAAAAGAAGGTAAAGTACCAGAACTCTGTTAGTCAAGACATAATTGAGATGTTCGGGGTTGAAGATAAAGAATACTTTTGGAACTGGGCTGAAGATAGAATAGGTAAGTACTGTAAGATAGGTCTAGACTTCGAAGACAGAGTTATTGAATACAGTAAGCGTAGGGCTGGAGATACATACTACTGCGAAAGACATTATACTACGTACTTAGATGGACCAGATTTAGACGAGGACGATGAAGACTACGAATATTACTACGATGACTACGGTGAACAAGATGAACCATTAGAGGACGAAGACTACGAACGATACTACAGAAAGAATAGACATAATGAAAAAGATTGAATTAAAAGCTAAGGTTGGTTCTGTTTCAGATTACAACTTTTTTTACGTTTTATTACTTGACCATACGGTTGGAACATTTAAACATGTTACCTTACAAATATCTGGTTTCAAATCACACCCAAAAGATAGAATTGAAGACCAACATGGTAATGATATGGACTTCGAAGTATTTCTATCATCACTAAAAATTGTAAGCAATGAAGCTATCTTTGGACCTAATAAAGAACTAATAGCTGGTGTTGGTGGGGAATTAGCTTTCAGGTTAATACCCACAACAAGGAATCATGATAATTACATACATTCAGATGGTACACTATTACTAGAAGTTGATTTAAGAGTGCCAAGTAAGGTTAATACCATTGATGGTTATACGGGAGCATCAAAAGATATCAAGATTACTGATGATTTCTTTGTCGTATCTTATGAAGCTCACGTATCTAAGAAGAAACCGATGAGCAAAGAAGAACTTGAAGATTCAATAGTATGTCCAGTTTGTAAAAGCAACAACATCAGAGATACAAGCATAAAAGAAAATAATGGTGGCTGGGTTGGTAGCTACGAAGAATGGAAAGTAAGCGACACAAGAGCATGCCTTAAATGTGGTGTTATGTTCATACCAGTTGTTGGTAACGGACTACAAACAGAATAGATATGATAAAGAAATTCACCATTGGTGCTAGAGAATTTAATGTCGAGATGCTAGACGGTGTAGAGAATAACACTTGCCTAGGGATAGTTCATAACCCAATAGGTCTAATACAATTAGCTAAAATCTACAAGGGTAAAGAAATACCGAAGGATTCAATGGAGCAGACCTTATATCACGAAGTGGTACACGCCATATTAGATGAACTAGGGTACAGTAAACTATCAAGAGATGAAACGTTCGTCCAAGGATTCTCATTATTATTACATCAATTTGAAAAGACAAAACAAAGTGAGTGAATACTACACACCATTACCAGAAGAAATCAAAGTGGGCCTTGAAGTGGAAACTAATAACTGCTCAACAGCACCCAAAGAAGAACAAGTCTGGCACAAGCTAACCGTAAGTGAATATATCATTGATGGAATCAAATCTGACCTGATGGGACATTGCCCACAGATTGAAGTGCAAGCGAGAACACAAAGCATCAGAGTTAAGAAACAATGACAGTAAAACAACTCATATACGAATACCTAGATAAGAACTATCCCATTGAAGGTGACACTATCCATCTAGGTGATACAATGGTTAATGTATCGCAAGATATACGTGACATGTTCGGAACAAACAAATTCCATGTGCAACAATGGGCTAGAGAACGAGCACCACACAAACACATAATACACGAAACAAATCCCACTGGTGAAACCTTCACACACCTCGAAGGAGATACACCGATAAAAATGTATAACTACTTCCTGTTCGGAACAGCAAAAACAATTGGGACGTATGTTGATGATTCACTACACCTTGTACACTACAAATTGTATAAAGATAAATGGACCGAAATAACTGCTAAAGAAGCATACCCAGATAGAATCGTATTTTGAGCCACAACCCAGCAAAACCGTCATATGCCACAAACGAAAACACACCCAAAACATTTCTAACCGAGTAATTCGCAATCACTTATTACTATGCATAATACACTAAGGAAAACAATATACAATTACCTAGAGAAACAATATCCAATAGAGAAGGACACTATACAGATAAATGATATACGTAAGAACTTTCATACTAGACTAAATGCTAACATCTATACGCAAAAAGAACTAAAAGGAATTACACTTATTGATATAGAGATAATAGACATATTCGGCTCTAAGATTAATCCATACTTCTTCCAATGGGCAGAGAAGAGAATAGGTAAAACAATCCAATTGCAATTCACAGATAGAATAGTTACATATAAGAATAGAAAATTCGTGATGACTAGAGAAGATAAACTAGAGTTCCTAGATTCTATCTTTGCTTCTGATTCATTAAGGTATCACGTACTAAGACAAGACTAAAACTAAAAGATGATGACATACAATACTACAGAGATAAAAGCATTCCTCCAATCTCATAAGAACCTAGAAGATGCTATAAACAATATATAGAATATTACTTCAACTAAGACAAGAATAACAGAGAAAGGAAAGATACTTTTCTATGTACCAACAGAAGTAAAAACTAAGGGACAAGTAAAAGCTTTAATAGTAAAATATATGTTAGTAAAAGGATTCGAAATGACAGGGTATGAATCTGATATTCCATTAGAAGGATTACTAGAAATGTTAGAGTGGAAGATAGAGTAAACCATAGGTACACATTTGTGTCTTTGTACTTGGGCTGCTAGAGATTAAGCAACTAATAATTGCATGTCACGAACAATTGCCTTGATAGCTTTATTCATTCCCTTTGCATCACCATCACCATTTGGTAAGTAATCAGTATTCCAGTATTTTGCATTTTCCTCTGAAACAAATTCAGCTAAGAAGTTTGAACTAACCTCAGTGCTAACCTTTGCAGTTTTGAAATCAAAGTTCTCAGATGTATCAGAATAAACTCCATCTACATCGATTAATAAATTGTCTAATTTAACATATACATGTCCCCAGTCAAAGTTGTTGAATTCTGAGAAATCTATTCCAGAAACATTGTTGTTCTCTTTAATAAAAGAATCTACTTTAGATGCATTATCTGTGTGGGCAATATGGATTGAATTAGACATCCCATTTGCAGTTAAAGCATCACTTAAAAACTTAGCAAAGTATCCACATCCTCCGTCTGAAACACAAACGAATTTTTTAGCTATTTTTGCTAGTCTGAAATTTAAGAAATTTTGAATATCCGTGTCCATAATAATTTTTGTTTAGTGATTAACTCCTGGTAAATATAAGAATAATAATCCGTCTATCCTAATATTTTTTAAACTTTATTTTAAGGACCTGACACAAATGTGTCTTCGTATTCTAGTAAGAGAAAAAAACTTGATAGAAAAGAACTTTTTAATAAAAAAAAATTTTGTAGTTTTTAAGCTACCCATATATAAGACCCTAGACACAAATGTGTAAGGGGCTCCCTAGAGACCCATATAGAGACCTGCTGAGATAACCCTTATTACATAGGTTAGACACATTTGTGTACCTATATAGCCCTTAAGCGTCCTGTAGTGGATTATAAGAGCGTATTAGCTTATCTTTGGTTATGGTATTAAACGGTGTGATTATGATGCAGTAGACGAGCTTAAAAAGTGCTAGTATCCATTTGCTGACCTGATTAATTCGGAGGCTCGCGTGACAGTGCACAACTTTTTTTCCAGGCAATTTCCTGAAACCCCCTGAAAAGGCTCAATTTTAAGGCACAGCTATTTTCAATTCCGATTTCAGAATTGTACAAATAACCGTACCTTTTTGCACCTAACGGATTAGACGCAATTTCTGGGAAGATAAGTCTTCTAGTGAAATTCACTGACTCAAGCGTATATTCAAATATACGAATTTATTTCCATACCACCAAATTTAATTGATAATTTTAAAAATTAATTTTGCGATGACTTTCACCACATTTTCTTACTACTAAGATACGAAAAATATTCCATACTACCAAATTTATTTGCAATTATTTTCAAATAATTTTTTTGATATTTCGTACCCCGTTTTTCATATTACTAAGATACGCATTTTCTAGCTACCCACCAAATAAAAATGCATTTATTTTTCATCAATTTTTTCTATTGGATTTGCTTGTATATGTCAAAAATTTGTTGTACCTTTGCAGATTCAAAAATCACAATGTGTTGCACCCTTCCTTCTCCTGGTCTGGCTTCCATGTCTTAATACTAAGATAAGGTATTTTTTCGATACCACCAAATAAAAATGCAATTATTTTAAATTTAATTTATTAGGATATATCGATTTTTTTTTGTATCTTCACACTAAGACTTTTTTGGTTTTGGTATTTCACACTAGGGCACCAGGATAAAGATACAACAATTTTTTGGACTGTGCAAATTTTTGAGCAATTATTTTTAAATTAATTTAGTTGCTGATTTATTTGGTAGTCTGGATTATTTTGATTATACGCACGCACACGCATATTAATAAGGTATAAAATTAATTGCAATTAAATTAGGTTAGTAACTTAATATTGCTTATCTTAGCATTGTTGTTAATCACTTAAACCAATTTACTATGTTAGCTTTATTAGTCTTCTCTTTAATCTATTTTGTTTCTAAAGATATGGACAAAAAAAAATATTAAAATTGATATCGATTAAATTTGGTAGTATCGATTAAATTACTTATCTTAGTATTGTTGTTAAATTATTCACTTTTAAATTATCTATTATGTTTTATATTCCAAAAAATTTATTGAGTACCCAAAATGCAAAAACTGTAAAGGGTGAAAAGGAAGGTGTATCTACCTACATTATGTATATGGCTCCATTCACACAAAATGCTACGGGTAAAAACGTTTGTAGTCATGCTACTAAAGGTTGTGCTAAGGCTTGTTTATTTACAGCTGGACGTGGCAAATTTGCGAACGTTAAAAAAGGGCGTACCAACAAAGCAAATTATTTCTTTGCTGACCGTCAAAAGTTCTTAAATCAATTGGTATTGGAAATTGCACGTATTGAGCGTAAACACGTTAAAAACGGTACTGAATTCGCGGTACGTTTGAACGGTACAAGTGACTTAAGTTGGGAACGTTTGAAAGTTAGTAGCATTGGTAAAAGTTTAATTGAAATGTACCCTAATGTACAATTTTACGATTACACTAAAAATCCGAATAGGTTTAAAGATACTTTACCTAGTAACTATCATTTAACTTTTAGTAGAGCTGAGAGTAATGAAGACAAAGCTATGCAAGTTTTAAGCAATGGTAATAGCGTAGCGGTTGTATTCAATAGTAAGGAATTACCAATTACGTGGAAAGGTTTTAAGGTTGTTGATGGTGACAAAAACGATTTGAGATACAAGGACGAAAAAAACGTAATTGTTGGATTGTACGCCAAGGGCGAAGCAAAAAAAGATACTACAGGATTTGTAGTTCACGTATAAAATCGTGCCAAAGTATAAAAACCTAACTATTAATTTAGTTAGGTTTTTTCTTGCATTTGTCAAAAATTTTCAGTAACTTTGAACTAAGACTATTTTTTTAGAATAAGAAATTCTAGAGCACCATCACTAAGATACAACAAATTTTTGGTTCCTGCAAATTTATTAAGCATTATTTTTATGTTAAAATAAATACGATTTTACTTGCATGGTATCTTATTAATGCTTATCTTAGCAGTGTAGCATTTTTGCTACTAACCTTTAAACTAAAAGATATGCAAATTACAAGAATCCAATTATTCGCTTTAATGCAAAACCAAGTGATGGAAATTAGAAACAATATGAGTTTAGCTAGAAACGTTGTAGGTATCAGAAACTCATTCAAAAAATTTGTTGGACTACCTAAAAATGCATCACATAAAATTGTATTACAAGAGATAGGAAGAGTTTACAAAGAAAATGATTTAGCGGACGAATTTAACAACTGCATGAATAAATTTGATATGGTAGCAGACCACGGTATAAAATTAGTATAAAATTAGGGGAAGAAATTCCCCTTTTTTATTTGCTTGTTTCAAATATTTTTTGTATCTTCACACTAAGACTTTTTTTGTGATAGCAAGAAATTCTAGAGCACCATCATAAAGATACAACAATTTTTTGGACTGTGCAAATTTTTGAGTACTTAATTTTATTTTAAAATAAATGCATTTTTATTTGGTATATAGAAAGTAATTCCTTATATTTGTATTGTAGCGCAATTGCTACTAACTTAAACTAAACAATATGGAATTCGGAATCGCAAATTTATCTACAATGACAGTTAATAGTTTTACTAACGCTACAGACTTAAAAACATTTGGTCTTCTTAGATTGAAGTCTGTTATGCGTGAAGAGGGCTTTAAATTTAATGCTACAGGTATTAGAGCATATATGGATAGTTGGTTAGAATGGGAAGCTGATTGTAATGACGACGACAATGAATTATCAACTTGTGGCTCTCAGCTTGTAGATGTTGCGGCAGACACTTTGACATACACCAACGTACACCTACATAAATTAGCTACTGGTAGTAATAGATGGATGCCATTAACAAGTGAGGACAAAGATATTTTTATGCAAGCAATTGTTGATAAATTAGAAGAGGCTTTTTAGCCTTTTTTTTTGGTCAATTCAAAAATTTTTTGTATCTTCACACTAAGACCTTTTTTTTCACCATAAGAAATTCTAGGGCACCATCACTAAGATACTGATAATATTTGACACCACCAAATTTATTTACAATAAAAATAAATCACTTTTTATTTGGTAGTTACATTAATATTGTTTATCTTAGTATTGTTGTTAATCACTAAAGGAATTAGATATGTATAGTTTAGATTTTAAAGTTGGAGATATTGTTACTTTGTATTCTTACAATAATGGTAACCCTAAAGTAATTACTGGAATTGTAGTAGGTGACAGATTTCAATACGATGTACCTGAGTGGATTATTGAAACGAATGAACGTAGAAAGTTCTTTGCTAAAGGTTCTAAAAGTCCTAGCTTAGTAGGTGGACGTGGAATATTGAAAGGTAGGTTTACACTTGAAGAATTTATTGAAGCGGTAAAAAATGAGGGAAAATAAGTTCCCTTTTTTTTGGTTTATTCGGATTTTTTTTGTACCTTAGTGATGGTGCCTTGGTCCTGGATTCCAAAAAATATACACGTAGGTTGGAGTCTACTCTTTCGACTTATTTAGCCAGACCCGTTTTGGTATTACCACCAACAATATAAAGATAAGCATTATATTCCATTCCACCAAATTTATTTACAATAAAATTAAAATAAAAATAAGTACTATTTTATTTGCATGGTAACTTAATATTCCTTATATTTGAATTGTTGCGTAGAAGACCTACCAACGGGAGTTAATCATTTAAATTATTATATTATGGCAAAGCAAATTTTAAAAGTAGGTGACGAAGTTGTATGGAAAGGTTCGTTTGGTATTGATGCATCAAAGTACACTACTGTAGAATGCATTGAAATCAATTGTAAGAATAAAGATGGTGACGAAGTTGATTCTATTGATTGGAGCAAAGTTAATGGACGTGATGTTATTGTTAATTTAACCAATGGGCATTGGGCATACGGAAATCAAATAAAAAGAAAATCGTAAATAAATTTGGTAGTACCAATAATAATCTTTATATTTGAAGTGTAGCAATTAAGCTACGAAATTAAAACCCCAAAATAAAATGACAAATTCAACAAATTCTCCAATGGCAAAAGACACTGACTTATCATGGGACGTAACAGAAAATGAAGTATACGTTAACATTAACGGTGTACTTAGATTAGACGAAACGAAAAAAGCAATTGTTAGAGATGACAACGAAGCAATTTTATCACATCGTAATGCTGGATACCACACAATGACCAACGAGAAATTTAAAGAAGCTACTGAAGACCTACGAAAGGAAAGCGGTTTTGAGTTCGCTGGATTCCATGAATATAAAGGTGGACGTAAAGTAATTGGATACCTTAAAAATACTGCTGAAGGTGAAATTAAAATTGGTGACCATGTTATTGAAGACTACCTTATTTTAGGGAATAGTCATGATGGTTCGAGTTCATTCTTTACGGGAACGGTAACAGAATTATTGAGATGTTCAAACGAGTTCGGACGTATCAGCGGTGCGAATAGAGTAAGACACTCAAAAAGCTTTGAAATTAATTTTGTTGGAATGATGACTTATATTAAAAGTCACTTTGCGGAACGTCAAGTAATGTACAATGCATTCAACAGATTTGGTGACAAAATTGTTTCACCTGAGTTATTCGACAAGGCACTTGATTTCGTATTGAAAGTAGATTTGACTAAAGAAATTTCAAGTCAAAAGCAAAACCAAAAGGATGCTTTAAGAAATGCAATTGTAGGTGAGTCAAATGATTTAGGTGATAACTTATGGGGCTTGTTTAATGGTGTAACAAAATATACTACACACGAACTTAACGGTAAGGATAGAGTTTTTGGTAATGTATTAGGAAATGCGAATAACATTAACCAAAGAGCATACCAATTCTGTACTGCTAACTCATAATCTAGAATACCAAATAAATGAAAGGCTAGTTATTAACACTAGCCTTTTTTTGTGTTCAAAAATAAATTTGCATATGTCGAAAATTTGTTGTACCTTGTAACTAAAGTTTGACGTGAACGGTGATTTAGTTCTAGGGCACCAGGACTAAGTTACGGAAAAATTTCCATACTACCAAATTTATTCGTATAAAAGTTTCTTTAAATAAATTAGGTTGGTAACTTAATTTTACTTATATTTGTAGTGTAGCGATATTGTTACTAACAATTAATACAAACATTATGAACCAGAGAGATATTTTAGAGAATCAAATTGTTATCGATGCACAACTAGGTGACACAACGGTATTAGCTGACTTGTTGGCTAGGTTATCAGATGCGGTTATTTATGGTGCTATGTCAGATGAGAACCAAGCGAAAGTAGTTGACCCAACGTTAGCTACCAAAGTTCCTGAATTTAAAGAGTTAGGTT
>TARA_R110000823_G_scaffold192591_1_pt1 | contig 12118 bp, 12 predicted proteins | sample TARA_R110000823 | Tara Oceans TARA_R110000823 (sample SAMEA4397722) | marine metagenome | biome: Polar Biome; feature: [DCM] deep chlorophyll maximum layer (ENVO:01000326); material: water (ENVO:00002006), including particulate matter (ENVO:01000060) such as... | depth 20 m | reverse complement strand
AGAAGGACAATTCCTATGTGATTATCAATATTTTAAAAACAAAACGGATTTCGCTCCAGAAGGCTTAGAGCAGAAGTTTTTAGATGAAATGGCAATTGAATTCTGCAAGAACAAGAATAACTTGTATACAATCAGCCTTTTTCCTTCGCATGATGAACCTGTGGGCAATCTTCTTTCGATAATAAAGCAAGGCTACAATATTATCTATGATAAAGAAGTTGCCTTAGCACAAAGTGGAAAAATAAATTACATTCATAACCTCTATTATAAAGAAAACTGGATTGGTACAAAGTCTAATAACTATCCCGGTGTCCTCGAAAAGAGTAAATATTGTTTTTCTAAAGGAAATACTCTTCGAGTAGTTTTGGTTGAGGAGAATAATGTTGATAACTTGCTTTATCTAAAAGACAAGCTAAGGAGCGTTTGTAACGTAGGAAAACATTCTGTTCACATAAATGATACACAAGAAGAGACCTGGAGAATAGCGACATCGGTTTTTAACGATAACAGCATTGACCTTCTCAATAAAAGAAAATTTTCTGAGACTCCAAATTTTGACCGTTATTTTTCAAATTACGCAGAAATTATAAAGCATAGATCTGACAATGAAGATTTTTGCATAGACTCCAGTGCTGTCCTGAGTGCTTATGGCCTGAGAGATTGTAGAGATCTGGATTTTTTACATCTTAATAATCTTAGAGGAATAGCTCAGGACATTGATTGTCATAATCCAGAAAGCCACCACTATAGAGTTGATAAAAATGAGATCATTTATAATCCTGCTTTACACTTTTATCTTCATGGTATAAAGTTTGCATCTTTGAGCACTGTTAAAGAGATGAAGCTGTTTCGGGCAGAAGAAAAAGATCTTTTTGATTGTGAATTAATAGAGGATTTTGATATGGAGTATAATGAAATATTTGGATGGTTTTCTTCACACCACAAGAAAGTTTATAGAAATGTTTTGTCACAAGTGGAGCCTGGTGATCATATACTAGAGGTAGGTTGTTTGTTAGGAAAATCAACTTTGTATTTAGCTAATTTAATAAAAGATAAAAATGTCGTTTTGCACTGTTGTGATTTGTGGGAAGCAGAAACTGCCTCTTCATTGCCTGTTTACTGTAAAGAATTTGAGAAACAGTGGGGCAAAGATTTATATCCAGAGTTTAAGAAAAACCTCTTTGACTTTGAATTTATTAAGGCATATAAGATGAGTTCTACAGAGTTTTTTTGTAATTTAACTGATGATTTTAAATTTAAGCGAATATACCTTGATGGATGCCATGATTATGAAGTTGTAAAATTAGATATTATTAATTCTCTTAAGTATATAAAAGATGACGGAATCATCGCCGGCGATGATTATGAAGAAGGCGTAGCTGAAGCTGTTGACGAAATATTTGGCAATGCGATAGAATTTTCTAGCCCAAGACAATGGATATTTGATGTTAAAAAGAACACATCATTGTATAGCTATTTATTGCAAAAATATCATTAAGCAAATCAGGAGAAAATAAAATGAAAGAATTGAATATGTACATACCAATTATCGACCAAAATCTTTATATGATAAAATATTACCAATACTTGTTTAATAAATATTGGGGAAAACACGTTCAAGTGTATTTCTTGGGATACAAGAAGCCAAATATAAAACTTGATGAAAATATACATTTCATTTCTTTAGCTGAAAAAAGAGATCCTCATCCATCTGCTTGGTCAACTGCTTTAATAGATTTTTTTAAATCTATTAAAGATGATTATTTTTATTTTAGTTTAGAAGATTATTTAATTATAAGGCCGGTTGATTTGGAACTTATCGAAGCATGTAAAGAAATGATGAATCAAAATATAGGAAGAATCGATTTATGGAATTCAGTACAATTTGGCCCTGGACGAAGGGGTTGGGTTAAATTTTTCAAAGAACATAGGGGTGTAAAATTTTGTATACAAAATCAAAATCCTCCTCCTTCTGTATATCGGTCTTCTACTTCTAATTCTATTTGGAATAGAGAATGGCTTCTCAAAACTATAGAGCCTGATTGGTCTGTATGGGAATATGACACTCTCGCAAACGACGGTAGAAACAATAATGATGGATTCGATGTCATATCTACAATAGATCGCTGGACGCCCAGCATTGTGCATTCATTGAGTAATAAAGGCTGGGGGGATAAAATAAATATCGACGGAATGCTGAAAGAAGATGTGGAGGAAATTTATAAAATGTCTGATGAAGAAGAAAGAAAGAGATTGTTTGCCTACAGAACAGAAAATACCGTCGTAAACCTTAAAGGATATCAACCAGGATAGTTTTATGAGAATGATTGAGAGAAAATTTTGTGTTGTATGCGAAGGCTCTATCCATCACTGCCACACGTTCCAAAGGTTTCCAATTTATATGGGAGTCACTAACGATATTATTGAACAAGACATAAGTGTAGATATGGTCTTTTCAGAGTGTTCTAATTGTGGGTGTGTGCAATTGTCTAGCTTGGTACCTTTGGATATTTTGTATGCCAAGGGTCACAACGGCGCAATTGGTAAAATGTGGGATAGGCATCATTACGAGTTTTACCAATTTATAAAGAGTTATGCTAAGGGTACTATAATGGAGATTGGTGGCGGCAATTTAAAACTAGCAAAACACTTGGAGACGGAAAAACTGGTTGAACAAATTATCATACATGATTTTAACTTTTGTGAAGATACGGAAACCGATAAAATTATTTTTAAAAAACCTACTGACAAGATGGCCACACCGCAAGAAAAAGTAGATATGATAGTCCACTCCCACTTGATCGAACATCTATATGATCCTGTTGCTGAACTTAAAGAAATGGCCTCATTGTTGCCTCTCGGTGGCCATATGGCGATTGCAATGCCGCTAATCAATGTAATGATTGAGGATAAGTTTACAAATGCAATGAATTTTGAGCACACTTATATGTTGACATATGATATGGCAGAAAGAATGTTGAACATCGCCGGCTTCAGTATAGTCGACAAAAAACATTTTAGTCCTCACGCTATCTTTATTGTTGCCGAGAAAATAAACAGTAAGTCCATTTCCGCGGTAAAATACGAAGGCAGTATTAGTACTTTCGATGACTTCATAGTATATTATAAAGAAGAAATTAAGAAGATACAGAGTCAAATAAAATCTAAGAAAGAAGACACTTTTATATTTGGAGCCCACATATTCACCCAGTACCTGATTGGGTTTGGTTTATCAGAGGATTTATTCTCGAATGCACTGGACAACGATCCAAATAAGATAGGAAGCCGACTATACGGAACTTCCCTGCAAGTTAAATCTCCTAAAACTTTAAAAGACATAGACTCACCTGTTGTGGTTTTAAAAGCTGCAATGTATACAGAAGAAATTAAGAAAGATATTCTTGAAAATATCAACCCCAATACAAAATTCATTTTGTGATAAAATTAGAGGATAAAAGATGAATAAAATACAAAGACCAGTGACTATATTCTGTGATATTGATGGAACGCTAGTAAAACACGCGCCGCCATTAAAATCATCTATGCCGAATCATCACATGGAATTGATAGAAGGCACGCCAGAAAAGCTAGATGAATGGGACAGGCTGGGATATAATATTATTCTCACAACAGGCCGCAGAGAGAGTATGAGACTTAATACCGAAAGACAATTGTCTGAGGTTGGAATATTTTATGATCAATTGATTATGGGTATAGGCGGTGGGCCAAGATACCTAATCAACGACTTAAAACCAGATGGCGCCGAAACAGCGTTTAGTATTCAAATTGAAAGAAACAAAGGATTGAAGAATGTCAAAATATGAACACATAAAAGATGATTTTATACGAAAAGCTTTAGAGGATTATAAAGAGCCCATTGATTCTAAGAAAGAACATGAACTTTCTTTGAGTAAATATATGGTCGACAAACCTTGGGGACATGAGTTGTGGCTTGAGCTAAACGAGTTTTACGCATATAAGCTAATTCATATGAAGAAAGGAAACAGGAGCAGCTTACAGTGGCACGATACCAAAATCGAAGCCAACTACATTATTCAGGGAAAGGCGGAAGTCTTGTTAGAAGGTGATAATGGAGAGTTAAAGTCTTATCATTTTGAGGCTGGAGATGGGTGGGTTGTACCTGTTAGGAGAAAGCACAGAGTCATAGCTACGGAAGACTACACGGCATTAGAGGTGTCGACTCCTCATCTGGACGATGTTGTCCGATTTCAAGATGATACGGCCAGGCCTTCAGGAAAGATAGATGGTGAACACTAAGAAGGCTAAAGTATGTATACTTGCCGCAGGCACCGGATCCCGTTCAAAAATAATTGACGGACTTCACAAGGCCCTTCTTCCTGTCGGGAATCAGTCAATATTATCGCATTTGATTGGATTATTTCCGCCTGATACAAGGTTTGTCGTTGCATTGGGCCACAAGTCTCATCAAATAAAATCATATTTAGATAGTGTATACTCAGACTTAGACATTGAATATGTACAAATAGACAACTATCAGGGAAAAGGATCCGGTCCGGGCCATAGCCTGATGTGTTGTGAGGAAAAGTTACAACAACCTTTTATATTCATGCCCGTAGATAACTATTTGGTTGAGCCGGTTCCATTAGACTTTGATACAAACTGGATAGGTGTATCCGAGATAAATCCAAAAGAATCTAAGATGTATTGCCTCGTTAGCGGCGAAGAAGAGTTGGAGTCCTTCCATTACGGCACCGGCACCAAAATATTCAATGGCATATCTGGCATATGTGATTACAATCAATTTTGGAAAAGCTTGTCGCGTGATGTGTTGCTAAACGGAGAACATCAAGTAATAAACGGCTTCAGTGATTTAGACTGTGTGAAAATATTAAGATATAAAAACTTCTTTGATGTGGGAAATTTGAAGTCATATAGGGGAACTCTTGCTAAATTTCCAAATGATCTGGTATTAGAAAAGACAGAAGAATGCCTATTCATAGATAACGGGAAAGTTGTAAAGTATTTTTCAGACTCCGCTAAGTGTAAGAATAGAATTCTAAGGATTCAGCACCTTGATGATACGATTCCGTCGATAACCGAAATCAATGAAAATATGTATTGTTATGATTATGCCGAAGGAGAGGTTCTGTCTATGATAAATTCAATTACCGATCTACGAGCGTTCTTGGATTTTTATAAAATCCACTTTATGGGCCCACGCAACAACAAGACAGAACTATTCTTGAGAGATTGTAAGAAAATGTATATGAACAAGTCATATCAAAGGGCATCTTTTTATGAGGATACCAAGATTGATAAAATAGAGTATATCAACGGCATTCGAGTGAAACCAATCAAGGAGATTTTAGATCAGATTAAGTGGGATGAAATTTTCGAGAAAGCGATACCTTCCCGATTCCATGGAGATTTTCAGCCAGAAAACATAATAAGAAACGAAGATTTTATTCTCATTGACTGGAGGGAATCTTTTGGGGACAGCATTACCACTGGCGACATTTACTATGATCTTGGAAAGCTATATCATGGATTAGTCATTAATGGCAAATTAATGCTTGACAGTCACTATAAAATGCGTTATATTAATAAAGAAGCCGAACTTTCGTTCCTTCTAAAAAGTAATCTAGTAAACTTACTCTTTGAACTAAAAAGGTTTTGTTGTGAAAATAATCTTTGTTGGAAAAATGTTCTCTTAGTTGGAGTTTTGAATTATATCAACATTGCACCATTTTACGCGAACGATAAGAACAAGAATTATTCTGAGTTTATCTTTTTGCTGGGTAAATTATTACTTTCAAAACATTTATTTTATGGGGAAGATGAGATATTAATATGACAAATAACAAAACACTACAACTAATTGAGCTTTACAAAAAAGAATCAGCCAACGTCTTTAGGGGGCTATCAGACATCGACATCGCTAGATTTGTTGAGATGATAATCTACGCTTATGAAAGTGAGGCCACTGTCTACGCGTGCGGCAATGGGGGCAACGTTGCTGCGGTGGGTAATCTGGTAGTTGATTTAAATATGCACCCATTTGTGTCGGAAGACAAATCCTCTCAGAGCACTGATAGAAATAGGTTTCATTGTGTAAACCTTTGCAGTTGCCCGGCAACCCTAACTGGGATATCTAATGACTTGGGTTTCGAACACATATTCATAGAACAATTGCGATATCAGGCAAAACCGGGCGATATATTTTTTGGAATCAGTGGTTCTGGAAATTCTAAAAATGTGATAAATGCATTAGAGTACGCGAACAAGAATGATATGAAGACAATTGTCATAACTAGAAATGACCAATGCAAAGCTAGAGACTTGGCAGATCTTATGATTGTAGTAGGGGGAAATTCAAGCTTTCCGGGACAGACTGGCAAGAACAATAATAATTTCCACTTCGAAGATTGTATAAGCAAAGTAACTCACATAGCTGTCGGCATACTAAAACAGGAGGTGTCGAATGGCGTTACTTCCGAATAATTTAAGAAAACATGTATTGAAGATGGTAAGCGATAAGGGATCTGGACACATTGGTGGCAGCTTTTCTATAGCCGAACTAACGTGCTATCTATATAATGAGTTCGATCTTATTAATAAAGATAAACTTATTCTTTCGAAAGGGCATGCGGTGCCTATCCTATATGCAGCCCTTTTCGAAATGGGAATTATAAGTGATTTAAGCATTTTTAGAGAAGTAGATTCTCCATTGCAAGGGCACCCTGACAAGCAAAGGTTAAAATATATGCACGCAACGACAGGTGCCCTTGGACAGGGCATCAGCCTTGCCATAGGACATGCCATTGGCAGCAAGCTCAGAAAGTCTGATAGAAATATCTTCTGTATAGTGGGAGACGGAGAGCTTCAAGAGGGTCAAGTATGGGAGTCATTTATGCTAGCACCCAAATATGACTTAGATAACTTGATATGTTTTATAGATAATAATAAGGCGCAAAATGACGGATACACGACAGACATATTAGACATGGGCGACTTAGAGCAGAAAATTAAATCTTTCGACTGGCACACGGTAACGGTCGACGGACACAATATTGAAGAGATAAGAGAGGCGGTTACTTCCCGGCCGAGAAGAAAGCCAACTTGTGTAATTTTGGATACGATTAAGGGCAAGGGGGTCTCTTTTATGGAGAACCCTTCGTGGCATGCCAAGGCACCCAATGAACAAGAATACAAAGACGCTTTGGAGGAATTAGAAGATGAAAGCAACTCGTGATGGTTTTGGGGAGCAGTTAATAGTTTCTGGGAGAGACAATAACAACATAGTGGTGCTTAGTGCAGATTTGTCTAAAGCAACGAGGGTAGATAAATTTGCCGAGATATATCCAGAGAGGTTTTTCGAAGTTGGTATCGCTGAAAATAATATGATTGGCGTGGCATCTGGCTTATCTGAATATGGATACAAGGTATATTTAGCTTCTTTTGCGTCTTTTCTGACGGGGAAGTATGACGCCATTAGGTGCTCCCTTGCATATTCAAAGGCCCCGTGTATTTTGGTTGGCACTCATAGTGGGCTAGCCATTGGCAGAGATGGAGTAACGCAAATGGGGCTCGAAGATATGAGTCTTATGCGATCACTTCCGAACATGGTAGTGCTAAACCCCGCCACCTATAATGAAACAGTATCGGTTGTGAAATACTTAAGCGAGAAAGACTTGTATGTACCTCATTATCTTCGGCTGGGCCGCCAGCCAGTTGAGGAAATCTTCGAAGACGACTACGACTTTGTTTTTGGAAAAGGACAGGTTATAGAAGAAGGGTCTGATGTGGCAATATTCTCAACCGGATGCGTACTGCCGGATGTTTTGAGCGCCGCCTCTGATCTGCGCTCAAAACATCTTTCGGTGGCAGTTATAAATATGACGACAATTAAGCCCATTGATAAAGATATTATTTTGAATTACAGCAAATTATGTGATAATATTTTTACAGTTGAAGATCATAGTATTATTGGCGGCCTTGGCACGGCAATTGCAGAAGTATTGGCTGAATCTGGGAATTCTTGTAAATTAACTAGAATAGGAGTCAATGACGTATTTCCGGAATCAGGTTTGCCGGCCGATCTTTACGAAAAATATGGTTTAAGTAAAAAACAAATTAAACAAAGAGTCTTGAATGAGTTGGATAAATAAGGATACTGAAATATACTGCTCTTTTGCAGAAACGGCAGGCAATACCGGGTGTCAGATGATGAACTCGGCGTTCTACTATTATGGATTAAATAAGGTCTATAAATCATTTTCCGTTGACAATATAGAAAAAGCAGTCGACGCAGTGCGAGCACTAGACATTAGAGGCTTCGCCATAACCATGCCGTATAAAAAGGAAATCCTACAATATGTTGATTCAATAGAAAAGAATACGGAGAAGATCGGGGCTGCAAACACTGTAATAAATGATGATGGTAAGCTAGTAGCTTATAACACGGACTACCTATCAGCGAAAAGCTTTCTAGAGAGCGCGTCTGGGAAAAGGGAATATTCTGGTTTTTATATATTAGGATCGGGCGGGTATGCTAGTGCGGTCAAACAAGCAGCAGAAGATATTGGTCGAGAGTACACTAATATAAATCGAGATGAATGGGATAAAATATATACCATAAATGATAGTTTGGTTTTCAATTGCACCCCAGTCAGCGGCATCTCTTCCAAGATATCCGCCACAAATGAATTTATAGATTGTATCGTCACAACAACCACCGGCCGCAAACTGGCTCTAACACAAGCATCTCATCAGTTTAAAATGTACACAGGGCTAGAATTTCCTTTTCAATATTGAAATTGAAAATATAGATTGTACCCTAGAAAGGATTATGAATAGATAAATGAGAAAGATTTATTTCGCTAAAAATTGGGGACTCACATCGAAACAGATGTGTGAGAATTATATAAGACAAACTCCAAACGGCTCAGGTGTTTGGGAAGATATTCAAGTTACTTATGATATCGATGAAGCTGATTATTTAATTATAGAGGACAATTGCTCCATTGAAGAGATCAAATATTTTAAAAATAAACCACGAATTTATTTCTCTAGGGAGGCGCTAGACTCTACTTCACATTTAAGATATCCTTCTCGATATTTTACGAGATTTAGCTATTGGGATGATACTGGCTATTTTTATACGAAATGGATCTATAACAGAATAGGCATAGATATGAGCTATGATGAGTTGAATTCAGAGAGCCCAATGACTAAGAGCAAATTAATCAGCACAGTTCAGAGTAATAAAATGATGACACAGACCCATGTAGACAGGATTAATTTTATTAATGTAATGTCAAAAAATTTCGATTTAGATGTTTATGGGTCCATAGATTGTCGAAATAAAATTTTGATCGATGATGATAAAAAAAATGCATTAGATAAGTATAAATATTGTCTTTCGTTTGACAATCAAATGAACTTAGAAAATTTTTTTGGTACTCAATTTACTGATTCCATTTTGAGATGGACGGTGCCGATTTATGGCGGCGGCGCCAATTTGGATAAGTTTTTTCCACCGAAGTCTTTCATTAAAATAAATCCCGCAGACCCAAAAGAAGTTGATAGGGTAATAGATATTTTGAAAAATGATAATTATAATGAGCGATTAGAAGACCTAACCGAAGCCAGAAGATTAATATTGGATACTTATAATGTTTGGCCCACGATTAAAAAAATAATAGATGATATGGGAGCCCCTTAAATGAGGAAATTATATTCCAACGTCGACGCATCTGTTTTATTATATGTGATAAATAGGCAAGAAGAAATAAACTGTCAAAGGCAAGATCTTTCTCCTGCGACCGAATACCTACAGGTTTCTTGTAAGGTCCTTAAGGAGGGCGATAAGTTTCGACCACACAAACATCTTCATATTGAGAGAAAAACCTTGACAACTCACGAATCTTGGGTTATATTAAAAGGAGTAATAAAGGCAACTTTTTATGATATTGATGATTCGGTTTATTCAGAGGAGATTATGAGTTCAGGCGACTGTGCAATATCGTTTTCCGCTGGCCATTCTTTTGAGGTCCTAGAGGACAATACTATGCTATATGAATTTAAAAATGGCCCCTATTATGGCGTAGAAAAAGATAAGGAATTTATAAGGTGAAATTCTGGATTCAGAAATGAAAGTAAAGCAATTTCAGCCATATATTGGAGAAGAGGAATATAAAGCCATAAAAGAATGTTTTGACAACAATTGGATAACAGAGGGCCCCAAAGCTAAAGAATTCAATGATAGGCTATGTGACTTAATCGGTTGTAAGTATGGAGTGTTCGCAAATAATGGAACTTTGTCCCTGTACTTAGGTTTATCTGCTATGGGAATAAAGCCTGGCGATGAAGTTATAGTGCCAGATTTTACTTTTATAGCCTCTGCAAATGCTGTAAAAATGATTGGAGCAAACCCTGTATTTGCCGACATAAATAAAAAAACCTTGCACATAGATATCAGCGAGTGTGAAAGGTTGGTGAACGAGAAAACAAAGGCTATAATGCCGGTTCATATATACGGCATGTCTTCTAATATGGATGAAATAATGGCCTTCGCGAAAAGGCATAATCTTAAGGTAATTGAAGATGCGGCACAGGCTATTGGTGTCAAGTGGAACGGAAAACACTGCGGAACTTTTGGAGATGTTGGTAGCTTTTCTTTCTTCGCAGACAAAACGATAACAACTGGAGAGGGAGGGTTTGTTTGCACTGATGATGAAGAAATATATAAAAAGTTATTATATCTTCGAAATCAAGGTAGAATAGAGCGCGGAACTTTTGTCCATCCAGAGATTGGATATAATTTTAGAATAACCGACATTCAAGCTGCAATGGGTATAGTTCAGATTGATAAGCTTGATAAAATAAAAGAAAGAAAACAAAATATATTATCAACCTATAAAGATTTTCTTTCGGACGTTAAGGGATTAACAATTGTTGGCCCACCCGCCGCCTCTAGTCATATTCCTTTTCGTGTTGCGATGATCTTTGATAAACCATCAGAATCAATTTCTGAACATTTGGGATCTCACGGAATAGAGACTAGGACGTTTTTCTATCCGCTACACAAGCAGCCGTGTTATGACACGGGCGCCCACCTGAAAAATTCTACATATTTATACGAGCACGGATTATGCATGCCCTCATATCCGGATTTAAAAACAGAAGAAATAAAATATGTCTGTGATAAGATAAGGGATTTTATGAATGTATAGCAGTTTTGAAGTCCAAATGCAGACAATGAATAAAAGAGATATATATTTTATTGGAGGTGAAAATGAGTAGAAAGAAGGCCCTTATTACTGGGATTAGCGGACAGGACGGAAGCTACCTTGCAGAATATTTATTAGAAAAAGGCTACAAAGTTTATGGTATGTTTCGGAGACATTCTGTCGCCGAGAACCAAGATTCTCGGTTGTCGAAAGTGTTTGATAAAATAGAAACATTTTACGGAGATCTCCTTGATTATCCATCATTGGTGAGAATAATGACAACTGTAATGCCAGATGAAATATACAACTTGGCAGCAATGAGTCATGTTCGAATAAGTTTCGATGTTCCATCTTTTACGATCAAGTCAAATGCATTGGGCGTTTTGCATCTTTTGGAGGTATATAGGACCATTTGCCCAAATGCCAAGTTTTATCAAGCAAGCTCTTCCGAGATGTTTGGCAACTCGGTCGACGAAGATGGGTCACAAAGATTGACTACTCCGATGAACCCCGTCAGCCCATATGGCTGTGCGAAGGTAATGGGGTATAATCTAGTAAGACATTATAGACAGGCATATAAGCTGCACGCGTGCAATGGCATTCTTTTCAACCATGAATCCCCAAGAAGGGGATCAAACTTTGTGACAAATAAAGTTGTTAAGGGCGCCGTGTCCATCAAAAAAGGACTACAGGACAAGCTTGAACTTGGTAATATGGACTCTTATCGTGACTGGGGACATTCAAAAGATTATGTTCGTGCTATGCATATGATCATCAATCATAAGACGCCAGAGGAATTCATAGTCGCGACCGGGAAAACCCACTCGGTAAGAGATTTGTGCCAAACTGTATTTGAAAAATTAGGCATGAACTATGAGGATTACATTGTTCAAAATCCAAAATAT
>TARA_R110000823_G_scaffold4516_6_pt1 | contig 12130 bp, 16 predicted proteins | sample TARA_R110000823 | Tara Oceans TARA_R110000823 (sample SAMEA4397722) | marine metagenome | biome: Polar Biome; feature: [DCM] deep chlorophyll maximum layer (ENVO:01000326); material: water (ENVO:00002006), including particulate matter (ENVO:01000060) such as... | depth 20 m | reverse complement strand
TATTAGGGCGAATGCGATAGCTCCGGGATTTATAGTACAGAATGAGCATCAAGAACGGTTTGATGAGCCTTCAAACAAACCTTGGAGAGAGACCGCAATACATTCAGTATCATTAGATAGAATAGGTTCTTCTATGGATGTAGCGAATTCTGTTTTGTTTTTAGCATCGGATCTTTCATCTTTTATAACAGGCCAAGTAATTGGCATTGACGGTGGTGGTTATATCAATGACCCATTTCATCTACTTCACAATAAGCCGAAGGCAGACTAGTGTGCAAAACTTGTTAGGAAAATCAGACTTATCAATCTCTCGCATAGGTATTGGTGGTAATGTTTTTGGTTCATATGTTGAAACTAAAGAGGCCCATGAGATATTGCATCATGCAGGGTCCTTGGGTATAAATTTCATAGACACAGCAGATGTATATGGAAACAATACGTCTGAAGATATAATAGGAAAATTTCTTAAGTATGAGTCTGACAGATCTAAATGGATAGTAGCAACCAAGCTGGGAACAAGAAAGGGACAGGCTCCCGAACTTACAGCAACACCAAAAATGATTGCAGAAAAAGTTGAACGCAGTCTAAAGACCTTAAGAACGGACGTTATTGATCTCTATCAGATACATCGCTTTGATCCCGAAACAGCTATTGAAGATACGGTACAGGCTTTAGAGTCTTTAGTACAGCAAGGTAAAATTAGATATTATGGAATATGCAACTTCACATTCGGGCAGATGGAGAGTATAATAAAGTGCAAGGCTGATAATGCTTCCTTTGTTTCTGCTCAAATGGGGTTGAATCTATTTAAAAGAAAGCACCTTCCTATGGTCTTGCCTGTATGTGATGATAACAATATAGGCGTATTAGCATATGGAGTTTTAGCTCGTGGAATTTTGACTGACAAGTACATTAAAGATGCACAGTCTCCTAATTCACGCGCGAACTTGAGCAAAAGTATCAAAGATGACGTTACTCCCTTTATGATTAATAAGATTAAACAATTAAATGAGTTTGCAAAATCTCACTCACAGTCGCTACTATCAGTTGCTTTGAGTTGGGCTCTTTACCAAAAGCCCGTTTGCTCTGCAATCTTAGGCAATAGGAATAAACAACAACTAACACAAAATTTAAACTCTATCTCTTTAGCGTTGGATGGAAATTACACAAGAGATCTTGATAATATTATCGGTTCTTTAGAAACATATGACCCCTACTGTCTGGGCGTTTTTTAAATAGAGAGAGGACATTATGCTAGAAAAATTATTAACACAACTCCCTACAGTAACAGAGGCTCACAAAAGAGGATCTTCCTCCTATAATGCTCTGTACAATGAGCTTAAAGATTACGTAGATAATCATTACTCCTATTCAGGAGGCGAGGACGCAGCTCTTTCTTTTGGAGACATCAACCTGACACTCCCGTTTTTCGAAATGGGGAACTGCAACACAACTAATCTTTTCGATCTAGATGAGATTATTCTCTTTAGTTTTTATCAGAATAACAGAGACAGATATAGCTCTGCCGTAGACATTGGAGCAAATCTGGGACTGCACTCTATTTTTATGGACAAGTGTGGATTCTCAGTTACTTGCTATGAGCCTGACGAGTTTCATTACTCAGAGCTGTTAGCAAACCTAGAGCTTAATTCATGCTCAAATGTAAACCCTGTTATGGCTGCGGTTTCGGACTTCAGTGGAGAAGCTAGCTTTATACGTATCCTAAACAATACAACTAGCAGTCACCTAAAGGGATCGAAGGACAATGTATACGGCCCGACCGAAGAATTTAATGTGCTCACAGTGGATATAAACGATGCAGTACAAGATGCTGACCTTGTAAAGATTGACGCAGAGGGTCATGAGAATACTATACTGGAAGCGATTTCTCTAGATCAGTTTGATCATTTAGATATGGTACTTGAGGTGAGTAGTCCTGAAAGTGCGCAGATTATTTTTGACAGATTTAGTTCTAATTGTAATGTACTTTCTCAAAAGTTAAACTGGAATCCTATTGGCAGCATCGAAGATATCCCCGTAAGCTACAAGGAAGGCTCCTTGTTTATCAGTCGGAGGTTCGATGTGTTCTATGGAAATTAATTTACTAGAAAAATACCCCAGAACCAAAAGAGACCCTAGTAAGAGAGCTCAGGCAAAGACAGAAGAGCACAGGGAAGTAGCTCGCTTGTTCGAGGAAGACTTTTTCGACGGTGATCGCTCTGTCGGCTATGGAGGGTATTCCTATAGGGCAGATTTTTGGTCTGGTGTGGTTCAAACATTTGCAGAGCAATATAATTTGAAGGCTGGAGATAAGGTCTTAGATGCTGGATGCGCTAAAGGATATATGCTCTATGATTTAACACAAGAGGTTCCGGGAATCGAGGCTCATGGAATAGATGTTTCTAATTGGGCTATAGAAAATTGTCATCCAGAAGTTAGAGATTGCCTTTCTGTCAGAGACGTAAGAAATCTAGATGTATTTGATGACGATGAGTTCGATCTTGTTATATCAATAAACACAGTACATAACTTAGTCAAAGAAGAATGTGCAGCTTGCGTTAGGGAGTTAGATAGAATCTCAAAGAACTGCTTCCTTACTGTAGACTCTTGGGTAAATGAAGAGGGAGAGAATAGTATGCGGGACTGGAATCTTACCGCTCAAACAATGATGAGTGTAGGCGATTGGAAAGTCTTTTTGGCAGAGGCTGGTTATGCAGGTGATTATTATTGGTTTTTTCCATAGGATTTTATAATGCCAGAAACTAATTTAAGAGAACTTTCTAAAGCTGTTTTATTTGATATAGATAGACTAGAAAGATTTAAAAATATAGTAAAAGAACATAAGAGAATCATTATAATTGGCAATGGCGGAAGCAATGCTATCTCTGGGCATATTGCACAAGACTATACTAAGTTCTTACATAAGCAAGCGCTTAGCTTTTCTGATTCTCCAAGGCTAACCTGCTATATGAATGACATAGGTGTAGAAAATGCTTACGCCCAATTTGTTAAGGATTTTGCAGAAGATGATACATTGGTTATACTGATCTCTTCTTCCGGAAACTCTCCTAACATAATCAAAGCAGCAGAGTATTGCGTGCACAGAGGACTGAGGTTTGTAACTCTATCTGGTTTTGATAGATACAATAAACTGAACTCATTTGACTCACACGCAGCTTTGTCAGTTCATGTTGGCTCTAACAGCTATGGAGTCGTAGAAATAGCTCATCTTTCCTTCCTGCATTCTTTAGTATAATGAAGTTTAAAGCAGCCATCCTTACTGAAATAGATAAGCCTCTAGAGATAATGGATCTAGAGGTTCCTAAATTAAAATCTGGTCAGGTTCTGGTCAAGATACTTTATTCTTCTATGTGTGGAACTCAGATAAATGAGATCAATGGAAACAAAGGAGAAGATAAATATCTACCTCACACTTTAGGACATGAGGGGTACGGAAAAGTAACAGACATAGCATATGATGTAACCAAGGTAAGGAGAGGAGACCACGTTGTTGTTACTTGGATCAAGGGATCTGGCCTTGAATCAGCTAACATTAAATATGGTAATGTAAACTCAGGCAAAGCTTGCACTCTGTCCGAGTACTCTGTAGTTTCAGAGAACAGATTAGTTCCATTCAAAGTACTAGAACATCTAGAGGAATATGCTCCGCTTCTCGGCTGCTGTATACCAACAGGAGCAGGGGTTGTTGAACATCAGGTTCCAAGAGACGCAAAGTTATTAGTTCTCGGGTTAGGTGGAGTGGGAGCCGCAAGTTGTATTTGGGCAAAAAAGAAATTCTTAAAAGGTATTTATGGTCATGATATTTCTGAATCAAGAAAAAAGATACTGCAATTCGCTAATGTAGAAGAGTATAATTCTAATGAAGTCAACTATGTTATTGATGCTACTGGGAATATTAACGCTTTTCATTATGGGTGGGAGTGTCTTTCTCCAGACGGGACTATGATCGTCGTTGGCAACCCTCCAAAAAATACGGAGATTTGCATTGACCCTTTCGACTTAATATTTGGAAAGTCATTAGAGGGTAGTGCCGGAGGTGGAACAAACCCGGACATAGATATCCCAAACTATGCTTGCTATCTTGAATCTTTTAAAGGAATCAAGGGTCAGGTATATAACCTGACGGATATTAATCTAGCAATATCTAGATGGGGAACAGAAGGAAAACCTATATTTAGGATGTAAGAATGGACATAAAAGAAGAACTTAAGAAAACCATGGAGTGGTTGGCCGAACAACCAGATTCAATTTTTGTTGGACAAAATATTGTCTATCCAGAAAATCAAATGTATCGCAACTTAATAGATATAGATGATAATAAAAAATTCGAGATGCCTGTTGCAGAAGAAATGCAAATGGGGGTTTCAATTGGGCTTGCCTTAGGGGGATACGTTCCAATCTCTATCTATCCTAGGTTTGATTTTTTAATTTTAGCAACTAATCAGATTGTAAATCATCTAGACAAGCTAAGATACTTATATAGATATGACCACTCAGCCAAAGTAATTATAAGAACCGCAGTTGGAGGGACTAAGCCTCTCGATGCTGGCCCACAGCATACCATGAATCATACAGAGGCGTTCAGGCTTATGTGTCCCTCTATAGAAGTTGTAGAGATTACGAAACCTGAAGAGATACTTCATACTTACCAGCAAGCGTATGGCGGAACCGATAGCTATCTAATAGTGGAGAACTGGAATGATAACTAAACAAGAGCTCATAGACTTTGAGACAGATATAAAAGATGAGTTCTTGCAAGCAAAAATACTTGCCCCAATTCACCTGTCGGATGGTAATGAAGATTATCTTATAGAAATCTTTAAAGACATAGACCAAGGCGACTGGGTATTCTCTACGTGGAGAAATCATTATCATGCGTTGCTTCATGGTATTTCTCCTCAGTGGTTGAAAGAACAAATAATGATTGGCAGAAGTATGTCAATGAATTCATCTTCTCCAAAGTTCTTCACCTCTGCAATTGTTGGTGCAACGCCCTCCATTGCAGCAGGCGCAGCACTTGCTCTGAAAAGGAAAGGGTCTCCTGAAAAGGTTTGGTGCTTTGTTGGAGACATGGGTTCTCAGACTGGAATTTATCACGAGGCACTCAAGTTTTGCAGAAATCATGAACTGCCAATAACTTTCATCATTGAAGACAATGGCTATAGTGTAGGTGCCCCAACTCAATCAGCATGGGGATCTTCGGACGATTTCAAGAATAGCCCTCCGGTAAGAATCAATGATTATGAAATCAAGTATAGCTACATCAAATCCAAATATCCACATGTAGGAGCAGGAGAATGGGTGACATTCTAAACACAGAAGGTACTGAGCTACCTATCGTTGTAACTGGAGAAAATAATGTTTCTATTGGAGAAAATAATGTTTCTATTGGTATCATCATTACGAATTACAATGACGGAGGTTGTTTGCCAGTACAGCTTGATTCGATAGCGGCGCAGGTAGTCTTGCCTGACGAGATTATACTAATAGATGATGGCTCTACCGACAATAGTAAGCATGTCATGGCGAACTTCCGAGATGATCATCCAGAGATAAACGTAAAGCTTGTATTTCATAATCAAAACTCTGGTATTGAAAACAGATTCAATGAAGGTTTATACGCTAGTAATTGTAAATATCTTTACTTTACAGCCTCCGACGATTTTATCTATCCCACCTTCATTAAAGAACACAAAATGGCGCTTCAAGAGTCACCCGTTGGCGAAGGGTGTGATTGTGAAGAATGCAAACACAAAAACTACGCGCAATTTAAGCTATCATGTTCTGCAAATTTTCGTCATAGAAAATTAATAACAGCAGAGGAGGTTCTGTTTAGTAACTATGCAAGCATTCCCGGGCATTGCACCTGTGTTGATCGCGAGATTTTAATCGAAATGGGTGGGTTTAATCCTACGCTGGGAGCTCAGCATGACTGGTTTGCTTATATGATGATAGCTCATGGCTATGGATTTTATGCAATCCCCACTATGCTCTCAGGAGTTCAGCACATTGCAAAAGGAAAGATTAGTTCTTATGCTACTGAATTCAAAGAAACTAAAGAAAATATCTACATAGTCAAGGAAATGGTGCGTATAATAAGACAAAGAAAAAATAAAAACTTTTCGGTAAAAATGTTGATGGTGTGCATGGATAGGTTTAGATTTTCTCCTGATTGGCTGAGGGTAATAGTAGATGCTTATCTTGAAGAAACACAATTAAGAATTTCAGAAAGACCAGAGGAAGAATAATGGAAAATTTACTTAGCATTATTATTGCGAATAAAGATCACGCACCTACACTCGCTAGACAGCTAGCCTCTATAAAGTCGCAGACTGAAAAGTTTGATGAAGTCATCGTGATTGATGATGGTTCTGAGCACGACAATAGCAAGGAAATTATACAAAAATTCTATGATGAGAATAAAGATGAGCTCAATGTTAAAATAGAACTTAATTACAAGAACAAAGGGGTTATACAAACGATCAACGCTGGCTTCGATATGTCTGAGTGTGACTATCTTTACTTTGGGTCTGCTGATGACTACCTGCTTCCTGATTTCGCTAAATGGCACAAGACAACTATAAAAGAACATCGGCCTCCTATGGTAACTTCAGATCACAATCTGCCCAAGTGGGGTCCTTGTAAGGGTGTGGAGGATATGGGATGGTATTATGTTCCCGGCCATTGCACTTCGTTTGAGAGAGGGGCTCTACTTGAGTTTGGTAAATTCATAGAAGAGTTCTCCTTTAAGTGCGATTGGTTTCCTCTACACGCAATAGCCTTGAAGTATGGGTGGTATACCATCAAGGAGACACTCTCAGTCAAGGAAGAAAGTGGAGACGAAAGCTATTCAAACACGATGATTAGAGAGGGGAAATATCCTGCGATTAAGCAGGCGATGGAATCTCATGTGATTAGTAATCCATTGTTCGATGACATAAGAGATAACATGCTATATTTAATAAGTAAATAAATGAACATATTAATAACAGGACATAGAGGATTTGTAGGAAGACACCTTAAGAAGGGGCTGGCGGAAAGATATAGCTCGGGGAAACTCTTTGTTTCAGATAGTTCTCGTTTAAATCTGCTGAACCCAATAGACCCGTCTATAATAGATTGCAAGTTGGATTATATTTTCCACTTAGCTGCTTGGACTAAGGCTGGTGATTTTTGCTTGCACCATCCCGGCGAACAGTGGATAAACAATCAAAAGATCAATACAAACATTCTTTGCTACTGGAAAGAGAGACAACCACAGGCAAAGATGGTAGCCTTCGGTACGAGTTGTGCCTACCCGCCAGAGAAACTAAAGACAGAAACAAATTATTTTGATGGCGTAGCAGACAAGGATCTGTTCACATACGCGATGACAAAGAGAATGCTTCTTGCTGGAATGCAAGCGTTTTCAAAACAGTACGGCATGAAGTTCCTATACTTTATTCCAAATACCCTGTTCGGTCCTGATTTTGATATTGAAGACTCACATTTTATCTTTGACTTAATAAAAAAGATTTGTGCTGCTAAGTATGAAGGAAAGACTCCGGTTACGTTATGGGGCAGTGGCAATCAATGTAGAGAACTCATATATGTAAAGGATGGAATTGATCTAATCCTAGACTCGCTGCACCTAGATAACGAAATAATTAACTTAGGCACAGGAAAAGAGAAGTCTATTAAAGAATATGCTAAGATGATTTGCGATTATGTAGGGTATAATTATGAAGATATACAGTTTGATACTTCTGCATTTGAGGGAGTTCAATCAAAATACTTAATGCCGAATCAGTTAGTCGGGGCTTGTAATAAAACACCTCTAGAGGAAGCAACTAAAGAGACAATAGATTATTATAGAGGAATTAAATATGGGTTGTAGATCATGCGGAAATAAAGACTTAGAAAGCATCTTGAACTTAGGAAAGCAAGCTTGGTGTAACGACTTCATAAATAGCTCAGACATAGGTAAGGAACCTCTGTATCCATTACATATGGTATACTGTGACCAATGCTCTCTAGTCCAGCTAGACTATACTGTAGATAAAGAAGTTATGTTTGTTGACCATTCTTATGTTAGTGGCACAACCAAGACGCTTAGAGATCATTTCCTAACTGTAGCAAAAGAGAACAAAGAACAGTTTGATCTACAAGAAGAGGATATGATAATTGATATTGGGGGGAATGATGGAACTCAACTCTTGCAATACATGGAAGTTGGATGCTACAATGTTCTTAATGTCGAGAGCGCCAAGAACATAGCAAAACTATCTAAGGACGCAGGAGTATTCACTGTCCCTAAGTTCTTCAACGAAGAGTGTGTCGACATACTTGGAATAGAAGATAGTGTTAAACTAATAAATGCTAGTGGTGTTTTCTTTCACTTGGAAGAACTTCACTCTGTCATCAAGGGAATTAAAAAATGCCTGAAAGAAGATGGTGCCTTTATTGTACAGTTCATGTACCTAGGAGACATGATAAAGAAATTAAGTTTTGATGGAATATATCATGAGCATCTTTGTTATTACTCTATTGAATCTTTATCTAACTTGCTAGAGCCCTATGGATTGGAAATCTTTGATGGATACCATTCAGAGATACACGGAGGAAGCATTATCGCCAAGATAGGCCACTCAGATATAGAAAGTCCTAGAGAAGTTACAGATAGGTTCGAGAAACTGGTAACGGAAGATAGAGAGATAGTCAACTACGAATCTCTTAAAAGTTTTGCCGAAAAAGTAAGACTTTTCAAGGAAGTTTTTAGTAGTACTATAGATTCTATTGTAGAAAGTGGTAAAAAGATATATGGATTCGGAGCTCCTGCAAAAGGGAACACTCTTCTCACGTACTGTGGTTTAGATAACAGTACTGTAGAGTGCATCTTTGAAGTCAATCCTATGAAGTTTAATAAATACACGCCATATACACATATACCAATAATAAAAGAAGATCACTCTATAGTTGAAGACAATAGCTATGCTCTTCTACTTAGCTGGAATTTCTCAGAGGAAATCATTTCCAAGTGTGGGGATCTAGTTGATCGAGGTGTAAAGTTTATAAATCCTTTTGGAGAGAATTGAAGTGAATATATTAATTACCGGAGCTGGAGGATATATAGGCTCTTCTTTAGTAAGTTACCTAAAGGAAAACTCCATAGCAGATAAGATATATGCTTTTGATAATTTTATTTACAATCAAGGGGCTTCTGTATACAAGGTTCTATCTGAGCATACTGAGTTTTATCAAGAAGAGCTTCTGGATTTCAACGATAGTCTTGTCGATTGTATCGCAGATGCAGATGTGATAATCCCCCTTGCTGCAATAGTTGGTGCTCCAGCTTGTGATAAAATAGCAGCTTATTCAAGTGCAATAAATCATCATTGGTATCACCAGCTGTTAAGGTGTATCAAAGAGAACTCAAAGAAGAATCCTCTTATTATATACCCAAATACTAACTCTGGATACGGCTCTACAGGAATAGAAGTCTGTACAGAAGAGACCCCTTCCAATCCTCTTTCTCTCTATGGAAAAACAAAGCAAGACACAGAACAGTATCTACTAGAGAGATATGATAATTCTATCTGTTTTCGATTAGCAACAGTCTTTGGTTGGTCTTATCGGCCCAGACTAGACTTGCTTGTCAATAACTTAACGTATGAAGCAATGTTCGAAGGACATATTGAAGTCTTTGATGGTCACTTTAGAAGAAATTATATCCACGTTAGAGATATTTGTAGAGCTTTCCATTTCGCTATGAGAAATTCAGATGTAATGGCGGGTAATATATACAACCTAGGGAATGACGAGGCTAATACTACAAAGAAGGAGCTAGTGGAGCTTGTTTGTAGGACAGTAGGAGGAAGCTTTAGTGAAAAGACAGACAAGACAGACCCAGACAAGAGAGATTATATTGTAAGTAGTCAAAAGTTATACGACTTAGGATACTATGCTTCTGTTGGATTAGAAAAGGGGATAAGAGAAGTCTCAGGTTTTTTAAATTTTCTTCCTAAAGATAAGGATGAGAGAGCAAAACAAACTCTTTCGATGTTCAATTACTAATGATTATTAATCGAGTTCCATTTAGGGTCTCTCTCTTCGGAGGCTCAACAGATTACAAGTCTTTTTATAGTAAGTATGGGTCCTTATGTCTTGGTCTGACTATAGATAAATATGTTTATACTTCAATGAGATTTAGACCCAAGGTTGTAAATCATGAAAGTGTAATAGCTTATTCTAAATTAGAGAGATTATCTGACCATTCTTTAGTAGAGAACCCCTTAATCTGTGAGGCATTAAAGAAATTCAACTTAGAAAAGGCTATAGATCTACACCTGTTCGCTGATATTCCTAGTAGGACAGGGCTTGGTGGTTCTTCTACCTGCTGCGTTGCTTTATGTCATTCTATAAGAAATCTTTTGGGCCTACCTACAGATAAAAAATTACTTGCCATGGACGCTATAGATATAGAAAGGAACATACTAAAGGAACCCGGAGGAATACAGGATCAAATTTGGGCTGCTTATGGGGGATTAAACTCTATTGAAATAAAAAAAGATGGAAATTTCCATGTAAAGCCACTACCTGTAACACAAGAGTTTATAAGGGACTTCGAGTCTTCTCTCTTCCTTGTCTATACAAATACGCAGAGAGACACGAGTGATATAGCTGCTAGTCATGAGGTAAGAAACGTCACAACAAGATTATCTATTAAAAAAATAGCTAAAGAGGCATACAGAGCGTTCTGTTCTGAGAGCATAAAGGTAATAGGAGACCTAATGATGGAAACTTGGGAGCAGAAAAAGAAAATCTCTAAGCACATATGCACTCCAGAAATAAAAAGGCTAGAGAAATTTCTCCTTTCTAAAAAAGTTTATGGAATAAAGCTGTTGGGTAGTGGAGGAGGTGGATTCATAGCTGTTCTTTGCAATAGAAGAGACAAAGAGAAGCTAATGTTATCTATAGGAAAAAAATATGACGTCTTGGACTTGAGGGTACAATTCAATGGAGCAGAAAACATCTTAGAGGAAAAAAATGAAAACATTATTTATTGATATAGACGGCACTATTTTTAAACACAACGGATCATTCAGCGATATAGCATTAAAAGATGCAACTCTTCTTCCGGATGTCCGAGAAAGAATGGACGAATGGTGCTCTAAGGAGTATAAAATAATATTGACTACAGCTAGAAGAGAAAGTTTAAGAACAAGAACAGAATCAGAACTAGCGAGGTTGGGAGTCCCTTATGATGTTTTAGTTATGGGGATTAGCAAGGGGCATAGGGTTGTTATAAATGACAGTAGACCCAATGGAGACAATACAGCATTTGCTATTAATGTAGGTAGAGACCATGGACTTGGAGACATAGAGCTATGAGGGTAGTGGTAATCTCAGGATATTGGAACCCTATACATGTAGGTCATCTTGACTATATAGAAAATGCAAAGCTGCTTGGAGATACTCTAGTAGTTATTGTCAATAGTGACGCTCAAGTAAAGATTAAAGGGTCAACACCTTTCATGAAAGAGGTAGCTCGACAAAGGATAGCTCAGTCTATTAAGGGAGTGGACAGGGCTATAATATCTATAGACGAAGACATCTCTGTAGTGGAAACTTTAAAATTTGTCTGGAATTACTATAGTCAAGACCCAGAATTTAAAGGAATGGTATTCGCAAATGGGGGAGACAGAAAAGAAGGAAATGTTCCAGAGACAAATCTTTGTAAGGAACTAGGGATACAAGAAATTTATGGAGTTGGAGGAGAAAAAATAGAATCCTCAAGCGATTTACTAAAAGCAGGTTCAGTTTTAACCAAGATAAGGGGTATGTAGAAATGGCATTAAGTTTAGAAGAGATGGGTCAAGGGTATATTCAGAGTGTCAAATATAGAATTGAAAGGGCTCAGACAGAACTACAAGAGCTAACTCAGCACCTGCAAGAATGTGAAAATGTATTGCAGTTTGAGGCTTCAAATGATAAAAGATGCTCTAGTGAAGGATGCGATAATTAAAGAACTGAAAACACGGGCATGAACCAGATTCGACCTGTTGTTTGAATTACTAGTTGCATTGACTGGTTAATCGGATGGCCAGTATAAAAACCGATTACAATTTTA
>TARA_R110000823_G_scaffold179677_1_pt1 | contig 12226 bp, 20 predicted proteins | sample TARA_R110000823 | Tara Oceans TARA_R110000823 (sample SAMEA4397722) | marine metagenome | biome: Polar Biome; feature: [DCM] deep chlorophyll maximum layer (ENVO:01000326); material: water (ENVO:00002006), including particulate matter (ENVO:01000060) such as... | depth 20 m | reverse complement strand
AATATATTTAATGATGGCGCAGATGATAACGTAATTAACCAGTTATTAAGCTGGTTTTAGATAAGGATGAATGATTATGAGTAAAATGAAAAAGCAGATTGCAGTAATACTTTCTTGTAGTGTGATGTCTCTTACATCAAGCGCAATGCCTACTTCAGCAGGCATTTACGATATGCGCCCTAAGAATTCTTTCCGTGGTGGCTCAATTGGCAAAGGCGGCAAAGTTAAGTACAGGAGAGGTTAATAATGAACATCCAAAAGGTATCTAAAGACGGCAACAAATCATGTAAATGCGGCTATATATTTCAACAAGGTCAAACAGCATACAGAGGCAAGGACGATTGTTTTCACCGCCCTGTATTTATTTGTGATAAGTGTAAGGGGAAATAAAAATGCTTAGAGATGGTAAAGGCGAAGATAAAAAACACAAGTCTAAAAAACGATACGTACCGAGGAAATAAAATGGCTACTAAACCAGCTAACGCAGCACAAAAACAATGGATGAGTGACATTGCGGATTGGGCAAATAATAATAATTTAGGTTTGCTTTATGATTACGATAATGGTCGAGGTATACAGTTACATCATGTGACGGGTCGAAGCTCAAAGCAAAACAAAGTAGCAATAGGTCATTGGTTTATAATTCCTGTACCTTTTGATTTGCATGATGTTGACAGTAACCATATGCACAATGTAACCCATCACAAGCATAGCTTTACTGAAAGATTCGGTAGTCAAAGGTCTTTATTTGGCGATATGGTTGATGATATGCGAATGGAGATGTATGCAATACCGCCTACGGAAGTTTTGGACGCAATAAAGGATACAAACGCATGAGTTATCAATTTGAAATGCCATGGCCCCCAAGCGTAAACGGCTACTGGCGAACATTTAGAAACAGGCAGATAATCAGCAAGCGAGGCAGAGAGTACCGTAAAAATTCTTTGCTGCTGCTTGATTCAATGGATTTATCTAATGAAAAATTATCATCAAGATTATCTGTTAGCGTGACGTTAAACCCACCAACACTAAGAAAGTATGACGTTGATAACTTTACAAAGGCGGCATTTGATGCGCTTTCAGTTGCTAATTTTTGGGTTGATGACGAGCAAGTAGATAGGTTGGCAGTTACTAAAGGAATAAAAACTCAAGGTGGTAATATTCAAATTAAGGTAGAGGTGTTATAATGTTAATTCATTCACAAAGTAAGGAAGTATCATGGCTGCACACGACGGAACTAAAAAACCACCTATCGATCCACCACCAACATTGCCAGAAGGTGAAGGTTAACTCTTGGAATACCTAATTCAAAATCCACACTTGATAGCTAAGTATTTAATGTACTTAACTGTTGTGTGGTTTTTTATAATTACAGTTCTAGGAAATAAGGGGTACATGATAAGTTCATTATGTATTCTTGCTTGTGTATCAGTAAATGTAGCATGGATTGAGCTTTCAGTTGATATTGGTACTGCTGGCGATTATATATATCGAAAAGAATTCTTAATAAGGCTAGAAGGTGCTACAGCTTTATTTATGGTTATGTTTTTAAGTAGAGATAAAATAGCATGGGTCCAAGCCCCTTTACTTTGCTTTGGTATACTATGTCATATCATGTTAATATTAAGTATCGTAAATTCTCATACTGGCTTTTTTTATAATTGGTATGATGAATTAATTATTACAATCGGGCTTTTACAAATGGTGGTATCATACAATGGACTACGAGGTGCTGCTATTAACTTATTTAGGGGTATACAAAACATGCTTTGTTGGCTCAGGGATAATAATAGTAGTGCTAGTGAAAGTCTACATTTACAAAAAGAAAGAAAGGTTAAAGTATGAAACTCGAATTATCGACAGCTACCGTAAGTGGCATAGGGAAGTTGTCAGGAGGCTTAGGGATTGGTACTAGTGTACTAGCCTTCTTCGAGGTCAACGCTGTTGGTATAGGTGCTTTATGCGCCTTTTTGACATTTATAGTTTACGCTTTATTCTCAGCATTGAACCACTTTAAAAATGATACCTCTGTAGAAAATAAAAGACGATTAGATCAGTTTGAAGAAGATAGAAAATCAGATAACTTAGCGCTACTCGATGCGTTAAGCCAGATAAATAAGGGTAGGTGATGGCGAGCTACACAGTGCAAGTTATGCTAGTTAACCCACAGCATCATTCAATTAGTGCAATGTATTGCTCAGGTGATATTGTTTCCGTTTATGATTTAGTGACAGAAAAACCAAACCCATCAGGGCGCTTAGGTTTTGTTCATGTCCACAATGTACCCGAATCAATACAACTATCAAAATTAAAGTCAGAGCTATCACGACCTGAGTTATTTGCCGCCACAAATCAACCAGAGCTATCAAAACGTAGAGCATGGTCTGTTAATTTAGATGGGTTATCAATGATCGAAAAAGAAATAAATATAGAGTGGGGTATTGCTGTTAATTTATTTACTCGTAAATTTGACGGTAAAAGCGGTGCTGAATTTTACGCGGAGTTAAATCAATAATGACAGCGTTAGTTTCGTATTGTGACGTAAATTCATTACCCGGCGGTAATGGCACTACGCCTGCAACAACAGGCGTAAATCGAGCTTACAGTTCACAGAATGAAATGGAGGCCGCAGAAAACAAGGATTTTGTCGCTGACGGGGATTCGTTCACCGGTATAATGTCAGGCGGAAGAGATTCAGAAAGTGTCATCTGGGCGGGTGGTAATACTAGCGCTCTTTTTGATATAGTTATTACTACCACTACAGATAGACACAACGGGGTATTTGATAACACAAAATACTATATGGACGTAGGGCAATCTACACAAGTAGCCCTTAACATCCAAGAAGATTTTTTTAGCACAATAGGAATACCGTTTAATAGACAGTCAATTGCTGCTTCAGGGGTTAATCGAACCTGTATACGGGTAAACCTTGTTGGCGCTGGTGTTATTAAGACAGAGCAGTGTATCTTTAAATCATCAGCGTTTAATACAGCTGGCGTTGTATCTGCTATTCAGATTGATGATAGTTCACCAAACTACACGTTTAAAAACAATATATGTGATGGGTTTAATGGCTCAACTCACACAGCGGTAACGGGGATAGGTGCAAGTGCTACAGTAGAGATATACAGCAATACGTTTATCGATCATTCTGTCGGCATACAATCAAGAGCTAATTATTTATGTAAAGGAAACATATTTCAAAATTGTCCTGTTGACATCAACGGCACATTAAACGCTGGTAATGATTACAATTTGACTGATAATGGGTCAATAGCTGGCGCTAACTCTGTTACAAGCTCAACGTTAACATTTGAAAACAAAACTGCAAACAATTACGCCCTAGCTGCTGGCGATACTGATGCAATTGGCGCTGGAATTGGGCCAAGTTCAGACGCTAATGTACCAACAGTAGATGTAATAGGTACAGCGAGAACAGGGACAGCCACGGATATCGGTGCGTTTATGTTTGTCGGTGGTGGTAGCGGTATATCATTAACCCCATCCACAATAAATAGCTCGAGTGTTACTTTAAATCCTGCGATACAATATTCATCGTTATTGCAACTAATTCCGGCAAAAATTAATTCAAGCTCTATCAGTTTAGATCCTGTTATTCAATTTAGCTCTATATTGACTATCGAACCAAACACAGCAAACTCAAGTTCGATAAGTTTAAATCCAACTATATTATTTAGTGGATCGTTAAATATAGCTCCTGCGACTATTGATTCATTATCGATAGCGTTAAGCTCATCAATACAGTTTGGCGCATCAATTAATTTATCTCCAAATACTATCAACTCGCTTTCAGTAGCTTTAAGTCCAGTTATAGAGTACACGAGCGCTTTAGTGGTTGCGCCTCAAACTATAAATAGTTCAAGCATAGCTATAAATCCATCAATAGAGTTTAAGTCATTAATAAGCTTAATCCCTTTAACAGGCAACTCATTAAGCATCACATTAAGTCCATGCTTAAATTACGGCAAAGTACAAACCATAGGCACTGTTACGGCTGGTTTCGCAGACGATAAATATAGTGTAAAATATAAACTATCAGGCATAACAGTTAATTTTAAGGAATAATCATGGCACTAGCAGATTCAAAAAAAGCAAGCGAGTACGACCACCAATCAGGGTTGGGCACTTACAACAACAACACTGACGTTTTTAAGTGGGTAATTCTTACTGATTCTTATACAGTAATCGATGAAGATGCAGTAGCTATCGGTATAGCTAACTATACAAAAGTTGTTAGCGCAGGGTTATATGTACAGGATACTATTTTAGCTAATAGCGCTTGGTCACGAACCGGAGCAGTAAGTAAGTTGGATTATGATGATTTTAGTTTCGCTGCTGACAATGCCAATCCAATCACAGGTAAGACTATTGCGGTATACAATGACACAAGCGCCAATAAAGACGTTATGGAATATATTGATATGACGGCAGACGGTGGCACAACAGCGGCAGACACAACACTCGGTTTAAACTTCACTGTTAATGCTGGCGGCGCTAGTACAGTTACAACTAACGTATAAACAATCGCGGTGTAAAAGCCGCATTATCTTAATAAATAATCATTACAATTGAATAAATATACAATTCAGTAGCCCTTATAACGGGGGTAATGAATAAAGCATTGAATAAAAGCTCTAAAGGGGCATGATATGGCAAAGCCAAGACTAACCTCTAAAGAGGAATCATTTGCACAGGCGTATGTACTAAATAAAAACGACTCGATAGAAGCGTATAGAAAATCTGAATACTCACAAGAGCTTAAGCCAGACCAGATGAGCGTACAGGCTTACAAGTTATTAAAAAAACCTCATATAAGCCTAAGAATAGAAGAGCTTCAATATAAAGCATCTAAAATAGCAGAGAAAGCATTCACAATAACCGTCAAACAGCGATTAGAGTGGCTAAAAGAGATTACCGAGGCTGGTATAGCAACTTACACTGATTCAACTGGTAGCGCACGTAGAGAAAGCCTTACAGCAGCAAGGGGTGCAATAGAAACTATGAACTCAATGCTGGGTGTTGAAGATAACTCAGGTAAAACTAAGCCAGTAAAGGTATTTGTTGGGGTGCAAGATGCCTCTTAATCCTGTTGCTGACGCTATAAATGTAAGCTTGAACATACCTCAGTTTGAATTCTATTCAATGGAAAAGCAGTTCAGAGCTTTTGTTGGTGGATATCGATCAGGAAAGACTTACCTAGGATGTGTCAGGCTTTGTATATTAGCGCTTAGCTATCCTGGCATTAAGTTAGGTTATTTTGCGCCAACTTACCCACAGATAAGAGATATTTTTTATTCTACAATAGCTGATGTTGCTGAGTTATTTGGCATGGCTGTATCCATAAAGGTCTCAACAAACGAGGTTACACTTTCTTACTTCGGTGAGGTTCACGCTATTGTTAAGTGTAGGTCTATGGAGCATCCATCAAGAATAGTAGGGTTTGACATTAACCATGCCTTGATTGATGAAATAGACACAATGAAAAAAGAAAAAGCCGATCAAGCGTGGAAGAAGATTATAGCAAGACTTTCATCTTCTGGGTTTGACGAGCAAAGGCTTTATGATGAGGAGTTAAATTCAGATTTAATAATAGAGGCACTAGAAGATAATACCGTTGACTTTACAACTACCCCTGAAGGGTTTGGTTGGGTCTATGATTTATTTGTTAAGCAACTAAGGGATGATGAAGATTTACAGCGCTATTACGGGATTGTTCACGCATCAACTAAGCAGAATGCTAAAAACTTATCTAAGGGCTATATTGATACTTTATACGCTACTTACCCACCTAATTTAGTTGAGGCGTATATTAACGGGAGGTTCACTAACTTAACAAGCGGAACAGTCTACACTTGCTTTGATAGAAAACTAAATAATACTACTCGAACCGTTAAAGATGGTGAGCATCTACATATAGGAATGGATTTCAACGTTGGTAAAATGTCAGCTATTGTTCATGTTGAAGATTTTAACGCAAGAGTAAAGATAACCTCTGCGGTTGATGAGTTTTTAGGTTTACTAGATACGCCAGCAATGATTCAGGCGATAAAGAGTAGATACCCGAATCACAGAATAACAATCTACCCTGACGCAAGCGGCAAGAATAGAAAGTCTGTTAATGCTAGCGAAACTGATATAAGCCTGTTACGTGAGTCATTTAATGTTAATAGCTATACTAGAAACCCATTTGTAAAAGATAGGGTAGCAAGTGTTCAAGCCATGCTTTGCAATGCTAACGAGTTAAGGCGCTATTTTATTAATGAGGTTAAGTGCCCTGAAACTTGTGACTCATTAGAACAACAGGTTTATAATAAGCAAGGCGAGCCAGATAAAACGCATGATAACGATCATCCTAATGATGCACTAGGTTATTATATACATAGTGAATTTGGTATCGGAAATAGCAGCACAACGACATCTCAGCGCATGATAGTGTAAGTTTACCGCTATTATTGTATAATGCTGTTATCGCGTCGGTTAAGCTGGCGGCAACCCTAAAACTTAAGGCTTAACAATATGTCTACTGACGTAAAAGAACCAAGAATAGAGTACTCTTTAGCATTACCAGGCGTTGAACGAAATCGAGCAGCAATCGCAGGAGGTCGCGCGGTTAAGGCTGGAGGTATAAAGTTTTTAGCTCCACTGGCGTCCATGTGTTGCTATACCACTTATGACGATAGCAACATAGCTATAGTAACCCGCACACCAACTTTAACCCTTGATGGTCAAGCAGATTACAATAAGTATTTAGATAATGCTTATTTTGAAGATGTAACAGGGCGAACAGTTCAAGGTTTATTGGGATTGATTTACTCTAAACAAGCTAAATCAGAATTCCCGCCTGAAATAGAATACTTAAAAGAAAATTCAGACGGCAAAGGTACTCCCCTTCGTGAGCTTTCAAAGGCTGGATGTGCGGAAGCCATGGCTTCGGACTGGTCTGGTTATTTAACTGCTAGACCATCGACTCCATTAGGATCAAGCCCTAAAGATGTAGAAACAAACAATTTACGCCCTAAATTATTACATTATAAATTCGAGTCGATCATAAACTGGAATTATGAAATAGTTAATAATATTGAGAAGCTTTCCTTGTTAGTGCTAAAAGAAGCCATAACAACAAAAGTAGGCTTCAAAGTTGAGGTGGAAGACCAGTATCGAGTATTAGAAATCATAGAAGGCGTCTATCATCAATCTGTTTATGATGAGGACGGGAGCCTTGTTAGCGAATCTTTGCCTGTAATTGTTAACGGCAATAAGTCTGACGAAATACCGTTCTTTTGGGTCAAAGCTCCATTAACGGGTAATGCGCCTATAGTTGGATTGGCAGATGCTAACTTCCAGCAATACAAACTATATGCCGATTACGGTGGGAAGCTTCATCATAGTTCATTTGTTATTTATACTGAAACAGGTGCCGGACCAGGTACTAATATGGTCATGGGCAACGGTGTAAAATGGACGAATCAAAACCCAGAGGCTAAATTTGGAGTTTTACAGCCAGATGGTAACAGTGACGGGCATAGATTAGCATTACAAGATATCAATGAGAAGATGGCATCTCAAGGGGCTGAGCAACTAAGGCCAAGAGCGTCAGGCGCAGAGTCAGCAGAAGCTAAGAGCCTTGATAAAGTAGCACAGAATTCAACGACATCAGATATTGCGACGACTGTTAGCGAGGCCATAACTAAAGCAAGTGATTTTGCTAGTAAATGGATGGGCGGTAATGGAGGCGTGGTTTATTCGCTTAATACTGACTACAACCCTACAGGTATCAACCCTCAATTATTGGCTACTGTATTTGCTATATATCAAGCGGGTAACATGCCAGCGGATGACTTTTTTACATTCTTACAAAGAGGTGAGCTAATTAATTCTGCTAAAACCATTGAGCAGTATATTTCTGAAACAAGCTTGGCTGGAACGGGTATGGAATAATGACAACCGAAAAACTAACAGAGCAAACAACCAGACACAGCGCTTACACTCAGCGATTTGCTGGTCGCTTGGCTAATTTGTTCGACCCGTACATCGACAGGCTTATTCGTGAGCTTAAAGTAATAATGATTGACGCACCTGAAACAACTTTGAATATCAGGCGCATCAATCAATTAGCTTCACAGTGGCGTAGTGCTTCATTAGCTATCTATGGTGAATATAATGATGAAGTATTATTTAAAGAGTTAGAGCCTTTCTCTGCTAATGAATCTGAGTGGGAACTAGGCAGTTTAAAGTCTGTTGTTAAATCACCATCAATTACCTTAGTGGCTCCTGCTCCTGTTCAAGTATGGGCGGCGGTTAATTCATCTCCTTTAATATTTCCTGATAGTAACGGTGTGAAGTTATTAGATCCATTTATTAAGGATTGGGAGAAGGCACAGATTGATGCCGTTGGTAACATTATAAAGACTGGCTTTTTAACCGGTAGAACTACACAGCAAATCACACAGGATATCGCAGGAAAGAATGGTTATTTAGATAATCAAAACCGCAAATCAATAAAGGCCATGGTTAGAACTGCCACTAATCAAGTTTCTAATATTGCCCGTAGAGAAACGCTAGACGAAAACAATGACATTGTTATTGGCTATCAAATTATTGCTACGCTTGACGGCAAGACTTCATCAATATGTAGGCATCATGACGGTGGTAGAGTATTTAATAAAGGATTGATAATCTGGGCTGATGGCAGTAAAGAAAAAACAACCGCTCGACCTATGCCAGCGTTTCACCCTAATTGCAGGACAACTATTATCGCTATACTTGATGAAAGGTATGCTATTGATGACAGCACAGCAACGAGAGCTAGTAAGGGCGTATCAGGTGGTCAACAAGTTAGTGCGACAGAGACTTATTTTACATGGCTAAAAACACAAGGCGAACAAGGACCAAAAGGGCTAGCATTCGTACAAGACGCATTAGGAAAGGAACGTGGCGAATTGTTAATAAATGGGGGGTTAAGCTCGAAACAGTTCCAAAAACTAACCATTGACGAGCTATTCAGACCTATACCTTTGGATGAATTACGCAAGAAGCAATCATTACAACTTGCGTTTGATTCTATTGATTAAGATTAAGCACTGGCTTCATCGCTGAATGCCTAACATGTAAGCGGTGAAGTTCTCTTTTATGCATTACAATAAGGCAGCCATACCACCAGCAAATAAAATTAGCATCTTTAAATTTATGCTTGGTAATAGCATGAGAGATATAAACCCTTTCGCCTGGCTTTGGGTGCCATTCATTAGTGCACTTAAACGGAATACTAAGCGGCTTATTCATAACTTACACTCCTTATTAGTTGTTAGGAATTTCAACAGATTGCAAACTTGGTCGAAACTCTGGCTAACAATTATACAATCATCTTCAGAAAAATGAATCATAGTGCCGCCGCTATGATTTTTTCTTACCGACCTTATGTTTGTTGTGTTAACAATAGTTAAGTCATTGTTTTTAGTTTGCTTTGCGTTAAGTAATACAAATTCACTCATACTTTACGCTCCTTATTAGTCATCAGGCATTTCAACGGTAATTTCGCACTTGCCGCCACCCCAACTAACAGAGTCCGAGGTACGCACCTCGAATGGCTGTGAGATTGATATGTTGGTAACCATTAATCCAGATTCTTTTTGAAAATCATCTAAAGCCAAAAGTATGGCATCTTCCATCTTTCGCTTATTTTTTTGCATGGTATTATTCATAACTTACACTCCTTATCATTCAATTTATAACTATACTGAGCAATAGCGCCATGTAACTCAGAAATATTAACGGTGACATTACTAAATGCACCGTAATTAATCGCTAGAGTAAACAGATAACCATCATTACTGTAAAAGTCAGTAGTCATGCTGTCTTTATATTTAAGTTGATTGGCGCTACTGTCAGTTCCTTTAAACTCTAAACGCTGTTCTGCTATGTCACCACTAAAATTAAGCGAGTACAATCCATTAATATAAACCCAATCGTTAACGTTAGTTGGTACGTGTGTGATATTAACCGTCATACACTTAACGGCTGGTTGTTCGATTACTGGAGGCAAGGTCTTAGGCTCTTTGCTTTCTGATGAGCCCCCACCGCAACCAGTTAGTGCCAATGCTAATATTAAATATTTCATCTACTTAACCTCTATAATTTGTTTACATGCGTACGGAGTGTTGTCACTTCTGTATATAACTTGCCCGCTCTCAATACTGTAGACTTGCGTCCACTCTATTTCATGAGACTCGTCATCATCCCAATCAAGATCTTCTTTTTTAGCTTTGTATGTTACTGCTGATAAGCCAGTTAACTCAATAGCTCTTTGTATTGCACAAGACTTATCATCATGAGCTTCTATTAAGTCATTAGCTCCACCGCTTGCGTAATAGCATGAGCCGCCAAATATTAGATACATTACTTAACCTCTACTGTTAATGGTTGAATGTTGGTGCAAGAAATAGTGTTAAAAAATTGCCCTGTCATAACGTTAAAGCTACCAATCCTTTTTTCATAGATACCATGAAATACATTGCCTCTAGCCTCAAACTGATAAGCCTTGCCATCTATTAGCGTGATAGGTGGGGTTAGTGGTTTGCAGTCGTAATAATTTACATCTCTAACCTCTTCACGACCATCTTTTAATGTGAATATAATATGCTGCTTAGTCGTTACCGTAACAGTGGCAAAATCCCAAGCACCACTATTTTTAAGTAAACACTCCATACCCACACTAGGCAATACACCGTTATTAGCCATTTCTTTTGTGAAGATTGGGGTTTTGCTATCGATAGCAACAGGGAATAAAAAATCACTGGGCACTTTGATGTTATCGAAATCACATTCGCCGACCATGCCATTAACGCTTATCATCTCAGCAACCATTTCAGCCGCAGGGGCTGCCCAATGATTGCTTGAAAATGTAATGGGCTTATCCATTGATGTTAACCATGAGGCAAAAGAATATAATGCAGTGATTGCATTTACTTCTTGTGTGAAGATTGGGGTTGGTTGTGGTCTAGGTGTTAAGGTAAAATTATCATCCTTCTCAACATAGGTAGACCAATGGCCACCATCGGTCATGGAGTAATAAGCTTCACCAGACTTTTCAGTCTTAATGTATTCGACAAATTCATTCATACTACCATCTTTTAAGTAAGCAACATGGTGAGTCGCACCCTCTGGCGCTTTACTCCAATCAATATCCATAGCTAATTCCTTATCTAAATTTTTAGTTAATAATAATTTATCTGCTAATTTATAATGACTAACATTGATAGGGTTACACTTACCAAAATCAGTTTCGCATCCTAACACTGTTGCTAGAAATTCTTTACGGGTGCAAACGTATTGATAGACTCCGTCCGTATCTTTGTCATCATCAAAAATATAATGACTACCATCCAAAGCATAAAATAAATAAATATCCTCTGGGCAACATTCCCCCTCTGCACCATTTAGTTCACCCTTAAACTCATTCACTGCATCTATTACTGTTTTCATTGTTTATTCTCCTTGATAAGTGCTTCTTCTATACCGTCAGCCATCCATTGTATATGGTAAATGTGATCTTCTTCTTCGTTTGATAGCTCAATCCATGCCTCTCTATATGGAGAGCAAAGTGTGTCCATAACTGTCTCGTTATCAACAATCTGTTTAGCTAGCCTTAAGCAAAGTTCCTTGCTTATAATTAACTTTATAGGTTTGCGCTTTGCTCGCTTTCTTTTAAATAAGTTATTCATTGCTTATTCTCCTTTAAATTATCAATCCACATACAAAGCATGTTGTGAAGTTTATGCTCTTCTTTCTCGTAAGTTCGGTAGCTTCTTAGTGATATTCTGTGGTTATCGCAAAACTCAGTTAACGAGTAACCCTTATCCTTAATCTTTTTTGTTAGTATGTTCATTAAAACCCCTGTTATCTGCATCTTTTGCATTAATATACTGCATCATTTGCACTATATCAAGTGTTATTTTGAATTAATATAAAATAGTGGTAAACTGTAATAGTTTTATTACGGAGCCAAGCTCCCAATACACCCAAAGGGTTTAACATGTTAAACGGATTAGATAAAATAGACTTGACCTCGCCCGATGCTTTAGAGCAGATTAATGCACTGGCAAAAGGTTTAGCTGATAAGAATGCAGAATTGCTTGGTAAGGTTACTGATAAAGAAGGATTGAGCGCAGCAGAAATTGCAAAGCTCCAGGCGCTTGAGGACTTT